>Ga0307431_1001126_pt1 | contig 15890 bp, 16 predicted proteins | sample SalMarWE160170MG_FD_202155 | JGI IMG/M metagenome (GOLD analysis project Ga0307431, IMG submission 202155) | Salt marsh sediment microbial communities from the Plum Island Ecosystem LTER, Massachusetts, United States - WE1603-170 | ecosystem: Environmental > Aquatic > Marine > Intertidal zone >...
CAAGATTAAAAAATGGGATGTCTTTTTTAATATTTTTACGACTTACGAAAAAACTCTGTTTGCTTTAAATACTAGAACTCGAAATCTTTAATCCCCTCTAAAAATGTTTCCAAAGTGTTTAAATAACAAAAAGATATTCCAGCCTCCTACAATTTAAAGGGTGATATCCTGGGAAATATAAGATCGACATTCATAAAAACCATTGCAAGAGACTTTTTGGAAAAGTATCCAGACCAATTTGTTGCTAATGATTTTCAGCACAACAAGAAAAAGGTCACAGAATTAAGCAATGTTGATAGTATTCTACTCAGAAATCGTATAGCAGGATATATAACGAGGAAATTAGCATCAAACAAAAGGAAAACAAGTCAACCCATTTCTGAGTAACAAACCAATATTTATTTTAAGGGGGGTAAATTCGTATTTGGGTGAATTTATAAAAAATATAGAAAAAGCCGCATCCGATCTTCGCAACGGAAAGTTTGTTTTGATCCATGACGCAGATGATAGAGAAGGTGAAGTGGACATAGTCATGGCTTCCGAGTTTGTTGCTCCAGAATCAATAAGAACAATGAGAAAGGATGGTGGAGGACTCATATTTATTATGGTTTCAAGCGAATTGGCAAATAAATTGAAACTTCCATTTTTAGCCGACTTGTTTTCAGATGTAGAGAGTAAGTATCCCGTTCTAAAATCACTTACCGCAAATGATATCCCATATGATACAAAATCCTCTTTTTCATTATATATTAACCATCGAGATACATTCACTGGCATAACTGATGTTGATCGTAGTCTGACCATGAACAGATTTGCAGAACTTGCAAAAAGAATAAGCAATCTCAAGGATGATCAAGCAATCGAAATGCTAGGAAATGAGTTTAGATCTCCTGGCCACATTCCTATTTGCGTAGCTTCAAAAAATCCACTCGTTGATAGATTTGGACATACTGAATTAGTTGTTTCTCTTTTAAAAATGGCTGGGCTCACGCCTGTTGGAAGTGGTTGCGAAATCATGGGAGACGATGGTAAAGCCCTATCCAAAAGCGATGCTAAAAAGTATGCTGAGGACAACGGCCTTGTTTTTTTAGAAGGAAAGGATTTGATAAAGGCTTGGGAAAAATGGTCAAAGTAGTGGCAACCGGGACATTTGATCTTCTTCACATGGGACACATATATTACTTAAGGGAAGCAAAGAAATTAGGCGATGAATTAGTCGTGATAGTAGCATGCGATTCGACTGTCAGAAAGCTGAAGCACGAGCCAGTTACACCAGAAAAAATGAGATTGGAAATTATTAAAGAGTTAAAAATAGTTGATGAAGCCGTTCTAGGTCACAAGGATGACATGTATAAGGTTGTTAAAGACATAGAACCAGATATAATCGCACTTGGATATGATCAGATCCATAACGCAGAGAAAATAAAGCGGGAGCTAAAGAAAAGGAACATAACTGCCCAGATAGTAAGATTACCTAAATACAGTGGGATGGATGATCTCAACGGCACTCGCAAAATAATTGCTAAAATTATATCGGCCTATGAATTTCAAAAAAGTATGGATAAAATTGAGGGAAAATGAAAAAAATAGGAATTGTCGACACAACATTTGCAAGATATGACATGGCAAAGGCAGCCATTGATGAATTAAAATCAAATATAACTGGCTTTAAGATAATTCGGTACACAGTTCCGGGGGTAAAGGATCTCCCGGTAGCATGTAAAAAACTGTTTGAGGAAAAGAACTGTGACATTGTCATGGCCCTTGGTATGCCTGGCCCAAAACCTATTGACAAGCAATGTGCCCATGAGGCAAGTACCGGACTCATACAAACACAGCTTATGTGCAACAAACACATAATGGAAGTTTTCGTTCACGAAGACGAAAGCAAAGATGAAAAGGAACTAGCATTGCTTGCAGATAATCGCGCCAGGGAGCATGCATTAAATGTAATAGACTTATTGTTTAAACCAGAAAAACTTATTGAAAAGGCAGGTAAAGGTTTGCGAGAAGGATTTGAAGACGCAGGCCCTTTAAAGAGCTAGGATGTGAATAAAATGACAAAGGAAGAGAAGAAAATTAGGATAGGTGCTGTTGTCTCTGAATTTAACTATGACATAACAATGATGATGATGGAAAGAGCAAAAGAACACGCACAATTTTTGGGAGCGGAAATAACACAAACGGTTAAAGTTCCAGGCGTATTTGACATGGGGCTAGCGATAAAGAAACTACTTGAAAGAAAAAACATCGACGGCGTTGTAGCACTTGGAGCGGTGATTGAGGGAGAAACAGAACATGATGATATCGTTATCCAGCATGCCGCCCGTAAGATAGCCGACCTAGCCATCGAATATGGTAAACCAGTTGGCCTTGGAATCTCTGGACCCGGCATGACACGACTACAGGCAGAGGCGCGGATAGAAAGAGCAAAGGCTGCTGTTGAATCCGTAGTAAAACTGCACAGACGGTTGAACCTATAAAAATCCTTAACGCTTTTTACTTTTCTTTATCAATCATCTTGAAGAGGGAAGGCAAGTGAATTGTATAGGATCCATCTTTTTGAATTATAATTGGTTCCTCCTCCAAAAGCCCTTTCAGATCTATTCGATATTTTCCAGATCGCTCAATATCTATTGTTTCGGGGGTCTTAGGTTTTTTCATTTCAGATTCCAGTTTTGCTAGTGCCGCTTCTCGATATTTGCCGCTTGATATAATATCGATGCCTTCTTTTTTATCTGAAACTTTCTTTTTCTTCTTAACATCCTCTGGAAGATGTTGTTCCAATGCCCTGCGAACATCTTTAGGCTTCATTGTAATCCATTTGCCAGATTTATCAATGATATCGCCGTTTTCTCCACCCAGCATATCAACTATCTTAGTGTTTATATCTTTACCTACCTCACGGGTTATTACATTTCTTTCTTCTTCATCTAATGGCTTTTTAGTAAAGAAAAAGCGATTCCCTCCACAATCTGGGCATCCCTTTAAGAGCTGAGACGAGCCTTCCTCAAATATCTTGCCACATTTGAGACATTGATGAGGCATTTTTATTTAGCTCCCTTTTCCAGGAATTATTCTTGTCTGAATCATATTACTGTCCTTACGCACTGTTTTTAATAGATCAGCAGGGCCTATTACGGTCATACGAGGCTTTTTTATTACACCTAAGATTTTCTGAATGATTGATGGTTTATCTTCACTATACCCTTCCATCTCAATTCCAATAAAGGTATCCTGTTTAATTTCTTTCATAGTATGCGCTATAAGCTCCGTTTGTTCCATTGGAGTAAGACCATGCTCCAACACCAACACTTTCCCCTTTTGAACCTCCTTTAGAATGAACTCCAATTTTTCGGCAGAGGAAAATTCATCTAACTTCTGACGAGATACAAGATTGACCGAGATTCCATCTTCCTTTTTTGTCAATTTACTTACCTCCTTTTTTTTCTTCTTTTCTTCCCGAAATGATCTACCATTTTCGTATAGAGGTTTTCTGAGTTATATCCAGTCAGTGCGCTTATTGGTATAACCGGATGTTGAGGGAAGGCAGATTTTAAAGTAGCAGGACTTGAATCTTCCATATCTATCTTATTTGCAGCTATCAAAACAGGGAGCTTTCGTGCCTCAAGGTTCCCAAGAATAGTTACATTTACCTGTGTGAATGGATCCTGTGTGGCATCCATAACCAACAATACTCCATCAACATCTTCAAGCCACCTAATTGACTCTATAACTCCTTCAGTGGCTTCTTTAGCCCTCCGTTTAGATTCATCTTTACTTAAACCAAATGTATTCATAAACTCCTTATAATCAACTTTAGTAGCGATACCAGGAGTGTCCACAATATCCATATATAAGGATGAATTCCCATTTTCCACTTTTACATCTTTTTTCCATTTTGCTATCCGCGTCTCGTGAGGAATCTCAGATACACTGCCCATGATGTCACCAGTCCAATCACGGAGAATACGATTAGCTAGAGTAGTTTTCCCAACATTTGGAGGACCATAAATACCTATCTTAGCGTGCTTTTTACCAAAAATTCTATGAAGTATAAATGCAAAGCTAGTTTTTCTAAATAATCCCATCCAACCATTCCTCCTAGAAACTAGGTTACTATCTAGAAAAAGGTATGTTGACGGTGGTTTATTAGTTTAGCGGTGAATATGATAATACCTTGCTTTACCAAAAATTACCTAAGATATGGCATGGTTGACAAAAAGTCAATAAGGGAAAAAATATTAGTTGATTTTATGGCAATCCTTAAATATCAACAAATTCATTCCCAAAATATTGAAGTTGATTGGGAGGTATGAGGATAATGAGTGAGGAAAATATGCCAACAGGAAATGCAGAACATTTAGTTTCTCTTGGAGAGAAGTTACGTCAGGCAGCAGATGAGATTGATAATGTTAAAAATTCGTTTGCCAAAAATACAGAAGATTTGTCAAGGATAAAGAGTATGCTGGATGTAGGAAGCTTAGAAGATATTAATAATCTCATCGAAAAATTCGAGGGGGAGATTACAGAAGCGGAAAGAAGAAAGGAAGAAGCTTTTAAGGGAGCAGAGAAGTACAGCACGGAACTGGAAAAGGAAAAGGAGCGCCTCATCAAACTGTGGGATGCATATAAAAATCAGGAAGAGGAACTTTCTAAAACTGAAGGGAAAATTAAGGAGCTTGAAGAGCAGACAAATAATACCGAGGTCTCCAAAAAACAGCTGGAAGATGACTTTAACACTAGGATAGATACGCTTACTCAAAAGCTAAAAGAAAGTGAAGAAAAAATCAATCAATTCGATGAATACAAAAAAAGAGTTGCCGAATTTACCAGCATCCGTAATCAACTGGACAGAGAAAACCGCACTTTGAAAGATGATGTCAACAACAAGGAAAACACAGTAAATTCACTGCAGGAGCAAGTTAGCAAATTGAAAGATAGTGAAAACTACAAAGACAAATTCAATGATATATCTAGTCAGTATGAAAAGGAAAAAGAGCGGCTTACAAAGTTATACAAATTATACGAGGAAACGGAAGGGGAATATAGCAGACTGAAGGAAGAAACAAAAGGCTGGCAGAATTGGTTTGATTCCAACAAAGAGATATTTGACAAACTATTCTCTACATCTCCACCAACATCCTCTTCAGCAGAAAACATACCTAAAAATACCGCTGAGGGGATTGCAAAAGAGGATGAAAACGGAAAAACAAAAAGCAAAAAGAGAAAACTGAGATTTATAAAGTAATCAATCTCTATTCTTTTTTTTATTCAAATTTTATGGTGTTAATACTGTTCTCCATTTCACTTACATAGATGATGTCTTCCACATGATTTTTAATATCCTTGATATGAGTAAAGTAGAATCTGCCTAAATTTCGAAGATAGGACATCCAACTATTCCATGACGCTTTGCTGGCATATTGAATTCTGTGATTAATAGTTCATCCAGTGGTATGAAAGTCAAACTAAAATCAAGGGAATCAATTGATACCCAACCAATTATATAAAAAAGCTCAGATGTTCCAGATCCCAAATTTGGATATATTTTTTTGTTTTTCTGGACTATGTTTTTATAAGGAAACCTGATACATGATATGATAGCTTAAATGGGGGAAAATAGTCTGAAATTTCTGCATTTCTCCGATGTCCATCTCGGCCATCGTCAGTATAATATGGCATTGCGACGTCAAGATATGTACTATTCATTCCTTTCAACAATTGAAGAAGGTATTGCTGCAGATGTTGATTTTGTTGTGCTTTGCGGCGATCTATTTCATCATAAAAATGTGACAGCGCAAACATTAAGCAATGCTGAACTAGGACTGAATCGGTTTGTTTCCCAGGACATCCCTATTGTCCTTATCCAAGGGAATCATGATGCAAAATTATACAAGGAGGATATGACTTGGTTGGAATATCTTCACCGGAAGAAAAAGAGTATTCTTTTGCAAGCAGATGTTACCGAAACCGACCTATCATTTCGCAAATATGATGCAAATGATCCGGGCTCGCATGCTGGTTTTGTTGATATTGGTGAAGGTCGGATTTTTGGTTTACAGTATTCTGGCCAACGGACCATTGAACGGTTACAACAGCTTGCATCAGCAATTCAAACAGTGAATGATATATATGGGAAACCAGCTTGGACGATTCTTCTAGGTCATTTTGGCGTTGAAGGGCATATCCCCGGACTTACTGGTGGTGTACCAGGATTAACACTTGAGCCGTTATCAGATGTGATTGATTATATTGCATTAGGACATCTTCATAAGCAATACAGTGAAAACAACTGGATTTTTAACCCGGGTTCTTTAGAAGCCCATAATACCCGTGAGGCGACATGGGATCTGGGATATTACATCACCGAAATTTCAAAGGAAAAAACGGTTAACGCAACGCATGTATTTTCGAAACGTCGGCCGTTTTATAAAATCATATTTTCTGTTGATCGATTTCATTCAAAAGAGGAATTAATCAATGGGTTTCAACAAAAACTTCGTATCGAACAACAGTTTTTACAAAAAATGCAAGAAAAGCCGTTTTTTCAAAATGAAACCGGCGTTCGAAAGCCCATTATCGATTTACGGTTGAAAGGACGATTGCATTTCAGTCGTTCTCTGCTAAACATTGATGAATTATTAAGTTTAGTTGAAAAAAATACGCAGGCAATAAAAGTACAACCGAGTGATGCTACTGAATCAATTGAAGCAGGAGAAATCATTAATGAAATTGAGGGGGGGCGAGATGCAATTTTTGATGAAGATGGCCATGTGAATCGGGAACGATTGGAACACGCAGTATTTAAAATGAAAGCAGGGGAGGATGATCGATTTGCATCGGAAAAAAAGAACATTGCAGAAGTGTTAATCGCATTGAAAACAGAATTATTGGCTAATGAATCTCCAGAAGATATTGCAGAGACTTTGCAAAAAAAACGAAAAACATTATTTCCCACTGATGAGGAATCGGTGGAGGGAGATCAATGAAGATTACTTCCGTTGCGTTAAAAGACGTAAAAAGTTATGATGATACTGCACCAATTATTAGGTTTCAAACTGGGGTTAATGCAATCATTGGTGAAAATGGATCTGGGAAAAGCACGTTGTGTGAAGCAATTGGATTTGCATTGTTTGATTATCTTTACCCATACAGTCAAGCAGATTTTGTTCGTGACGGAAAAAAATCAGGCAAAGTTATGGTAACGTTTCAATCTGACAGTGATGGGAGACACTATCGAGTTGAACGTGGTGTAAATCAATCCCGATTTGATGTGTTTGATGCTGACACAGATACCCGATTGCAACTCAATGGAAAGGAAGAGGTTGTTTTATGGTTAAAGGAGCAATTAGGCGTTCCAGGGATAATGAATCTTCAGACGTTGTGGAAGTCAAGTATTGGAGTGCCTCAGGGAAAATTTACCAATGATTTTTCAGAGACCCCATCCGTACGTGCTGAGTTGTTTAATCCATTGCTTGAAGTTGATGTATACCGTAGACTTTGGCGCGATATGAAGGGAGTTATTGATGTATTACGTCATAAAAAAAGCCAGGTGTCTGAACAGATTGCTCGTTTGGAAAGCACCGTTGAAGACTTACCTGTTTTACAGAAACAAACAAAAGAAATAGCAGATCATATTCAAAAAACAAAGCAAACACTTTCACAGATTACGCAGCGTATTAAGATAAATGAACAGAAAAAAGCACAGCTTGAAACCATTCAAAAACAAATACAAAAACTCACCAATTCTTTGCATTTACATCAAGAAAAACAAAAAGATCTGCTTGCACAGCTTAAACAGGCAAAAAAACAGTTGGCAGAAGCGAAAAAAGCAGAAAAGCTAGTGAAAACGCATGCTGAAGGATATCAACAGTATGTAATGTATTCAAAACAACTTGACGAACTCCATCAAAAAAAGAAAATAAAAGATGCCCTTGAAAAACAATCTATGCATTTAGATAAGCAACAGATGTCTTTGCAGCAGGAACTAAAACAGTATCAAGAAGATGTTACTATCGCCAAAAAAAGTAAAGAGCAGATGAAGACCTTAGAAGCAAAGGTGAAAGAACAGCAGCAACTTGAACAAAAACTTGATGACATCAAACAAAAAGAAAAAGAACTTAACCAAACACAAAAGCAACAAAAACAGGTCAAACAGAAGATTTCGCAATTACGAAAGGAGTTTAGTGCAATAAATCGGCAAATTGATACAATCCGTTCAATGAAAAAAACAGCACAACAGCGTACTCAGCTTCAAACAAAAAAAGATCGTCTTTTGCAGAAACAATCTATTGCAACCCACCAGCAGCAGGAACAACAAAAAGCTATTGATCTTCTTAATAAACATGAAAAATCTGCTTGCCCTACGTGTTCACGTCCATTGAATATAAAGCAAAAAAAGGAGATAATTTTTCAAAAAAAACAAGAGATCGCTCAGGCTCAACAAACACAACAGCAAGTAAAAAACGATCTGAAACACATCACAAAACAATTACAAGAGGCGGTAAAAGCTGAGCAGGAGCTACAACGACTTGATGATTTACAAACGATGTGCACCTCATTTCAAAAGGATGCTGAAGAACAGAAAAATCATAAGGAAAAACTTGATGCTCATGCAGCATCTTTAGAAGAAAAGATAGGAAAAAAACAAGAACTTATCACGAAGTTAGATGAGTTAAAGGATCCAAAAACAAAGTTTCAGCAAGCAAACACCCGGTATGATGACCATTGTGGAAAAGAAGCAGAGCTTAAAACAGTTGAACAAAAACTTACACAGTTGAAAGAAAGGCAGAATCAGCTTTCCTCCAAGCTAGGCACGTATGATTCAGTTCAAGAAAAGATTGATTCTATCAAAATACAGCAAAAACGATTACAGCAGCCCTATGAAACCTATCTTCAATACAAAGATGCGGCAGGAAAACAAGCTCAACAGGAGAAAATGGTACATCGTTTTCAGTCATCTGCTGAAACAATTGAAAAACAAATAAATAACGAGACAACACAGTTAAAAGACAAAAAGAAACAATTTGATAAAAACACGTTTGAAACGATTAAAAAAACGCTTGATGAACAAAAACAAAAACAGGTACAGAAGCAGACGCAAATTAATGAATGGTTGAAACAAAAAACTGAATTGGATTATCGCATCCATGACAAAAAGAAGGCAAAAAAACAGCTAATGCAAAACCAAAAAGACTATCGTTTTCTTGGTAAGGACATTGAATTTGCTCAGTTTCTCCGTGAAACATTTCAGCAGACGCGACCGTTGATAACTGAAATTCTCGTTGAGGAAATCTCCAGAGAAGCTGATCGAATTTATCGACAGCTTCGCGGTGTTCCTTCCGAAGAGTTAGCTTGGACAAGGGATTACGAGGTTGTTATCCATGATGGGAAAAATGAACGAGCGTTTCATAAGTTAAGTGGCGGGGAGCAAATGTGCGCAGCGTTAGCGGTTCGATTGGCAATTTTAAAATTGTTAAGCAAAATGGATGTCGTGTTTCTTGATGAGCCAACGATGAATCTTGATGAGAACAAAAAAGATAATTTAGTTAGCCAGTTGCAAGAGCTTTCTGGATTTTCTCAAATTTTTGTGATCAGTCATGATGAAACATTTGAAAGTATGACAGAACACGTGATTACACTTGAAAAAAAGCAGGGTGCGACTCAGTTGTTACAACAATTCCAGAACGAATTTGAATTTTCTTTTCTGCCCAGTAGATTGGTGTTAAAACAGGAGTAATGCACATAATAGATATCTAAAAAGATATATTTTTTAATATCCTAATATGTATTTATTACGTAATACGGTTTTGTACCTGTTCACATAAAATATTATATTTCCGTTCTTGATTTCACTGAAATGTATATCTTGGAAATCAGTGAAGCATACAGAGTCAACAGTGGAAAAAACGATTTAAGCAAAAGTAGTAGATAACACACTTAGAATCTATCTCTTGTCCACCTCACATTGACCTATCCTTTCCTACGTCACCTTACAATAGACAGAATAACCCAGATGCGTATCAGTAACATGTGAAATCTTCACAGTATCATCCTCTGCGTTTGAGTTTCATAGAAACGACATCACATGCTAATGTCATAACGTCTAATGTTGGAGCAATTGGCGGCGCATATGCTGTTTCGAGTTTCCTAAACGTCTCAACGTCCATTTCATTTAGAATAGCACAGGCAAGTGTGTTTACGCGTTGTGCAGCATTACTCCCAACAGCTTGAGCAGCCAGTATGCATCCCGTATTTTCATCTGCTATAACCTTTATGGAAATAGATTTACCACCGGGATAATATTCGGGAAGCGACAGCCCTTTATATCTACCAGAAACTATAGAGTTATTCTGAAGGTCATTTTTAGACAGCCCAACAGATGCTAGTTCCATACCGAAAAATTTTGATGTGCATGTCTGCAAAAAACCTTTTGGCAATTTATAATCGCCACCAGCAGCATTTATACCAGCTGCAATTCCCTGACGCACGACGATGCTTCCCAAACCAACAGGAACAGGTTCTTTTGTAACAAAATCCAAGTATTCTGTACAATCTCCTACTGCATAGATATTCTCTACTGAAGTTTCAGATTTATCATTTACAATAATCCCTCCAGTTTTACCGATTTTACATCCTGCATTTTTAGCAAGTGATATCTCGGGTCTAGTCCCCGTAGCAACAATCAGAAGATCTGTATCTATTGTCTTTTCTTCAGACGTTTCATTATTTTTTATGAAAATCTTTTCTATTTTTCCGTCTTTACTTTCAATTTTTGTGGCTAGATGCCCCGTAAATAGCGTTATGCTTCTGGAAATTTCCTCATGAACCATATTTGACATGTCTTCATCAAGAGTGTTTGGCAATATAGTTGACAATGATTCTACAATTGTCACATCCATCCCTTTTTTATGCAGACAATCTGCCATCTCAAGGCCTATAAGTCCTGCCCCAACAATAGTGGCCTTTTTTCCCTTTTCTATAAATTGAGAAATATTTTTAGCATCATCAATGGTCCGAAGAGCACAAACACCATCGACTACCTCCCCTCCTTCCTTAAGATGTTGTATTGGAGGGATTAATGGTTTAGAACCTGTAGAAATTATCAAAGAACTGTACGGCTTCTCTACTACATCCTCACCCTTTTTTGCTATAACAACCTTGCTTTTTACATCAATACGATTTACAGTTGTCTCCATCAAAAGTTCAATATTTGCTTTTTTGAACCATTCCTCAGAAAATTCTATTAAATCATCAAATTCTGGAATATCGCCTGAGAGAACATATGGGAGACCACATTTAGAATACTGTGGATATCTGCCCTCTTCAAACACAACTATGCTAGATTTTCTATCAGTCTTACGAGCAAATTGTGCCGATGTTCCACCTCCTGCACCACAACCGATTATCACTATGTTTCTATCTTGGTTCACCTAAAACACCATTCAGTTTAATAGCATCGTTTTTTTAATGTTTTTGATTGGTTCTTGAAAAGATTAATGCGAACTGTATTTTTGAGCACTGCTTTATCTTTTTTCTACGCCAAATATGCAACATGCAGGTATCATCACACACCATATAAAAATTAAAAAAGCATAACGTAGCATCATAAATCTAGAATGGAGATTGTCGTGAACTGGTTGCTACCTTATTCGGTTTTCTTAGGTTCTTTTTTCGTCTCTTCTGCATCCTCGGCTGACTTCTCTTCTTTGGGTTCTTCTTGTTCTGGTTCTTCAGCTGGTTTTTCCTCTTTAGGTTCTTCTTGTTCTTTTGCATCATCCTTTGCAGGTTCCTCTTCTTGTTCTGGTTCTTCAGTTGGTTTTTCCTCTTTGGGTAACTCATCTACTGGTTCAGGTTTTTCCTCTTTGGGTTCTTCCGTCTCTTCGGCTGACTTCTCTTCTTTGGGTTCTTCTTGTTCTGGTTCTTCAGGAGGCTCTTCTTCGGGTGGTTCTTCTACTAAGTCAGATTTCTTCTCTTTAGGCTCTGCAAGTCCTTCAGTCGGCTTCTCTTCTTCTGGTTCTTCAGTTGGTTTTTCCTCTTTGGGTAACTCATCTACTGGTTCAGGTTTTTCCTCTTTGGGTTCTTCCGTCTCTTCGGCTGACTTCTCTTCTTCTGGTTCTTCAGTTGGTTTTTCCTCTTTGGGTAACTCATCTACTGGTTCAGGTTTTTCCTCTGGTTTTTTGGTAGTTTTCTTTTCTTTTTTATCAGACCCCTCAACCTCCGATTCCTCCGTCTTAATTGTCTTTTCCTCCTCTATCTCTATTGTTGGAGGGGAAAGAACCTGCGTTTTATGTATTTCCACCCGCTTCACAGGATACAATTTCTTGCAATTTTTATAAACATCACTTCCCACTTTTCCATCAATGATGTTTTTTATAAATTCGGCCAATGTATTGGTTTTAGCCTGACTGGAAATTGTTTTTTTCATAGTCTCGCGGACTATTTTTCTCTGTGAATTTTGTATACGTTTATCTGTAGTGGCAAAGGGTTTCACTCTAACAACCGCACCATCCCGCGTGGTGACATCATATACTCCATCAATCTTCGATCTTTTTCTTCGTATCATTCTTCTAAGATAATCCGAGGTAAGCGTATGGCCAGTATACTGTGTAAGCGCATTAGATTCTTCTACTTTATATATTTTAAAAAAAAGTTTTATATGGGATTTTCTAAAATCGTTTGTTAAATCCTGAAGAGAGACCTCCGTCACCCTATTTATAAGTCTATCAGGATTGTCCGACAGTGTATCAGCTACAGTAACGTTATCAAACGATGGTGGCGCCAGAATGTTATACCAACTTTTTGCTTTCCATTTATCTTTTATTTTTCGTGCGGCGGTTCTTGATCGTGCTTTTGCCATACTTATCACTCTACCAATATCTTAAATATATAGTAACGGTTTTTCCGATAATACACTCCCTATACTTAAAATTATGCTGGTGAACCAGTGACTCCGAAAGTAGGAAAATATCATTAAGTAAAAAAATGGCCATGTTAGATTTTATTTTCTTGGTTAATACTCCTGTGGAATACTTTTTAAGTAGAGGATAATATCAATATCTGATGAAGCCCAAGACCAGATGGGGTAAGACAGAAAAACAGATTCTGAAGATATTAATGGGATATGATTATGTTGAATATAGCTTGAGATTGCTTACTTCAAAAATCTTACGCAATCCTCATTTTCGTGATGATTCTAAATACAATACCATCTGTGTAATCCTGTAATTATTTCGCCTATTATTTTGTCCCCATTTCATTTTATCAACACCTTTTTTTATCCTCCCACAAACTAGGATTGGTTTTTTAATTGAAAGAACCTATCCTATTTTTTTCTTACTCGTCTTTGCTCACTTCTATCTATTTTCTCTAATTTTTCTTTTGTCTCTTGTTGTTTTACTTTGAAAAATGGCCATATCACCTTAATTGTAGCTGCTACCAATAATAAAGTTCCAATAGCGCCTATAAAAGTTGCCCATGCAATAAATCCATAATTTATAATCGATTCTACTGTTGTAAGATTTACTTCTATACCTTGAACTGTTGATTTATCTACCTCCAGCAGTGTCCCATTCATATTGACAAATAGCACCGCCTGAACATTGAGTTCTCTTTTATCCCTATCCGCCTCTTTAAGTGTACATGGGATACAAATACCCTCTTGAGCAGAATAAGGTTTAAGATTAAGATAATCGACAGTTCTTCCAATCTCCTTCCTAATCTCGCCAAAACCTTCTATAAATGGAACGCCCATGGACGGTTTCTCAACCAAATCTACTCTTACCATCACATCAAAATCATATGCACCGTCATTTATAAGATCAACATATATAGTTCCTTTCTTAACTGCTTTCATTGAAATACTAGCTCCAACTGTTTCCGTACTCCAAAAATCTGGTGGTTTAAACGCTGACATTTTTACTTTATCCTTTTCCCAGCATTTAGTAACAATATTTACACTCTCTATTGTCGACCTGTCCCATTCTTTTAACCAACCAAGTAGTTTTTTTTGATAAAGCACAGCCACAATGTCATATTTCTCCTGGATTGAGTTTGCATCAAACTCATCAATAGTACACACAACAGATACATTCTGCTTCATTATTGGTGGTATAACAACGTCCTTTTCTTTTCCGATCTCCTTCTGGCGCACCCCAGCAAAGGTGAGATAAATATGTACTTCTCCGCTAAAACGAGATAATAATTTATTGTTTATTATCTCAACGTTGACTGTAAAGTCATCTTCAACCTTTATTGGTTTATCACATTTTAATAACAGTACTTCTACATTATCAATTCTGACTCTGGGTTCATTAAATATGGTAAAGCCAGATGCAGAAGTTGATAAAAATATCGTTATACAAAGGATGGTAATTGCTATTATTTTTCTGGACATTTTCCTCTCCCTTAAATATATTTTTAAAATTGTTATATTATAATATAATTTAAATGTTATCTAGATACTAAAAAATCGAGTCACTATTCCGAAATTACTACTCTCCCCTCTTAAAACATTCATAAATCATGGGATTGCATTCTTTTTTAGCCTTTTTATCTAGGTTTAAGTCGAGATACCCATAATTAATTACAATATTCCCTATTTCGACTTCCAACATATTCAAACGCATATTTTACATCCACCTTGTTGGGCGCATCTGATAAAAGGCTCTAAAGATGAATCCGCTGTAGCAATAAAGGAAACTATCAAAAAGTATTAATTGAATAACAGATGATGCCGCTACCATTAGTAGAGAGGAACAGTCATGAATGAAAGAATCCGAAATCTTATAATTGTTATGGCTCTGATTTTACTGGTAGTAATCATAGTATTGGTGGTTATACAACCTAAACCACCACCTCGCTTAGTGGTTGATGCTGGTGGTAATGATCATTATACTTGTGATATTGGTGGTTGTATTAATTTTAATGGAAAAGTGTCTGGTGGAGTATCTCCTTATAATTGGTCTTGGGATTTTAATGAGGACGGTATCGTCGACTCTTATAGCAAAAATCCAACATATTGTTACAATGATACCTACTCCTTTCAATATATAATTAACCTTACTGTTAAAGACAAAACAGGTCAAATTGGATATAGTACAGCTTTAGCAAGTATAGGTTTGAATCTCGAATTAGGAGACATTCTATTCATGAATATTAAACCCGAAATTGTAGACTTATTCAACATCACATTTAATGTTCATATGGCAATGTATGTCGGCAATAACAAGTTCATTGAATCAGCTGATTATAGCATTTCGAATAAAGAAAATATGAATATTCATCTACCTAACAGCGATTTGTTAAAAAATGGAGTTCAATTTTCACCTAAAGCTTGGATGAAACTAGTATATGAAAATTTCACAATTGGCAAAGTTGCAAATGCCACCCCAAGTCAAAAACAAGATGCAGCTGATTTTGCAATTTCTCAACAAGATAAACCTTATCAATGGCACTATGAAAGCTATCATGCGAATCCCAATATTACTGATTTAACCAATCCATTCTATGAGAAATATAATTATTCAGAAGATCCGTATATCGATTACTGGTACTGCTCTGAATTAGTATGGGCCAGTTATTTGCAACAAGGTATCGAGTTAGATAGTATGCCTAATTGCATCGATTACAATCCAAACCCTCCTCCCAGATGTTTCTACTGGGTAGGAGTTGATGATCTATATCATACAGATGTAAGACTTTTCTCTCTAGAAAATTGGTCAGAATGGTAAGACAAAGAAGAGTTTTCAATACTTTTTGCAATCTTCAAACACATGGGCTTGGTTTTTAGAACTTGCCCAATATCGTGTGGTAACTTAATGTATTTTTTTATTAACCGAAAAATTACTGTATCTGATACGTATTAGCAGATATTTGATGTGGGATGC
>Ga0307431_1001132_pt1 | contig 15838 bp, 11 predicted proteins | sample SalMarWE160170MG_FD_202155 | JGI IMG/M metagenome (GOLD analysis project Ga0307431, IMG submission 202155) | Salt marsh sediment microbial communities from the Plum Island Ecosystem LTER, Massachusetts, United States - WE1603-170 | ecosystem: Environmental > Aquatic > Marine > Intertidal zone >...
AGATTATCTGTTAGTAAACGGTGATTACCGTCAGACGGAAAGCTGGGGCAACTAATACAGGTGTTTGGAACGGTTCCGACTACGGAGGTTCAAACAGCGAGTGGATGCATTGCAATGGTGTAATCGGCTTCGGAAACACCCCCGGTGGTGGTACCACTAGTACAACCACAAGCGGCAGCAGTTGGTGGGGTGGCGGTAGCTGGTGGTAAGAGACAGCGAGATAGTATTTTTTAGATAGACTTAGATTGTGATGACTGCCAAGTATAGCAGTTAAAGTAAGTTCTAAGAGAAAAAGAGTTGCCCGGAAAGTTATCCGGGCAGCTCTTTACTTTTTCAGCCAGTGTTTAAAGAAGATGGAATCGAATATCTTGCAGAACGGGATAGTGACGGTCGGCTTCTGCGTTGCCAACAACCCTACCCTGATAGTGATGCGGAAGCTTATAAAGCTAAGGCAGAGGAAATAAAAGTCGCCATGTTGCCTGAACCTTTCGGGTCCGGTGAGCACAAAAGCTGTCAAAGAAAGAGATAATGATAGAACTTGGTTTAAATATGTGCTGAAAGGCAGAGAAAGGATTTCGTAACTTTGAGGGTTGTTTAAATTTACCCTTTTGTTGGCTATTTCGCCTTTAGCCCCAACAACAAAGAGATTTGTTGTATACGGCAGGGAAACGTCAAGTATTCGGCATCACTATGATAAGCGAAAAGCGGATGCTTACGTTTTTAGAAATTCCGATTTTTTTTTACAAAAAACCTGATCGGGTTGTATTTTAAGAGTAAGATAGGAAGAATAAACTCGTAAATTGTATTATCCATTTGCTAATAGTGAAATAAGGGAATTGGTCTATTGACTTTATCGTGAAAAAATGTAATTTTCTATATTTAATATAGGGTTAATTTATAATATTAAATTTGTTTTTTTAATTTAAGTTGTTTTTTTTATTTGAAGGGTTTGAGGGGGAGTGAGCAAAGTGTTTGTTTAGTAAAGATAAGATAGTTGGCGTGCATATTCGGTTTTTTATTGCGTCGATACTGAAATGCAAAATAAACATTAAGAAGGGGGTAAGAAGCTATGGAATTGCTAAGTAAAAGAGTAAAAGCAAGTTCAATTAACGGCAAAATGTCTGTGGCAGATAAGAATAAATTTATTTGAAGTACCCTTCCTTTTGTATGCAGCCTAGAAAGGAGGTATTGAGTAGAGAAGGAGGGGTTTAGGAAGATTATTTTTTTTGTAGTTAAGTGGTAGTAAAAATTAACAATTTAAAGAAAAGTAAAGGAGAGTAGAATGAATTTTAAACGTTTTATAATAGCATTTGGAGCTATAGTTTTAGTTATAGTTATGATACTTTCTATTGGATGTCAAAATCAACCCACTGCTCCCGAGGGGGTAGCTAAAGATACACAACAGCCTCTAACAGCCAAGATGAGGAGGACCATATCCTCAAATCAAACTGGCACCGACGGGCTGTGGTATACATATTGGACCAATGGCGGTGGGTCAGTATCCATGGATTTGAATGGTAGTGGCAATTTCGCTGTTAGATGGAGCAATTGCGGGAATTTTGTTTGCGGTAAAGGCTGGAGTTCCGGGTCATCTAGAACTATAACCTGGTCAAGCAGCGGCGGCGCTCAATTTATTGGTGTCTATGGGTGGATGACAAACCCACTGGTAGAATATTACATCGGGAGAGGTGGTGGTTCTAGTAAAGGCTCATATACAGCTAATGGGCGTTCATACACCTTGTATATACAAAATATGAACGGACCTAACATTCAAGGCAATGGGAATTTTCAACAGTACAATGCTAACGGGAGTGGTGGAAGTCCCCAAAATATGGGCGATCACTTTAACGGGTGGAGAAATATAGGAGCGTCAGTAGGCAGTCAAAACTACCAGATAGTATCAATAGAGGGATGGAATAGTAGTGGTAGCGCCAGTGCAAATGTTGGCGGCGGCGGCGGTTCAACATCCACAACGACAACCAGCGGCGGCAGTTCCACAACAACCAGCGGCGGCGGCGGCTCAAACACTATAGTAGTAAGGGCACGCGGTACAAATGGTAGTGAACACATCAACTTAACAGTAGGTGGAAGCCAAATTGGCAGTTGGACATTATCTACAAGCATGAAGAACTATTCTGCTTCTACTAACAATACCGGCGGCATTAACGTTGTTTTTGACAATGACGGAACTAACAGAGATGTACAGGTAGATTATATCACTGTTAACGGTTCAACCCGTCAGGCAGAAAACCAGGGCACCAATACAGCTGTCTGGCAGAATGGTTCCTGCGGCGGTTCCAACAGCGAATGGATGCATTGCAACGGTTATATCGGCTTTGGTGATGTTTCCGGTGGCGGCGGCGGCGGTTCAACATCCACAACGACAACCAGCGGCGGCAGTTCCACAACAACCAGCGGCGGCGGCGGCGGCAATATAACGTATAACCTGAGAGCACGCAGCACTGACGGCCAGGGAAAGGTCAATTTGAGAATAGGTAACAACACAATTGCCACCTGGACTTTAGGTTCAAGTATGAGCACTTACAATACTTCCAGTTACAATACAGGCGGTATCAATGTCGAGTTCTACAATGATGCTACTGATAGAGATGTACAGATAGATTATCTCTCGGTAAACGGTAGCGCCCGTCAGGCGGAAAACCAGAGCACCAATACAGCTGTCTGGCAGAATGGTTCCTGCGGCGGTTCCAACAGCGAATGGATGCACTGCAATGGTTATATCGGCTTTGGCAATACACCTTAATTAACTATCTGGCGAGCTTTGTTGGTGTCACAACTAATGATTTTTGCTAACAAGTAAAAAAGGCTGCCCGGTAAAAAGCCGGGCAGCTTCTTTTTATAAGCGAAGTTCCACAAAAAAGTAAAAGGAGCTATTATTATTATGAGGAAAAGAATCTGGCTTTACACTGTTATAGTTCTAATTGTGGTTATCGTAGGAATTATGTTGTACCGAACGAAGGGGTTTGAATTGAGGCCACCGACAGCAAAGCCTGACTTTGTATTAGTCAAAGGCGGGACTTTTAGGAACAAAAAGTCCAACTACTACGGAAAAAGTGTAACAATATCGAACTTTTATATCGGTAAATATGAGGTAACTCAAAAAGAGTGGATTGAGGTAATGGATAGTAATCCCTCAAAATTCAAAGGCGACAATTTGCCGGTAGAAATGGTAAGCTGGTATGACTGTGTTGAGTACTGTAATAAAAGGAGTATAAAAGAGGGCTTAAAACCGTATTACAATATAGACAAGAATAAAAAAGACCCGAATAATGAGAATGATAACGATGATATAAAATGGACGGTAACGATCAATGCGGGAGCTAATGGTTACCGATTGCCGATGGAAGCGGAGTGGGAATATGCTGCAGGCGGAGGTCAGAGGAGCAAGAGTTACACATACAGCGGAAGCAATAATGTAGATCAAGTCGCATGGTATTGGAAAAACTCTGGAGATAAAGACTTAACAGGATTTTGGTCCTATCCTATGATAGAAAAAAACAATAATAAAACAAAACCTATCGGTGTCAAGAAACCCAACGAGTTAAGGCTTTACGATATGTCAGGTAATGTAAGGGAATGGTGCTGGGATTGGCACGAGAGTAATGGACTTGACCTTCAAGGACGGGTTTGGAGGGGCGGCGGTTGGCTCGGCGCCGACTACTGCTGCGCGTCATCTTTCCGGGGCAGCTGGGGAGCGAATAACAGGGGCAACGATACGGGTTTGCGTGTGTGTCGCGGCAAGTAAACCGGAACAAGACAGACCAAGCATAATCGAAAAAATCTACTGATAGGAAAGGGGTGGGTATCAGAATAATTGTGTAAATGACTTTTAAGCTGGTACCCTATCTCCAAATAGTATTGCAAATTGATTTATAGCACAACCCCAGAAGGTATAATATAAATTGTGTAAATGGCCATAATATGAAAGGATACATTATGGCCATCGACGAAAAAGAACTCGAGAAACTACTCAACAGCATCGGTTTCAAGAATCCGACTCCTAAACAAATCACGGGGGAGAACGGATTACTGAAACTATTCAATAAAAAGATAATTGAACGAGCGATGGGATCCGAAATGGACCAGTACCTCGGATACGTCAAACACAATCCCGCCGGCCGCAACAGTGGGCGGAACCATCACTTTTAGCAACCACATTAATGCGTGGCAGAGCCATGGAATGAATCTGGGGAGTCATCATTACCAGATAGTAGCAACAGAGGGATATCAAAGTAGTGGGAGCTCTAATGTGACAGTCGGCGGGCGGTGGCGGCGGTGAAGTAACGTATAACCTGAGAGCACGTAGTACAGATGGTAATGGACAGGTCAACTTAAGAGTAGATGACCAGACAATCGCGACTTGGACCTTAGGTTCAGGTATGAGCACTTACAATACTTCCAGTTACAACAGTGGTGGTATCAATGTGGAGTTCTTCAATGATGCTACTGATAGAGATGTACAGATAGATTATCTTTCGGTGAACGGTAGCGCCCGTGAGGCAGAAAACCAGAGTTACAATACTGCTGTTTGGCAGGATGGAGACTGCGGAGGTTCAAACAGCGAGTGGATGCATTGCAATGGTGTAATCGGCTTCGGAAACACCCCCGGTGGTGGCACCACTAGTACAACCACAAGCGGCAGCAGTTGGTGGGGTGGCGGTAGCTGGTGGTAAGAGACAGCGAGATAGTATTTTTTAGATAGACTTAGATTGTGATGACTGCCAAGTATAGCAGTTAAAGTAAGTTCTAAGAGAAAAAGAGTTGCCCGGAAAGTTATCCGGGCAGCTCTTTACTTTTTCAGCCAGTGTTTAAAGAAGATGGAATCGAATATCTTGCAGAACGGGATAGTGACGGTCGGCTTCTGCGTTGCCAACAACCCTACCCTGATAGTGATGCGGAAGCTTATAAAGCTAAGGCAGAGGAAATAAAAGTCGCCATGTTGCCTGAACCTTTCGGGTCCGGTGAGCACAAAAGCTGTCAAAGAAAGAGATAATGATAGAACTTGGTTTAAATATGTGCTGAAAGGCAGAGAAAGGATTTCGTAACTTTGAGGGTTGTTTAAATTTACCCTTTTGTTGGCTATTTCGCCTTTAGCCCCAACAACAAAGAGATTTGTTGTATACGGCAGGGAAACGTCAAGTATTCGGCATCACTATGATAAGCGAAAAGCGGATGCTTACGTTTTTAGAAATTCCGATTTTTTTTTACAAAAAACCTGATCGGGTTGTATTTTAAGAGTAAGATAGGAAGAATAAACTCGTAAATTGTATTATCCATTTGCTAATAGTGAAATAAGGGAATTGGTCTATTGACTTTATCGTGAAAAAATGTAATTTTCTATATTTAATATAGGGTTAATTTATAATATTAAATTTGTTTTTTTAATTTAAGTTGTTTTTTTTATTTGAAGGGTTTGAGGGGGAGTGAGCAAAGTGTTTGTTTAGTAAAGATAAGATAGTTGGCGTGCATATTCGGTTTTTTATTGCGTCGATACTGAAATGCAAAATAAACATTAAGAAGGGGGTAAGAAGCTATGGAATTGCTAAGTAAAAGAGTAAAAGCAAGTTCAATTAACGGCAAAATGTCTGTGGCAGATAAGAATAAATTTATTTGAAGTACCCTTCCTTTTGTATGCAGCCTAGAAAGGAGGTATTGAGTAGAGAAGGAGGGGTTTAGGAAGATTATTTTTTTTGTAGTTAAGTGGTAGTAAAAATTAACAATTTAAAGAAAAGTAAAGGAGAGTAGAATGAATTTTAAACGTTTTATAATAGCATTTGGAGCTATAGTTTTAGTTATAGTTATGGTACTTTCTATTGGATGTCAAAATCAACCGACTGCTCCCCAGGAGGTAGCTAAAGATACAGAACAGGTAACAGCCAACCCAAAGATAAGAGGATATCAATCCGGCACCAATGGCGGCTACTTTTGGTCACTTTGGACCGACGATGCTGGTGGGTATGTAGACTATCAAAATGGATCTGACGGCAATTACAGTGTTTCCTGGGACTATAACGGGAATTTTACTTGCGGTAAAGGCTGGAGTTCCGGATCAACTAACAGAAATGTAGGCTACAATTGCGGCGCCCATACGTGCAACGGCGGTGGAGTTTTTGCCTACTATGGGTGGTCAAGAAACCCACTCATGGAATATTACGTCAATGAGAGGTGGGGTAGTAGCAGGCCTACTGGAACGCGTAGGGGCTCCGTTAGCAGTGATGGTGGTACATATGACATATATACGGCGACGCGATACAACGCGCCTTCCATTGACGGCACTCAAACTTTCACACAGATTTTTAGTACCCGGACGTCGCAGAATTCGACCGGGAGCAGCCACACCATCACTTTTGCCAACCACGCTAACGCGTGGAGGAATGTAGGATATGGTTTGGGGAGTGATATGTCGCCTGCCGCGATATTATTAACAGAGGGATATGGTGGAAGTAATGGGTACTGTAACGCAACGGTGTGGGATGGCGGCAGCGGCGGCGGTTCAACATCCACAACAACAACCACCAGCGGTTATACAACCACAACAACCAGCGGCGGCGGTGGCGGTTCAAATAGTATAGTAGTAAGGGCGCGAGGTACAAATGGTAGTGAACACATCAACTTAACAGTAGGTGGCAGCCAAATTGGCAGTTGGACATTATCTACAAGCTACAACAACTATTCTGCTTCTACTAACAATACCGGCGGCATTAACGTTGTTTTTGACAATGACGGAACTAACAGAGATGTACAGGTAGATTATATCACTGTTAACGGTTCAACCCGTCAGGCGGAAAACCAGGGCACCAATACAGCTGTCTGGCAGAATGGTTCCTGCGGCGGTTCCAACAGCGAATGGATGCATTGCAACGGTTATATCGGCTTTGGTGATGTTTCCGGTGGCGGCGGCGGCGGTTCAACATCCACAACGACAACCAGCGGCGGCGGCGGTGGCGGTTCAAATGTGAATTACACGCTAAGAGCACGCAGCACTGACGGTCGGGGACAGGTTAACTTAAGAATAGATAACAGCACAATCGCGACCTGGACCTTGGGTTCAGGTATGAGCAATTACAATGCTTCCAGTTACAACACAGGCGATATCAGTGTAGAGTTCTTCAATGACGCAACTGACCGAGACGTACAGATAGATTATCTTGAAGTAAATGGTGATAGACGTCAGGCGGAGGACATGCCCTACAATTCGGCTGTCTGGGAGGATGGCTCCTGCGGTGGTGATTACAGCGAGTGGATGCATTGCAACGGAGTTATCGGATTTTACAATACACCTTAATTAACTATCTGGCGAGCTTTGTTGGTGTCACAACTAATGATTTTTGCTAACAAGTAAAAAAGAGCTGCCCGGAAAGTTAGCCGGGCAGCTCTTTACTTAAGAAAATCTGATTAAACGAGAAGGAAAGGGAGTTCTCATATGAAGAAAAGAAAGTGGCTTTACACAATATCTCTAACTGTGTTTTCAACCTTGTGCCTTGCGGTTCTTGTTACGGGCTGTAAGAAAGTAGCCAAGTCGGCGGACAAGCAGACTTCGCCAGAGGAGCAAAGAGTTAAACTAACTAATCCGCCGGGATTCGGACGCAGTCAGGATGAGCTGCACATAGCCTGGGCACAGCTAAAGGAGAACGGTAAGGTAGTAGTAGTAACAGACGGTAAAGTTGACTCGACCGAATACGACGCGATAGGTTTCATCTTGTTCAGCCCCGATGGTAAGAGGGTAGCATTCACGGCAGAAGTCGATTCGAAATGGTTTATGGTTGTAGATGGCAAGGCAGTTCTGGATTTCGACGACATCAGTAGGAGCTGTATTACTTTCAGTCCGGACAGCAAACGCTTCGCTTTTGGTGCGCTACAAGGCAACAAGTGGTTTGTCGTGTTAGACGGTAAGGCTATGCCGGAAGCCGGACACGATTTTGTCGGCTATTTTGCTTTCAGCCCCGATAACAAGCACTTTGTTTATGCGGCAGGAAAAGGGAACAAGCAGTCCGTTGTGCTGGATGGCAAAGCAGGTCAATATTATAACCTGACTGGCGAACCGGTATTCAGCCCCGACAGCAAACATCTTGCCTATGGAGCGATAGACAGCAATAACCTGCAATGCGTCGTGCTGGACGGAAAGGAAGGCAAAAAATATGAGGACGTGAATAATCCCATTTTCAGCAAAGACAGCAAGCATATTGCGTACAAAGTCAGGAAAGGCAATAAGCGCCTTATGGTGGTAGACGGCAAAGAGGGACCCGAATATGAAATAATCACTGCTAACCAAATTTTCTCCGACGTTTTCTTATTCGGACCCAATGACAACCGCCTTGCATATATGGCTGGTAAAGACCAAAAAATGGTTGTGGTTGTAGATGGTAAGGAAGGACCGGAATACGAGGCCATCGGTGGAATGGGAGGCAGCATTGTTCTTTCCCCCGATGGCAAAAGCTTCGCGTATGTGGCAAATATAGGGGAGAAATGGTTCGTAGTAAAAAACGATAAGGAAGGACCGGAGTACGATGGCATAGTGATGGGTACTACTATATTCAGCCCGGACGGCAAACGCTTTCTTTATGGAGCAAGGGAAGAAAACAAATGGTTTATCGTTCTGGACGGTAACGCAGGGGCTGAAGAGTATGACGAGATTGGTCAGGGAGCCCAATTCAGTCCGGACAGCAAACACTTTACGTTTACGGCACATGAAGACGATAAATGGTTCGTTGTACTGGATGGCAAAGCCGGACCAGCATATGACCGTATCTTTAAACCGGCGTTTACAGATAACGGAATTGAATATCTGGCTGAAAGCGACAGCTACTTACTTCGTTGCAGACAACCTTATCCTGAAATAAGCGAAGGAGAAACTGCTGAAATTAAAATAGTCGAAGAAAAAATCAGCAAATTGCCCGAACCCACCAAATGAGAGGAATGTAGAACCTGCGAGAGAAAGAGTACAAAATAATGCTTGAAAAAATTCAAAAGCCCGGACAAAAAGCTCGATTTTGAAAATCTCGATTCCGCAAATCCTGAACAATATTATAAAATAGCTCAATTGAGATAAACAGTCCTCTTTTTTAGAGCCGAGCTGTTTATCTTTAAGAAAATAAAAAAAATGATTAAAAATTCTATATATATTTTGAAACATTCTTTTTTCAAATTTGCTATTGTGGGTTTTTTGGGGACCATTACGAATCTTTCTATTTTCTTTATTTTCGTAGACATTTTAGGCTTATGGGCAAATGTGTTTGCCGTTGCAGGTTTTTTGATAGCCGGCGCACAAAATTACACTTTACATCATAAATGGACCTTTAGAGAAATTATGGGCGGCGAGAAACTATCTTTTCATGGCTGGATTAAATTTAACATGACAACATTAGTCGGACTTGCGATAAACCTGATTGTACTAAATTTAATATTGCATTTTTTCGATGTCCCTTATAAAGTGATTGCTCAAGGGTGCGGAGTTGCTTTCGGAACTGTGTTTAACTATCTGGGCTCAAAACATTTCGTTTTTAAAAAAACTCATACCTAATGAAATCCGCGATTAAAAGTTTTTTTAAAACTAAAGACTTATTTATAGAAGGCAAAAATAAATTTGTTTGAGTGTCCTTCCTTTCGTATGCATTATGCAGAACGTAAGAAGACGGAGAGAAATATTTAAAGGAAGGAGGGTAGATAAACACAAACAGTTTTATAGTCTTAACAATTAAAGAATAAAGATAAGGAGAGGAAAATGAAATTTAAGCGTTTAGTATTAGTGTTTGGAGGTTTAATTTTAGGTTTAATTGTAGTACTTTCTTGGGGATGCCAACAAAATCAACCTACTGCTCCAGAGACAGGTGAAAATCTCAACACCGTTTCATCTAAAACCAGAGCAACTCCCTACAGGTTGAGAGCGCGTAGTACGGATGGTGCGGGACATGTTAATTTTAGAATAAATAATCAAACAGTTACAAGTTTTACCTTGGGTTCAAGTATGCGCGATTACACCGCTTCCAGTTCTCTCACAGGTGATATTATTATACAATTTGACAATGATGCCAGCGGCAGAGATGTTCAGATAGATTATCTTTCAGTAGACGGAGATTATCGTCAGGCAGAAAACATGAGCTACAATACAGGTGTATGGCAGGATGGCTCATGCGGCGGTTCGAACAGCGAATGGCTGCACTGTAACGGCAGCATAAGCTTTGGCAATACTCCAAGTGGCAGCGGCTCAACCACAACCACCAGTGGTGGTGGCGGTGGTTCAAATGTGAATTACACGCTAAGAGCACGCAGCACTGACGGTCGGGGGCAGGTTAACTTAAGAACAGATAACAACACAATCGCGACCTGGACCTTGGGTTCAAGTATGAGCAATTACACCGCTTCCAGTTACAACACAGGCGATATTAGTGTAGAGTTCTACAATGACGCAACTGACCGAGACGTACAGATAGATTATCTTGAAGTAAATGGTGATAGACGTCAGGCGGAGGACATGCCCTACAATTCGGCTGTCTGGGAGGATGGCTCCTGCGGTGGTGATTACAGCGAGTGGATGCATTGCAACGGAGTTATCGGATTTTACAGCACTCCAGGCGGTGGTGGCAGCATAACAACAACCACAACCAGTGGCGGCACAACCACAACAAGCGGAGGCGGTGGCGGCACCCGTTATATCAGCCAAACCATTAGAGTCAACGGCGGCACATACGACGGAGGCGGCGAGAGAATCATTGCTCAGGGAATGGGCGATGGCAGCCAGGACGAGGACCAGGATCCGATTTTCAGACTTGAAAATGCTACTTTAAGAAATGTGCGCATAGCTGCTCCTGGTTGTGACGGTGTACACTGCTACGGAGACTGCAGGGTCGAGAACGTAGTATGGGAAGACGTTGGGGAAGACGCACTAACGGTAAAAGGTTCAGGGACCACGACTGTTTCAGGTGGTTCTGCACGCTATGCCTCTGATAAAGTTTTCCAGTTGAACCAACCATGTACCTTCCGAGTAGAGAATTTTACAGCCGAAGATTTCGGTTGTTTCATACGCCAAAATGGCGGCACATCTTTCCAATGCACAATATACCTCAATAATGTTACTTTACGCAATGGTAGTTATGGTGTCAGAACCGATGCTTCTTCAACCCAAATTTACTATCGCAGTTTGTCGACTTCTAATATCGATCGTGTGTGGAGAGTGCCTAACCAATCATCTCAGGTTCATTCTTATTAGTACTGCAGATTTAGTAGTATATAGTTCTTTGGACTAGTTATAACTGTGCGCATGGTTAAAAAGACCATGCGCACAGTTTTATATCAACAATAAAGTTGTTCCTTTCCTTTAAAAAGAGGTACAGAAATGAGATTCAAGTGGTTTATTTAAGAGATTCATACAGATCAAAAAATAGTATGAATTAGTTTTATAAATGAATGTGTGACTGTATTGTAAATTCAATACTCGCAAATATTTACGACGAATTTTTTCTGAGAGTAAAGATATTTAAATACTTACAAATATTGAATTTGTAGTGTTTGAGCATAAAATTTTGAGGCGCAGGCAACCAAATTTAAGACTTGAATTTTAAAGAAAATATAGTAGATTTTACAAATTATACCCTTGACAAAGATTATAAAAAGGCTTATTCTCGATAAAATATTATGGAATCCAAGTTTATAATCGTTTTTAAAATTGAAATCTTACTTTCAGAGGGTAAAAACAAATTCATTTAAGTATCCCTTCCCTTTTAGTATTTTTATGTGGAATATCAGTATATGGAGATAAGGAAAAAATACCTGAAAAAGAAAGGAAGGGGTGAAATGAATACAAAGATTTTAATGATTTTAATAATAAGGATAAGGAGAGTGAAATGATTCTTAAACGTTTTATAGTTTTATGTATAGTTTTGACTTTAGTTGTAACTATAGTATCTTTTTGGGGATGTGAAAGAGTTGACCCTACTGGGCCTCAGTCAGGCGAAAATTCCGCCCCCGTTTTAAGACAATATGTACTTGAGTCTTGCGACCAGTGGGCAAATTACTGTAGCGGCAACTATTGTGTTTACAATAATCTCTGGGGTGAAAACGCAGGTCCACAGTGTATATATGCGACTTCTACCACTAACTGGTATGTAACATCCACTCAATCTGGTAGCGGCGTTAAAACTTATCCGAACAGCTCAAGAGAAATGGGCGATGAGAATGTGACGATAGGTTCTTTAAGTAGCTGCACAAGTACTATGAACACCAGTGGTCCCGGCAACGGTGACTATTGCACTGCTTGGGATGTCTGGGCTCCAGAGGAGGTCATGATATGGATTAACAAATACGGTGATGTTAGCCCGTGGGGATCTTATGTAGAAACAGTGTCGATCGGCGGCACCACCTGGGACGTCTATAAAAACGGCTATCCTGGGTTCTTGACTCAAAGCAATACGAACAACATGACCGTTGACATCAAAGCTATCCTTGATTATTGCGTAGACAAGGGCTGGCTCAGCAGCAGTGGTGTTATTGAGAAGATTCAAGGAGGCTTTGAGATTACCAGCACAGATGGTCAAGAACGCACATTTACAATGAATAGCTATTCCGTTTCGTATAGTACTGGCGGCGGTACAACGACTACTACCACTGCTGCATCAACATCAACGACCACCACAAGCGGAGGCGGCGGATCAAATAGTATAGTTGTAAGGACGCGCGGGACAAACGGCAGTGAACACATCAATTTGACAGTAGACGGTAGTACAATTGGCGATTGGACATTATCTACAAGTATGAGCAATTACACTGTTTCCACTAACAACACAGGTGATATTAATGTATGTTTTGACAATGACGGCAGTGGTAGAGATGTACAGGTAGATTATATCGAAGTAAACGGTCAAAGACGTCAAGCAGAAGATCAAAGCTACAATACAGGTGTTTGGCAAGACGGATCATGCGGAGGTGAGTACAGCGAGTGGCTCCATTGTAACGGTTGTATAGGTTTTGGTGATGTCAGTGGAGGTGGCGGAACCACCAGTACAACTACCACTGCTGCATCAACATCAACGACCACCACAAGCGGAGGCGGCGGATCAAATAGTATAGTTGTAAGGACGCGCGGGACAAACGGCAGTGAACACATCAATTTGACAGTAGACGGTAGTACAGTTGGCGATTGGACATTATCTACAAGTATGAGCAATTACACTGTTTCCACTAACAACACAGGTGATATTAATGTATGTTTTGACAATGACGGCAGTGGTAGAGATGTACAGGTAGATTATATCGAAGTAAACGGTCAAAGACGTCAAGCAGAAGATCAAAGCTACAATACAGGTGTTTGGCAAGACGGATCATGCGGAGGTGAGTACAGCGAGTGGCTCCATTGTAACGGTTGTATAGGTTTTGGTGATGTCAGTGGAGGTGGCGGAACCACCAGTACAACTACCACTGCTGCATCAACATCAACGACCACCACTTCTGCCACAACAACCACTACCTCTGGCGGCGGTGGAGAGACATGCAGCCCGGTTGATGCATCCATTTCAGCTCCCTTCACGCAGAATGGATCAGGGAAATACTGCTGGACAGCAACGTCTTGTAATTACATAAACTCCTGGAACCTATCATCATTGACGATAAACGGTGTGGAGTTCAAGAATACATGGGTATCCAGTTCCAATTTACCTGCTAAGATAAACGGCAATTGGTACATCCACTACGAAGGCAATTATGGCTGGAGCCATTTTGAACTTAGGTAAGAACTAATATTTTTTGCCTTTTAACAAAAAGAAACTGCCCGAATAATATTCGGGCAGTTTCTTTTATTCCCTTATGGTTGCTGAGCAGACTTACTTTAACATGACAACATTAGTTGTACTTACAACTTAATTGTGCTTAAATTTGATATTATATTCTTTTGCCGTTCCCTATAAAGTGATTGCTCAAGGATACGGAGTTGCCTTTGGAACAGTATTTAATTATCTGAGTTCGAAACGTTTCGTCTTTAAAAAACTTATACCTGAAAGGTTTTAATCTTTACGGTTTATTATTCTGTATAAACCATATTTATAATTTCTGTAGTAATATTCCCTTATTGTTTCGTAATCATATTTATTTAGAATATTTTCAGTAAAAGATCTTTGTACCGGATCATCCACATTAGACCAGTAATTGTAATGGACATATACGCCTCCTTTAAACCGATGAAGATGTCGTTCTACTGTCCCGGGATTATAAGTCTCACTTGAAGTCTGTATTGCGCTTTTTTTATTTAATAGAAATATATTCGGAGTATGAGTAAAAATGATAGAATTGGGAGGCAGCAGCCGCGCAAACTCTACCGCATACTTATGATCGTTTCTTGCTGCCCATGCTTCTTCGCCTTCTGCTTTAACAAAAGGCAGAAACCAGGTAAAACTGAATATAATAAGAAGTATTAATACTAATTTTATTGATTTTACTTTATTCTTTAAATTACTCTTAATATAACTGAAACCTAAGCCGACGAATATAGAGAGTGGTAGGTATGACAATAAAGAATAACGTACATCCTGTCCAAATCCATAACTACCGGCATAAAAGAATAAAAATACTCCCCAGAAAGTTAAAAACCAGCCGAATAATATTATTTTTTCTTTTATATAAACTCTATTCTTATAAAAGAATAATCCTATGATAGCGAACATTGAAAATACCACCGGAAACTCTTTATTGTTAAAATAAAATAATGAATTCGTTTTTAAATTATATAGAAAATAATCAAGCGAAATCTTTGCGCCTTCTGCCCCCCAACTCTGCCCTTTGACCGAGTATAAGTGAAGAATTATAGCTGTTGATAAGAAAAACAGAAGAATTCCAAAAGCATAAAACTCTTTTCTTTTAAATATACCGGGTTCTTTAATTAAGTATATTAAACCGACTATGGGAATCATTAAAAAACTCTCCGTTCTGAAATTTAAAGAAAATGCCAGGGAAGTTACGACAAATAAAAGATTAATGGGCTTTTTATCTCTTAGATATACCAGCGAGGCCAATACTGCCAAACTTGTAAAAAAAACTGTTGATGGTTCTACAGCGCAGGTATTAAACCACTGAATATTAACAGGAATAAGTATATATGATAAACATGCTATCAAACTCGCAAAAATATCTTTAAAAAGTAAATAAGAAATCAAAAATATGACAATTACCATTAATCCGAAGATAATATTGTTTAAAATAAAGGTAAACAATTCATTTGTGCCGAATGTCCTGAATATAACACTTATTAAATATGGATAGCCCGGAGGTTGTTTGTTGTATTCCTCACCTACAACTCTTAATTCGTTGTTTTCATAATAACCTTCATTGCACATAACAGCTTTTTTATGATGAGCTATATTCTGAGCCATACTGTTATAAATATCTTCATCATAAAATATCCTGTGAGTTCTCGGAGTCACAAATGCTGTTGCGCATACCCCAAGTACTGAAATGAATGCTAAAAGGATTAAGTATTTACTCTCGATTTCTGCAAATATTTTTTTAATGTGTTTAAAACTGAATATAAAAGCGACAATTAAGAGAAAAAAGTTTAGTTCGAGCAGATAAACATAATATGCGGATAAAAATGACTGCAGTTTATTAGCTATCATTGTTAAAGGACCTCCCTCTTTTTAAAAATACAGGTACTTAATAAAACTATAAACATATCTAAAAAACACCCTGTGTACCTCAATATGAGATTCACCGTATTTCCTTCTGTATTCATGTGCCGGAACCTCATCCATTGTATAACCTTTCTTAAGTGTTTTTATAATCATTTCCTGTTCTATAGTCGTAATATTTTCACGCAGATCGAGGTCCTTTAATACTG
>Ga0307431_1001133_pt1 | contig 15833 bp, 11 predicted proteins | sample SalMarWE160170MG_FD_202155 | JGI IMG/M metagenome (GOLD analysis project Ga0307431, IMG submission 202155) | Salt marsh sediment microbial communities from the Plum Island Ecosystem LTER, Massachusetts, United States - WE1603-170 | ecosystem: Environmental > Aquatic > Marine > Intertidal zone >...
CGGCTTTTCTACGAAATGGCTTATCCTTCCCCTTTTGATAGTAGCTATCCTGGTGTGGTCTGTGGCTCTGACCACACCTGATGACAAGCTTCATGTAAGTTTTCTTGATGTGGGACAGGGAGATGCCATCCTGATTCGCTGGCCACAGCTTGCCCTACTGCTAATGGTATTGCTCCCTGTATTGCCACGCTGTTACCATCTATTAACACCCGAAGTCGCAGAGCGCTCAAGGCAAGGCGTTTCTCTTCAAAGCTAAGGGTCTTGAGATTGCTTTTCACTAGGTCACAAGCAGCCTTTAGATTGCCAATATCAGGCCCTACCTGGTTACTTAGGTCAAGGCGCCGCTCTAAGTTCAACCGCTCCCGTTCTAGATGCTCTATTTCCCTGCTGATTAAGGCTATGTCCTGTCGGAAGGTCTGCTCATCACCTGTTATACGGAAAGCTCTGTTAATCCTATCCTTTTGCTTGTGGCGATTCTCAAGTAAGCATATCACTCTATCAAGTTCACTTTGCCAGCTGCTCACCTTATCCTCCTCCTGCCTCCTTTCAAACTCAGAGAATACCAATTCAGGCTGACTTAATACTCTTTCAACTTCCATCCAAATAATATCCTCTACCCGTCTAGCATTATGTTGTCTGTTATCACACTTGATAGGCGTTACTTTCTTTAGTCTGCCACTGCATTGATAAAAAGGATATTCATACCTCTTACCATTTCTAGATTTAATCCCTGGTGCACCCCAAAAAGCTCTACCACACCTGGCACAATAAATATGCCCGTGAAGCAGGTAGTCATTTTTGCTATTGCGAGTAGCCATTCTACGATTCTGCTCTAGTCGCTCTTGAGCAGCATTGAATGTGGCCTCTGATATAATAGGGGGTGTAGCATTGGGTATCTCGACCCACTCTTTTTTTGGCTTCCAGATAACGCCTGTATTCTTGCGTTTGGTATCTGGTTTTAGCCTGCGCTTGGGCTTGCCATAAGTGCGAGTAAAAGCGTAGGTTTTGCCAAAGTAAGCTGGGTTCTTGAGTATGCCTAATACCGTACTCCGTATCCAATATCCTTTGTTTGTGGGTGTAGGTATTGCTAACTCCCTGAGCTTGTAGGTAATTGCATCCGTAGAAAGCCCCTCTAGCAGCCATTGGTATATCTGCCTGACTACACCTGCTTGCTCATCGTTGATATACCGTACACCTTCACCAAGGCCTTTGCCTGGCAAATAGGAATAACCATATAAGTGAGCATGGCTATTGGCCGGCAGCTTACCCGCTAATGCTCTGGCTCTCTTACCCCTCATGGTGCGTTCTTTTATCTTTTCCGCCTCCAACTTGGCAGCAAAACCTTTAATGTGTGCTATCAGTTTACCCATGTCTGAACTGTCAACATCCTCGGTGACCATGATTAACGCAACACCAGCTCGCTCCAGTTCTTCTTGAAGGATAATAAAATGCACCGGGTCTCTTGATAGTCGGTCTAATGTATAAGCAATGACTGCCTCCACATCTTTGCCCCTCACCCACTGCCTCACCTCATTTAACCTGGGACGGTCAAGGGATAAGCCTGAGTAAGTCTCCATAACGAGAAATTCATCAGGCACTTCATAGCCAAGCTCGTGAGCTTTTCTTAAGCAAGCTTCTTTTTGGCTACCCAGGCTTGTCCCTTCCCTTTCCTGGTCTTCAGTTGATACTCGGCAATAGATTGCTGCCTTCATATCTCTACCTAACCTTCCGGGGTCTCCCCCTTTTCTGGCCTCTAGGCTTATTCCAATATGGGCTTTTACAGTGTGGGCATATCTTAGGCTGTTCTTGTTTACTGGGCCACTCATGCCCACACCTTAAACAATTGAATATCCTTATTACCATGTCTTAATTATATACCTTTGAGGTAAGTTTATCAAGTCCCTAGTTGGGTTTAGGCATCTTTGCCCTCGGGAATCTTGGAAACGGTGAAAACGGACACCGTTTTCTTCTGACCTTTTAAGGGTAGATACCCGTTTGTACCGTTTCACCCGTTTTCCCGTCTTCTATAACATGGTAGTGTTCCTCTACTTGGTAGTCCTTAGTTAGAGGTAGAAACAGCATCCTCTCCCTGTTAAAGCGTAGGGTGATGGGCTTTAGGTCGGTGGGGGCGTCCTTCACCTTAATAAAGTGGAGCAGTCTATCATCGGGGCGGGGTAGCCACTTACCTAGACTGTCTTTAGGCTGGGGGGCTCTCTCTAGGAGTGTCACGGTGGTAGCTGCTTCAACATACTCGGCAGCTCCCTTGACTTCAAACTGAAGGTCTTCGGGCTGAACTTTTACCCGCCTGTCTGGCTTTCTGATGTGGTGGATTAGGATGACCCTAGTGCTGGTCTCGTTCTGTACCCTTTGAAGGTTCTTCAGGAAGGTATTGGCATCCTTAGGAGTGGTGTAGTCACCAGGGACGAGGGGACGGAGGGGATCTATAATCACAACATCTAACCCGGTAATTATTTCCTCTATCTGGCTTATGCCAGCCTCATTGAGAGTAATAGCAAGGGTATGATGCCAGTGGATATTGTCTTCGGCACCGGGAAAAGAAGTGGAAAGTGTGTTAAATCGGTTAAGGAGTTTGCAGTCTGAGCCTTCCATTGAGAGATAGCCGACCCGGCACTGCTTTGTCTTGTGGCTGAGGAAGGCTGTGCCTGTTGCTAGGCAGTAGAGGATATTAAGGGCAAGGAAGGTCTTGCCAATGCCCGACCTGCCACAGATTAACATATAGGCTGAGGAGCTATCAGGCAATAGGTCTTGGATAAGGTCATTGGCTGGCGGTCTGGCAAGTATTTCGTTGCGGACTTGGCTAAGATGCTTCATCACTCATCCCCTTTTGTTATTGAGTTGTGGGTTTGGTTCTAGCAAAAGACGTAGCATAAGCCTACGAAAGGCTGGGGACACTTCTTCCGTATAGTCCCACCGAGTAACCACCTTCTTAATCTGGCTATTTCTTGTGCTCTTATGCTGCTTGCTACTGGTCATCGACCTCCTCTGCCTCCGGCGTATCATGGATAAGGGCATTCAGCAGCTTTTCAAGTTTGTGAAGTTCTTCTCTATACTCAATCTTGAGAATGTCATCACCGCAGCAAAGCAGATTGAGGCGGGCCTCTTCCAGAACAGCTTGCTTAAAAGCTACCAATGCCCTCTTGTCGCTCGTCATAGCAAGCAGACGGATTTTCCCAGATTGCCAATCTGGATATTGCAGAACCAGGTGTGGCCTATTCATGTAGTCTATCCTTCACTTATAAGAGGTGGGAAAGGGGCAAAAGTAAACAAAAGGCGGCGACTTTCGCAAGTCGCCGCAGCAATGATGTGACTGCTATTCTTAGAGTTTGGCTATCACTCTCTTACTGAACCCCGATTCGCAAGGTCTCTGATTTTCTCAAAAAGTCTGTGGCGTTGTGTCTTCTCCGAATCGGCTCGGTTGCCATAGAAGGCTGCAAGTGACAATCCCTTTTTGGAGGCAAGTTGATAGCCCATATCATCGGCGCTCATAAGTTCAGTGAGCCTCTGTTGGTCCTTCGGAGTCAAGTCATTGATATTAATACCAGCGCGTTCTACAAATCTCAGGAGACGCTCCCGGTCATCTAATGGCTCTGTCTGTGCAGGTAGTGTGTATATCGGTTTCATCCCTTCTGATGTGGAGCGCCAGGCTCCCTCGTGGACTTGCCCATCCGCGATTTGCTCCACTATTTCGTTGTCTAATCGCAATCGTTTGTTGCTGGATTCCATGTCACCCGGTACGGTAGGTATCGTTTCCAGAAAAAGATAGCGTATGATTATTTGCACGAGTGGCAGTAATTTATGCTCTTCTGTAGCCATCGCTTCGATAGCTGCAATGGATTGGCTGACGAGTCTTTTTCTCCTTGCTCCGTCTTTCACTAAAACAGACACCCATGTCTCCCCTTCCTCTTCTCGCAGCCTCTTTAGTTCGTTGACCACTGTGCAAGTCTCGGGTGGCAACACCTCGGTTAGTTTCCTCGTGAGGTAGCCAGTGTGTCTTTTGCTCATTTTCATATCGTGAGAATGACAGCGGACCTCATAGATTAGACTCATTAGATGAGTGTAGTAGTTCGCCTCGCCATTCAAAATGCGCAATGCATTTCTGGCTCGCTCATCACCAAGTGTCGTGTATGGCGGGAAGATTTCACTCAACACCCTCGGTTGCGAGTTTATCTCATTGACCAGTTCTTCTGTCCGCTCAGAGTACTCGGCTAACATTGCATTAACCTTGGGTATGCGACTATAATCCGGGCGGTATCCACGTTCATGTAGTATATCCATCATGTCAGTTAACAGTAAGCGTAAGAGTTGCCATCTGGGTTCCCTGGCCTCGGCCTTGAGACTGGCCAGTATGTCTTTTTTCAACATATTCCTATATCTACGCCTATATGAAGGAGATCGAAGAGCACATGCTAAATCTGGCTCTGGATCGCCATAAGCCGCCAACGCCTGCGATACCATCTCGGGCGTTGGGCTACACATGGAAAGCCCCCAAAGTTTGCCTGCTATTGAGCCGAGTAGTTGATGTATAACCCACGCTTGAATAGGTTGGAAAGTGTCCGCCAGTCTCTGGGCGTCGGTTCTCATCTGAATATCAGTATAACAAAGACAAGGTTCCCCTGCTACTATTTGTGTGTAAATCTTCCAATTCTATGACGAGACCTCGGAGCAAATCTACGCCCCCTCATTGGGGTTAGTTTGGGGACAAAATTGAGTGCATTCTCGAGGGAGGACGGCCGTTTTCCTCAGATTGCCCTACCCAATCATTCTTACATTTCGGAGAGGCCTTTAAAGGTGTCCAGTGCGCGGAAGTGTTGGTTAGCATGGACTTGCTGGGCATGTATCAACAGATGGGTGTTACCCCTCCTATGGGGCAGGCGTAAGGGTAATCCCTGGCTAATTCGCTTCCATCCCCGGGGGCAAGCCTTATAAGGCCACCGGATAACTGCGGGTTACTACGTTGGGTCTCTTAGCTCGGCAGTGGCTGGTGCCTTTTTTATTTGATGTAGACAGGCGTGTCCCTGAAAGGAGGATCAAAACAATGTATATTCAAGCATAGCCAAGTAGAAAACCTTTAATAGTAACTAATGTAAACACAAACTTCTAAGAATGTATTGATAGCCTGACGGCAAAGCACCTTTATCTAAGGAATTGTCAATAGTTTTTGTGCGGCGTCCAAGACATACTATAGAGTCAAGGAGCAACAATCCGCTAGATTGTTACCTGTATTCTGGGGACATAATACCTGATTTGTAGCAGGCCTTGCCCGTGTCGTGCGGCCGGATTCTGCACCGCCGAAGGACAGGTTCGGGCTGTAGGGTTGCGACGGATAGGGGGAAGAGCATGAGGGAGGCCGGGGTGATTCGTTTTGTAAGAATTGCTATTTTTTCTGGAGTTCAACAGCTCTTTTTCGTACGTAAGGCGACTACCTCTGGGCGGATTCAGTTGTTAAAGTACACACGATTCGTTTCGTCGGTTTACCCTTTATATTTGCAAGCCGTGGAAGCTGGCGGAGTGACGCATGGAGGCAATTTCCAAAAGGTTCTCGACAACGGTTTTCAGGTAGCTGCGGTCGGTTGGGTCCAACCGGTAATTTGCGGAATAGCATTTTACGAGTAATCTGGAGGCTTCTCTGATTACGCGGCGGTTACCATGGTCGTACTGAAGAGAAGACTGTAACTTGACGCGAATGAACGCTATTTCAGGGTCAACGCCTTCCAGATTCGTAATGTTCCACAGTTGGGATGTTTCGGCGGGGCTAAGGGTACCGGAATAGAAGCCATGTTTGCGGGCATTCCGGTTGCCTTTCTGGCCACCGCGCTTACTTTTAATCTGTGTTTGGTTTGCAGTCACGTTTTGAGAAACCTCACCCGCGGGACTTAATTCGTCAGGGTAGCACATGAGTTCCAAGCAGAAATTAGCATGAATTCTCTATTTGAACAAGGGGAAAATGTCGCTTAGTGGACAGTAGCCAGTAGTCAGTAGTCAGTAGAAGAGCTCGTAGCTCCCCCCGCCCTCCAAACCTCTCTAATGTATCTCATTTATCTCCATTAGTCTCTAACAGTGTCTAACGTATCTCGATGTAGCCAATAATCGCAAACCTGAAGAGTCACCCCAAAATGAGCAAGTGAATGAAGCATTACTTTAGGTACAAGACTCCGCGGCATAATACCTGAACTGCGGTAGGCCTAATTGGTATGGTGTCCTTGGAATTCGGATGCCACTCCTTATTGTCCCCGCCGTAGAATTAACCAGCCAGCTAGAGCTCCAAGCAAGAACAGCAAGCCTATATACCACATTTCCAGCCTAGTTCTGGTTATTAACCCTAGGACAAACAAAAAAGCCCCCGCTGCAGCAAAGCCTATCACAATAGCCTTGGCGCCTTGGGCTTCAATTCTTGGTGTAAGGTTTTCAATAATTCGAGCTTCCCTTCTCTCCTGCAATATTGGCACAACGTGTATCTTGTAGTGTTCCTTCGCTGTAAGTAGTTCCAGATTTTCAGGTCTATTGTCCAGTTTGTTCCCGTTTATATGATGGACAATTTCTCCTCTTCCCAGACGACGACCGAGTTTCTTCTCCATCACCCTTCGATGCACCAAGTAATCGGAATCGCAGTATCTCAGGTATCCGTTTTTGTCCACGTAGGTTCTTGGAGCGCCCATCTCTTGACTCCCTTCCGTATTCTGCCGATATTATACCTAATTCGAGTCGGCCTAATTGGTATGGTGTCCCTGGAATTCCACAATCCTTATTTGGTTATGGCGTTCTGCAAAACACCTGCAACATCAGAGGGATGCGTTGATACTGCCCATTGCCACCTGCCGAACCCACCATGTTCATTTACCGCTCTCACCCATTCGTCCAAAAATTCGCGCTTTGTCCTATCTTGCTGGGTATCCTGCCCCTTTACCTCCAAAACTAGATGACTCCCGGTCTTCAACTGAATAATGAAGTCCGGCCGATATTTCTGTACCACTCCCTTAAAGATGTACAGGATTTCAAACCCCAGATGGTCATTCTTAACCCATGCTTGAACATTGGGATTTCGGTCAAGTTCAAAAGCCTCAGTAGCTTCCCATGTGCTATCAAAGACGCAGAAATTAATATGGGACTTCTGGGTATATTCACACGGTTTTCCCGTCCACCAAGTTCTCATATCACCGGTAGAGCGAATGGGATTATCGGTGTTAAAAACAGGGGTAATGGCTTCAGTATTCTCGAAGCGGATTTCCTGCCAGATGTGCTGTACTACTTTGTTCATGTTAAGCATAAGCAGGATGCGGCGCTTCAGGTCAGCTTGATTGAACAGTGGTGGAATTATCTGGATCTTGCGCGAGGAAACAAAATCCTCTACCCGTCTGATCAACTGTGCCAGCAGAAATTCCTTGTTGCCAGGCCACGTTGGTTTCATCTGGTCATAGACATCTATAGCTGCGGTAAATATTACCTTTTGCCAGCGGTATTTCTCACCCAGGTTTTCCAAGTCAATCTGAGAAATTCTAGTCACGTCCGGTTTGCCAGCGATGATAGGTGCCAACTCCGCCAGCATTGCGGTGTCATAAGCATCTAGTATCAGAGCCTTCACCTGGTTCATGTCAAGCGTTAGTTCAGGACGATAGGTGTGTTCAATACGAATGACGTTTGGCCAGCGTATTTCATATTGTTGTTTTTCTGTGACAGGTTCTATCCGCGTTTTGGGGGACGGTGGTGGTGGCGGTGGGCCATCGTGGGATTCATGTGGTAGAAAAGTAAAGGGAACGCCAAAAATGTTTACATATTCAGCATCAAATTTATCTGTCTTCGGGTTAATCTCGTACGACGTCCTGCGCAGGCCTCTGCCAACGACTTGCTCGCATAATAGTTGGCTGGAGAAAGCACGAAGTCCCATGATGTGGGTGACAGTCTTAGCATCCCACCCTTCAGAGAGCATACCTACGGAAATAACCTTTTGAATCTGTGCGCCAGGTTTTCCTACTTTTCCAATGGTATCAACCTTAGTCCGAAGTTGTTCGGCAAGCTCTTTCTTAGAGAGCCTGTGAACAGGTTCATTATTCTCCTCAGCCTCCTCGACAGGCTTTTCAACCGGGGTTTCTTCCTCCTGAGATTCCGCTATTTCCAGAACCTTGGAATCAATATGGAGTATCCGCTCAGGGACACATAGTTCATCGATATGGATTTTCTTATGGTTAAAAGCATATTCAATTCGCGCCGCGGTTTCGACTCGATTGGCCACAGTAATCATCACTGGAGGAGTTTCATGGCTAGACTCCTTCCATTTATTGACCGTTTCTAGCCAGTCCTTCCCCAAGAGATAATATCCGTTAGTCACCAAATCAGGCAATGGTTCATGCTCCTCAGCTTTCCTGGTGATGTCGTCCTTGACCTCAGGGTCATTATAAATATGGTAAAGTCGGGATTTATAATCCTTGCTCAGCCTACCGTCGTCTCGTATGACCACACGAGGAGTCTTGACAAGCCCGGATTCTATGGCATCATTCAGGCCGAAATCGCTAACTATCCAGCCAAATAACGCTTCTTCATAGATCTGCTTTCCCGATGGGGCAAATGGGGTTGCCGAGAAATCGTAACAGCTAAGGATGCCACGGGACTGATGAATTCTATCCAGGCCCCCTATCCACTTGGTGGCTTCCTCTATATCTTCTTTTTTCAGACCTTTAACCTTTGATTCTGCCGGTATACGCCAGGCATGATGAGCTTCATCATTGATGACGATCATATTCCGGGCACTTGCTATGTCTCCCAACACCTCACGAACATACGCCTCGTCACTCTTGGCTCCGCGCTTATCCACGCTTCTCTTCTTGCTGAGCTGTTCCTCAGTTTCCCAGTTCAAGGTATGCCAGTTATGAATCAACACTTTACCCTGGCGCAACTTTTCGAAAAGGCCCGGAGGAATGATATTAAATTCATCATAGTAGTTCCCGATTGAGGATGGAATCAGCACCTGAAGGCGACTTTTTACTGTTAATCCTGGCGCCACAACGAATATATTCTTGGAGAATCGGGTATCCTGTGGGTAGGTAACCTTATTCAATACCTGCCAGGCAATGAGCATCGCCATGATAATGGTCTTGCCAGAGCCAGTCGCCATCTTAGAGCATAGGCGTTGGAATGAGCCACCATCCGACAGAATATCAATACCAACCTTTTCTGCCTGTGGCGCTTCAGTCAGCCAGATAAGTGTCTCTATTGCTTCAAGCTGGCAAAAGAAGAAACGGCGGTCTTGCCGCTCGTCTAGATTGTACCAGTGCTCCAACAGTCTCTTAGTGATGCCGGTAACGCCAACATAGGGATTAGTCGGATGTTCGCGCCAGGCTTTAACCCGAGGCCGAATCTGGTTGACCAGGGGTATCTCGATGAATCTACCTGGGTCGTCAAATGCCTTTGAACCTTCCGAGGCGACTACATATCCGGCGGGGCGACGGCCAGCTTCCAAGGTAAAAGACCGTGTTTCGCGGTCATAGCTCCAGTACTGCGTAGGTTCTTCGTATGGAGAATTGATGATAAGCTGAGAAATAGTGTTCACTTGCGCTAGCTTTCCACAGGAATATCGATTTCATCAAGGAGATAGTTAACAAAATCCCTATTTTTGGCGAGCCTCTCAATGGTCCATCCCCTTTGTGTTGCATATTTCTTGGCGAGTGATATGGTCTCAGCCACACAATCTGTTATTAACTGGCCTGTGATGGTGTCAAATGATACAGATTGGATATTTTGACTTGTGTAGTTTCTTTTGCCAACAAGTTTTACCATCAATGTCATAGCGATATGAAACTTCAGGTTATTGCTATCCTGCGATGCACGATTCTGGAATTCAGTACGCATGAAAAATTCAATTCTTTTCATGACCCTCGCACAAAAAAGATATATATTTAGGTCAATCGAGTCGTTGAAGACACGGGAATATTCTGTATCACTCTTGATTAGGGAGGATGGTCTTGCACGCGCATTATCCGGCTCCTTAAGAATTATCGCCATTACTGCCTGCGCTAACGATGGGATACTGATTATTCGATTGATAGGCTTACCTATATTCTTATAATAGTTTTTTCGCCGATCGTAAAACCAACCTTTATGAAGGAAGTAGTCTTCGATATCTCTTTGAATTCTATCTGTTGCTTTCAATGATGCGACTGGAACTGCAGTTTGGAAGTTTGTCGCCTTGATGATACGGTCTCTAGCTTCAGAATCATCAGTGACTATAATTCTCACCAAGATCGACCTGTCTTCATCCTTTCCCTCCTCTGCACCCTCATCTTTGAAATAGTTATATATGATGGTTGTTGTTTGTAATCCATTAACAATTAACACGTCGTCCAAGGTAATCATTTTCCCAGCTACGCTTGCTTTTGAGGCCAAAATAGTAATGCCGTTGTTAAGCCACCAGAAATCCAAATTGTCACGTACTTCAAGAGTTTTCTGAATATCTTTGTTAACCTCAACGTTGCCTTGGTAGTCCCGAACATTGGATTCAAAAATATGACGCCGCAAATTGCCATTATCATCCGTGACAAACTTGTAGTAATCTCTCAAACTAGTCAGGACGATATAATTGTCAGCGCCTTTGGAGAGGTAGTTTTCTAAGAACTGAAGCTGTAATGTGTAGCTTTTTTCCACCCTCGCAGCATCAAGTAGTTCCCTCGCACCCATGAATACGGTTTCCGCACTGGCCCCACGAAAGGACTCCTCAATTACTTGCTCTAAGATTTTGGCTTGCTCTCTAACCTTTGGGTGAATTTTAGTGGTGTCACCCTTAGTCACGTAGGTGAAATTAAACTTCAAGACCGGATGGAGATAAGCTAACTTAACATATGCGTCCCTAAAATCCTGGACTTTATTTATGAGGTCGGAATTGTATAAATTCCTCAGTGCGTTCATATCTTTGGTCAAATCGAGAAGATTGGTGACTGCGGCAACAACACGTTCAACTGCTACTTCAGAAAAAGACTTCGAAGTTTTAGCTTGGATTAGGAAAACCTTAAAGACTGGGTTCTTCTTTACGCTTGCTAAGTCGCTATCCTCGTCAAGGAGATCATCGTTTATGAAGACAAACAACCCATCTACACCACCATCATCGCCACCATCAATGCTTCCTCTTAATATTTCCTCATATGACAGTTCGTAGTTCTTTAGGACTTGCTCGAAAGCAAACACTTCAAAATATTCAGTATCTGAGAGTGATCCCCCTCTTTGATCTTTATCCTGTTCGAGAATGCTGTTCAGAATAATTATGTCATTGTCACTCACTTCATCACCTCCACAATCTTCAGGCTTTCGATTCCACGGTCGTCGATGATTTTGACGGCGATGCGCTTATTACCGCCTGGCTCAAAAGGCAGCGAGACTGTGCCTCGGTAAGCCTCAATGAGGTCTTCGTCAATCTCTGCCTTGAGATTTCTCGCCAGCCGCGACCAGCCTTCCTTCTCATCGGCCATAGGAAAGAAAACTTGCTTGGGGAACAGGCTCCTGCCGTCATAGTCGGTGTCCAGCAGCCACATAGCGATATTAGCAGTGCCACCGGATTCAAGAGAACCAGTCTTGGTGTTGTAGTAATCGAAGCCAAGGACTCTCACTTGGTAGTTGCCTTCATCTTTGCCTTCGATAATCCTCTCCAGAGTTACATCCGGCTGACCAATAAGCCAATAACTATCATTGCTGGCTCGCTTCTTCTTCAGGTCTTCGGTGAGCAGGTCAGCGTTCATCTGTGCTTTGAGCAAGGTAACGCCGGGCCAATCCGTTTCATCAATGTCTTTGGCTGCTTCAGGGTCGAATTGAAAGGCGGCAAAGACGATAATCTTGGGCTTTGGAACAAGTGTCTGTGCCTCCTCAATGGCCAGCGCCACCTGCCTCTGTTCTAATGGGGCATGCTCGGGGCCAAACGAGATAACAACCCTCTGTGGTTCTCCATATAATACCTGTGTCTCACGAACGGAATCAGTACCTCTATCATTAGGTTTGGTTTCTGCCTCGGCATGAAGCCAGCGTGTTCCCGGTAGCGATTCCACCCGTGAAAAAAGGATGTACTGGCCACGCTTGCCCCTTATACCAGTTTTGAGCAATTCATCTCGCCACTCGGCCTGGCGCAGGGTCTCCCCGGAGCGGCTAATGGATTTATCAGCAGGGACTGTTGTTTCCTCTTCTATTTCAGCCAGTGGCTTGACTACCGGCGCTGGCACAGCCTCAACGGTAAAAGGCCCGCTCACCCTAGCTTTTGAGTTATCAATAGAAGGTTGGTCATAGAGAATCTCCTGAGCCGGTGGCTCATTATTAGCGATGGATTTCAACGTAATATGAGGTACAGTCCTATATTTGAAACCGCTGCTGACGCCCTCTTCCGGATGAGCGAGATCGTAGTAATCGTAAAGGGCGGTCATCAGCCGTTGTTTGGCTAAGGTGATGGCTACCCGTGAGGTGTCACAGGTTATCCACCGCCGGCCCCACTGCTCGGCAACATCGGCGGTGGTGCCAGAGCCACAGGTAGGGTCAAGAACCAGGTCGCCAGGGTCAGTGGTCATGAGAATGCAACGTTGAATAATCTTCGGGTTTGTTTGAACAACATAATCTTTCGCTATTAGCCCAACCGTGTCAGTCCAAATGTTCGTCAGTTCAGAAGCGGGATAATCGTCATGATAACGAATGAACTTCAGCGTATTTTCCGATACGTACATTCTTCCTAAGGCTACAAGTCTTTGCATTCCTTCTGGTGAAGTTTTCCAGTGACGACCGCGACCACAATAGTATGTCTTGCCGTTTAATTCAAAGTGATAGCTCAAATTCGGTGATTCGCCACTGGAGACGAGGGGTTGGTACAACAAGAATCGGCTTTTCTCAGGAGGGGGGCCATTCAAATCAGCTAAGTCGAGAATCTCACCGCTTGGAAGTTGAATCTTGTCATAATAGGTCAGTCCTCCTACCGATTTATCCTTGAAAAGCTGATTATACTTCGCATTTCCTTTATCTTTCGCGTACCAAAGCACAATATCGTATAGACTTTGCAAGTATTTTGTCTCAAAACCACTAGAGCGTTGAAACACGAGTTGGCTCATAAAATTCTCACCACCAAGCATTTCGTCCATCAATTCTCTAACGTGGTGCACATTCTCGTCTGATATTTGCACAAATATACTTCCGCTTTCGGTCAAGAGTTCTTTCGCCAACAGCAACCTGTCTCTCAGATAGGTTAAATAAGAATGAATTCCCAGCTCCCAGGTATCCCGGAAGGCTTTAATCATCTCTGGCTCGGCAGTTAAGTCCTCATCCTTGCCGTCCTTCACATCCCGCTTATTAACGAAGGGCTGGAAGTTGGAGCCGTATTTAATGCCATAGGGCGGGTCGATGTATATCATCTGCACCTGTCCAGCCAGGCCTTCTTTTTCAATGAGAGAATTCATCACCAGCAGACTGTCACCGGCAATGAGGCGGTTTGACCAGCCGTGTTTGTGCTGGTAGAACTCAATGGCTTCACGAAGGGGCGGGTTCTCCTCTATCATATGGAAAAATGATGCCTGTTCATAGTCCTTGCCATTACGCTTGCGAACTGCCTCAATTATGCTACGAGGGTCGATACGCTCGTGGACATGGAGAGAAACGGTTGGGACTTCGAAGGAGATGTGCTCTGCCTTGCCAGCCCAGACTAGCTGTGGGTCAAGGTGGGGGTCATAAGAATAGGTCTTTTTGCCGGTCTCCCTGTCAGTTTCCGGGGTAACCAGGCCGACAGGCGGATTATTTACTCTCGTCTTTCCCTTGTGGTCATATTGCTCAATAGGTTTCTTCCCTTTAGCCATAAGCATCAACTCCTTGACTTACTTTGAGCGTGCTCTAAACGGCAGACTAATCGGCTTTCTCTCTTTCCTCGCGAATCAACTCCTCCTCTATTGCTAAGGCTACCCACTTCTTCTGAATCGTTTTGTCACTTTCGACAGCTCGGATTCGTAACTTCTTGTGCGTCTCCTTCCGCAACCAGACATGACCTATTCATTCCTAGGCTCGTTCAGTGTCGTCCCTATGCACCCTTCTTATGTGACAACCCTTTGTATGTTCACAATATAACGACGATATCGAAAGAAGTCAAGAGGAAAGCTCTTGGCGAGACATTGAGCTTGATTACGGTTCCGTAGGACACTTTTCGTCAAAATGTTTACTTACCAAACCGCCCGAGCCTATAATTAGAATGTTGGATTTTTGCCACTCTATCCACCGGTTCACCCAGCCATGATTGAAAGAATTGAATGGGACAAATTAACCAGTAACCCCAATGAATTCCACAGCCCTTTCATGAGAGGAAAGGGTGAACGCCCCTTACGAATTACTTTCCACTCCCAGAGCCTCACCAATCTCTCTGAGGAAGGGAAAGCCGCGATAGAACTACTTCGTGAATTAGGTAACCTCCCGGAACTGGAAGTTTTTGAAACTAGCCCAGGTGACTTTCCTCACATTGTGGTTGGTGAACCAGGTCCAAAAGACGATTTTATTCCTGTTAGGCTAATGCATAGAGATACACTGCTGATGTCGACGCTAGTATGGAATAAGCGTCAGTGGCCCATTATTGCAGCGCGATTAGTAGGCCCGAACAATCAAGGGAAAGAAGCCATTGAAGTTATGCTTAATGTGCTTGTTTTAGCCCAAGCGCATAGGTCCGTTAAGGGAGATATTCTGGTAACAGAATCGCCTTTACTTCTAAACAATCGGAGTCAAACAGTTGTTAGTGAAACAAATCCTCGTACGCCACTGGAAGCTTCTCAATTAGTCGGCTTATTTCTACGGTCACGCAATATCTATGCGTATAGGGCTGGCCCGAAATTCAAAGCGAGTTTCGACCAAGGTATGTTCTATTGGATATTGGCGCGGTACCACTTACCTAACATGTGGCGGTATTTCAGCGCATGCGTAGCAGCAGGTAAAACACGGGGTGACGATATACAAGAACTTGGAGAGGCCGTTCTAATCCGGGCTGTTCGTGCGTTGCAGGCTCGTGATGCTATCGGAGTCCAGTTCTATATGCCCCAGAACAACAATACCGGAGACCAAATCATGTATCATTTTGATTACCTTACACTGGTTCTTACTGGCGCTATTGACGCGCAAGCCCGAGTCGCTCATCGTGCCTACTGTCTGAATACTAGAGAGTGGTTGGCATACTTCTATAAGAAGGAATTTATAGCCGCACTTGCACAAAGTGGGGCACAGGAACTGCACGAGCTTTCTTTAAAGAAAACATTTAAAAGTTTCCTAACGCTTCTGTATGAACTACGGAACACGATACATGGAGCAGCCCTGAAGACTTTTACCTACGAAAGAGGATATGGGCCACGACACATATTAATAGCAGTCCCGCAACCTATTGGCCAAAAACTGTTGGAGGCGGGAGAGCAGCTAGGGGGTGCTAAAGAATGGGGACTCACTTCGGGCTTTAACGAAGTGTGGCTTGAGCCCTATTCATACGCAACTGCTCTTGTAAAGGAGAGCCTAACCGCTATTAATGAGGTTGCAGCTGCAACCGATGTGAGTCGCCTCTTGAAGAACGGACAATCAATTCCTCCACTCATGGAAGAGGCACCCCAAAACTCTGAATTTACGTGGGGCAAGCGTCTTTCGCTTTTAGCATGACGAACATTACCTTAAGCTAAAACAAGCTTGATGAATTTTTGGCATGGTGTTGTGGCATTAGATAGTAACAAAAAGCCAGATTGTGTCTTCAGGATCTACCTGTCGGTTTGCGCTTTGATTTGCGCCTCAGTTTCCGCTCCGTTCCGCCTCGTTACCACTCTGCACGCTCCGGTCCCCACAGCAGTATGGCA
>Ga0307431_1001137_pt1 | contig 15788 bp, 12 predicted proteins | sample SalMarWE160170MG_FD_202155 | JGI IMG/M metagenome (GOLD analysis project Ga0307431, IMG submission 202155) | Salt marsh sediment microbial communities from the Plum Island Ecosystem LTER, Massachusetts, United States - WE1603-170 | ecosystem: Environmental > Aquatic > Marine > Intertidal zone >...
GTTGGTGGTGGCACGTGCCCGCCGTCCTGGCGCTTGCCCTCAGCCAGTTTTCCATAGAGTATTACATTGGGTGGGAAGCCGTCCGCCCAATCGTAATCTGGATCGCCCTCACCCGCAACAAGCCGGACCGCGATAAGCGGCTCGGCCGGAGCATCCTGGCGCTGACGCCTTACTGGCTGGCGTCTCTGGGTTTCCTGGTGTGGCGCGTCCTGGTATTGGGCTTCCCGTCCTATGAACCCTTCGGCGGCGAGGGGGTGGATGTGATCTCTCCAAGTTGGTTTTTCTCAGTCTTTGAGGAGATCGTTGACGCGGTTGTTCTGGTCTGGCGGCACCTTATCCCGCCCTTGGGCGAAATGGGATTTACCAAAACCTTCTGGCTGGGTTATACTGCCCTATCCCTGGCGGGAGCGGGGTTCATATTTGTACTGCTCCTCTGGCGGGATCTTCGCAGACGCAAAGATGCACGGGAGGGCGAAAATCCTCCCAAGACCTTTGCATTCCCCGTGTTGGCCACTGGCATTTTAGGTGTGCTGTTTGCCGGTGTGCCGTTTTGGCTGGCAGGGCTGCCCGTCCGGGTTGATCATCCAACCTTCAGCCGCTTTACCCTGGCTTTCATCCCCTGGACAGCATTGTTGGCGTCGATATTCTTACATGGAATTTCACAGATACGCAGGCGGTGGGGCAGGATTCTTCCCATTATCTTGCTCACTCTAGTGGTGGGAGGATCGGTGGGCTGGCATAATTGGAATGCCAATGTGTATCGCAACGACTGGAAAGAGATGCAGGGTTACTTCTATCAGTTGGTGCGCCGCATTCCAGACCTGGAACCGGGGACAACGCTGATCATCAACGACATGCGCTCTCTGGATCTTTACAGCGACAATTCCCTCACTGCGGTGTTAAATTGGACCTATTCACCGGAAAAAGCCTCAACGGAGATGGATTACATGATGTATTACCTGAGCGTGCGGCTGGGCTTGGGGTTACCTGCTCTGGAACCAGGCTTGCCCATTGAACAGGATTACCGCTCATTGCACTTTTCGGGATCAACGGATAAGCTGCTGGTGGTGTATTATCATCCTCCCGGGTGCCTGCGTGTGCTAGGGGCTGGCGACGCGAACCGCATCCCCAATTTGTTTCCAGAGGAGATGCAGGCGGTGCTTCCTTTGTCTGACCCGTCTTTGATCCGCACGGAAGGTGCCAGTCGCGCAGAGCCTCCTCAAAATATCTTCGACCTGGAACCGACGACTTCTTTTTGCTTCCTTTTTCAAGAGGCGGACCTGGCCGCCCAGCAGGGGGATTGGGCGCGGGTGGTTGCAATAGGGGAGGAAGCTTTTGCCGGTGAAGATGTCCCCAATGAGCTGACGGAATACTTCGTTTTCATTGAAGCGCACCTACGCAACGGTCAACCAGCGGAGGCACTGGCTCTAAGCCAGCGGGTGAGTGAGCTGGCTAGCGGGAACTTTGATGAGCGGCTGTGCCACCTATGGCGTTCAACGGTGCAGGATGTGCCAGATGTTTTAAGCCTGGACGCCATATTTGAAGACGCCGAATCTCGATTTTGTGAATCTAATTAATGCCTAAGACTTATCGGATAAAATAAAAACCCAGTTAGGCGGCTTCAGTCACCTCACTGGGTTTTCGGTTCCGCAATTGTAATAAAATCAATTAATCCACCTCCACCGGGCAGGTGAAAACGCGCTTTTTGATAAGAACGGCGTTTTTTCCGAGGATCTCAAACGAGCCCGACAGGCGGATGTCCTCCGAGGAGCTGCCTACCATCACCTCCACATTCCCCGGCTCCAAGCGCAGATCCAGATCGTGTCCGTAGAACGCCAGCATGTTCACTGGAAGACGGAAGGTAATCTGCCGTTCCTCGCCAGGTTCCAGCGTCAGGCGTTGATAACCCTTCAATTCCTTTATGGGGCGCGGGATGGAAGCATAGGTCTGGTGGGTGTAAAGCTGAACGACCTCGTCACCAATGACCTCTCCTGAATTTTTAACCCGCACTTTCACACGAACTTCATCTCCCACACTGACCTTTACGGGTTCAACCTGCAGATCGCTGTATTCAAATTTTGTGTAACTTAACCCATGTCCGAAGGGGAACAGGGGCGTCACGCTTTCGTCCACATAGTCCCCATACCAGTGAGAGCGCTTCCCGGAGAGCTTGGCATTGTACATCAGGGGTAATTGCCCTGCTGATCGCGGGAAGGTGATCGGCAGTTTGCCGCCGGGGTTCACGTCACCAAAGAGAACCTCCGCAACGGCGCGGCCGCCTTCTTCGCCGGGCAGCCAGGCTTCCAGGACGGCATTCACGCCATCCGCTAATTCAGGGATGGCATAAGGGCGTCCATTGACCAGCAGCAGCGCCACAGGCTTGCCGGCTGCCAGGACAGCATTTGCCAGCGCTTCCTGAACCCCAGGCAGCCGCAGGTTGGCGCTGTCACGGGTTTCGCCGGTGGTGCATGCCGGCGTCAAGCCGGATTTGTCCCCCAGCACTAAAATGACAATATCCGCCTTCTCCGCTGCGGCAACAGCCTCTCCGAAACCGGAGTCATCATCGATTGAATTATCACATCCTTTGGCGTATAAAACCTGCGTCTTCTGCCCAATCGCTTCGCGGATGCCTTCTAGTACACTGACTCCCTTAACCTGGTAGGGGGCAACATCGTCCCTATAAGATTCGCTGAAGAAGGGGTTTTCTGGGATTTGTGTGCGCACGAGTTCACTCATGGCAGTGTAAGAATAATCGCCGAACTGATTCCGATGAGAGTCAGCGTTGGGACCAATGACTGCAAGGGTGTTGATCTCTTTTACTAAAGGCAGCAGCCCATCATTTTTTAGTAAGACCATACTTTGGGCAGCGATGTCTCGAGCTAAACCGCGCTGCTCTTCGGTCTCGAATACTTCCACAACCTTCCCCTCATCAACATAAGGATTATTGAATAAGCCCAGCTCCAGTTTTATCTGAAGATGGCGCAGCACGGCTTGATCTACCCATTCGAGGCTGATATCGTCCGCTTCCAATGCCTCTCGGAGGGGATCGCCGTAGCAGACCGTGGTTGGAAGCTCAATGTCAATGCCTGCCTTCAAAGCCAAGACGGCAGCTTTGGCTTGCGTTTCTGCAACGAAATGAAAACTATGCAGCATGTTCACTGCTTCATAATCGGAGACAAGTAAGCCCTCAAAGCCTAGCTGGTCCCGCAGTAGGTCCCTGAGAAAGCGGGGTGAGGCGGCGACCACGTCACCGTCCAATTCGGGGTAGGAATTCATGATTGACGCGACGCCCGCATCCTGAATGACTGCCTGGAAAGGCATCATGTAAATTTCATGAATTTCCCGAAGACCGATGTGCACAGGTGCACAATTGAGGCCGCCCTGCGAAAGGCTGTGTCCCACAAAGTGTTTGGCGGTAGCAATGACCCCCTGGGAGAGATTGTCGGATTGAAGCCCTTTGATATAGGCTGTACCAAAATGGCTGACCAGCAAAGGATCCTCACCAAAGGTCTCTTCGACACGTCCCCACCGTGGGTCGGTCGCTACATCTAAAACGGGTGCCAACCCCTGACGCGCGCCGATTGCCATCAATTGTTTGCGGATCTCGGTCGTCATGCGCGCGGCCAGTTGGGGCTTGAAGGTGCTGGCAAGACCCAGCATTTGAGGGTAGGTGGTCCCCCCCAAGACCACCGCGCCCATGCAGCATTCCTCGTGCAGGAGGGCAGGGATGCCCAGTCGGGTTTCGTTGACCAGATACTTCTGTAATGCATTGGCGGCTTTGGCGGCTTTTTGCGGATCGAAGGTTGACCCGCCACCCATACGCGTGATTTGTCCAATGCCATATCTCAGTTTGTACGCCGTTTTCTCCCAATCCATCTCCCCATTGGTCTGGAGTTCATAAATCCAATATGAACCGATCTGGGCAAGCTTCTCGTCCAGAGTCATCTTTTCGAGAACTTCTTTGGCGCTTTTTCCTTTGTAATCCATTAAGTTTCCCTTCAATGGGCGTTACTCGTAAGATGAGGAACTCCCCGGAATGTCATCAGTGTTGAGCCTATCGCAACCCTAACAAGAGTTCGATAGTCAATTGGTCAAGGCGTTCATATCCCAATCCCCTGGCGCCCAGGACTGCCCGGTCAAATTTCTCATTTTTCAGAGCATCTGCCTTCTTCGCGGAATACTCGCCAAAATAGGCATCCATTGAGCCGTCATTTGCATTGATTTCCGCCAGTAGTGCTTGAATCTCCTCATCTGCGTTGAATTGAGCAGCTTTTTCCTTGAGGATCAGGTAGGTACGCATGCAGCCAAGGGCGAAGTCCTTAACGCCTTCGTAATCCTCGGTGCGGTAAGCGTGGGCATCAAAATGGCGCATGCCCTGGTAATCCACATCTTCCAGGAACTTAACCAGATAGAAAGCGGCTTTAATATCCCGAGAGCCAAAGCGCAGGTCCTGGTCATAGCGTCCGGGATATTGATCGTTGAGGTCAATGTGGAACAGCTTACCCGACTCCCAGGCTTGGGCGACACCGTGCATGAAATTGATGCCGGACATGTGCTCGTGTGCCACTTCCGGGTTGACACCGACCATTTCAGGATGATCCAGGGTGTTGATGAACGCCAGCATGTGCCCGGTGGTGGAATTATACAAATCGCCGCGTGGTTCATTGGGCTTAGCTTCCAATGCGAACTTGAGATCGTAGCCCTGATCCAGGGCATATTCACAAAAGAAGTTCATCGCCTCCCGGCTGCGTTTGATAGCATCGATGGGGCTCTTGCTTGAGTCGGTTTCCGTGCCTTCACGGCCGCCCCAAAAGACGTAAACTTTTGCGCCAAACTCAACACCCAGATCTATCGCCCGCATGGTCTTCTGTAAGGCATAGGCGCGTACTTTAGGGTCGTTGGAGGTAAAAGCGCCATCTTTGAAAACGGGGTCAAAAAATAGGTTTGTGGTCGCCATAGGTACTTGTAGACCGGTTTCCTGCAGTGCTTTCTTGAATTCTTTCTTGATCTGATCTGCCTCCGAGGGTGAAGCATCAATGGGGATCAGGTCGTTGTCGTGGAAATTGACGCCGTAAGCGCCGACCTCCCCCAAGAGATGAACCAGTTCTGCAGGTGTTTTGGGATCGCGCACTGGCCCGCCAAACGGGTCACGACCGATGTTGCCGACCGTCCACAAGCCAAAGGTAAATTTATGTTCGGGTCGTGGTGTGTAATTTTTCATTATGATTTCTCCTTATCATATCTAATCTTGATGAAATTATTGGGTAATTGCAACCTGCTTTTTATCTTGTCTCATATTTTAATCCAGCTTACGCTGACGGAGCGTAAATCCGAAACTGACCGCTGTCATAAAGCAGCGCAAGGAAGTAAAGCATGCCGTCATAGTAGCGCCACTTCCCTGAGGGGATGGGCATATCCCACAGAGCTTGCACAAATGGCTCGCCAATTTCCCGGTCAGCAGCCAGGACAGCTGCCGCAGCCATGGCGCCTAAACCGGTCGAATAGCCGTTGGAGAGGGGTTCGCCTTCCAGGGTGTAAAGGTTCGGAAAATGGTCACCATGCGAGCTTAGAAATTCTAACACATGGTTGGACTGCTTCACCTGCCAGGGGTCCGTGCCGAACCAGGTGTAGTCCATGGCTACATTGGCAAGGGTGCGCCAGGCGTCATAGCGGAAATCCGAGTGCTCGTTGCCCTCTCGTGGCGAGCCGTCGAAGTTGGCATAATCGGGCATCAACCCGGTTTCTGGGTGGGCGGCTTTATGAAAGAATTCCCGGCTGGTTTCGGCTGCCTCAGCCCAAAATTCATTATCCTGGGTCGCCCATTCCGCCCAAAGGTCGTAAAAGTGGGGCAGATGATAGGACGGGTCGGTATAGGTGGAGTCCCTGCCGCGGGGGACGAAGACGACCTGCTTGGCTTCGGGGTCAAACATATTGGTTGTCAATCCGGTGTCCTCTTCATTTTTATGCAGCATGGTGTCCAGGATCGCCTGAGCTTCAGCCTGGTAGTTGAAGATGTCCTCGCCGTTCCCCCAGCGTCCGGCAGCAAAGAACAACGCGGTCGCGAACCATTCCTCGCCGTCCGACGCGGGATTGGCGTGCAGTTTTTCACCCTCGGTGGTGCAGTGCCAGGCGAAGTAACCTTGATAGGGGCCATCTGCCTGATACATGTAAGTTTTCGCCCACTTCCACAACCGATTGAATTCTTCCTGCTTATCCAACTGCACGGCGATCATCATGCCGTAGGACATGCCCTCTGACCGCACATCGCCGTTGCCGATATCCTCAATATAAGCCATATCCTCGCCGACAGGGTAATAGACGCGTTGAAAGTCATCATCGCCATAGAAGAGTTGGTCCCAGGCAGCGTTGATCTTCTCTTGAATCTCTTCATCCGACTTTCCCAGATATTCCTTGAAGAGATTACGATAGTCACCGCTTTCAAAGGAGCGAGGGGAGGATTCGTTTTTCATAGGGTCTGTATTTGATGGTGTGCAAGAAGAAACGAGAACGGTCAGCGTTAGCAAAAAAATAATAATCTCTGTAAAATGTTTCATTGTTGTCGTATTCCAACTCTATCCTTTAACAGCGCCAGCCGTCAAGCCGGAGATAATTTGCTTTTCAGCGACCAGGTAGAAGATGATAGTGGGGAGCGCGGCCATGGAGACAAAAGCCGCGATCAGCGCCAGATCCTGCCCATATTGTCCCTGGAACTGCATGGTGCCGAGGGGCAGAGTCCACAACGCATCGTCGTTGAGCATGATCAAGGGCGTCAGCAGGTCGTTCCAGCTGACGATCATCGTCAGGGCAGCCACAGCCGACAATCCGGGACGCGCCAGAGGAAGCAGAATGCGCCAGAAATAATCGAAGGCTGTGCATCCATCAATATAGGCGGCATCCTCAAGTTCGCGCGGTATGGCGCTGAAAAAGTTGCGCAGGATGATGATGTTGCCGGAAATATTAAAAGCGGTCTGGACTAATACAACAGCCAGGAGAGAGTCTGTCAGGTTCAATTGGCGGATCACCAGGTAAACGGGCATAATGGCGACCGTGATAGGGAACATCAGCCCCAAGGTCAGGAAGTTATAGGTGAAGCCTTTCCCGCGAAAATTGAAATGGGAGAAGATAAAGGCTGCCAGACTGCATACAAGCAGCACACCAAATGTGGTGCCGAGCATGACAATGATGCTGTTGAGTAACAGGCGCCAGAAGGTGCTCTGGGTAATGACGCGCACATAATTTTCAATCCTGGGTGGGTTGGGGATGGTATATGGTCGTGAATACATTTCCCCGCGTGTTTTTAAACTGCCGAAGATCAGAATTACGATTGGGGTCAGGATGACCAATGTCAGGATAATGAGAAATAAATATTTAAGAATAATGGGGACAACTTTTTTAGAGTCTCCTGCGTGTTGGGTGCTGAATTTTGCCATTATTAACTCCTTAACTCACGCTGCTAAATAATCTTGTCGTTCCATCAGCCGCCGGTAGACCAGGGAGAAAATCAGGGCGATGAGCAGCATCACGATAGCTACTGCAGAACCGTATCCCAGCCAGAAGCGCACAAAGCCATAGCGGTACATGTAGGTTGCCATGACTTCGCTGGCGTTGACCGGTCCGCCCTTGGTCATCACCCAGATCAGTGTAAACTGGGTTAATGACCCCAGGATAGAAAGGTAAGCGCTGGTGCGTAGGGTGCCGCCGAGCAATGGGATCGTGATACGGGATAACATTTGCCAGCGGTTAGCGCCGTCAATCAATGCCGCCTCTTCAATTTCATGAGGGATGTTTTGCAAGCCAGCCATGAAGAGCAGCATATGCAGCCCAAAGTATTTCCAACTCAACACAATGAAGATGGCGACGAGTACCAATCCGGGATCGCCCAGGAAGGTCACAGGGTCAAGACCTGGGATCAGTTCAAGCAAGGCGTTGATAAAACCGCGGTCAGGGTTGGGGTTAAACATTCCCAACCAGATAATGGCGGTGATGACTTCTGAAAGCACATAGGGCAGAAAAAAAATCGTGCGAAAAAAACCACGACCCGGAAAATTCCGCCCGACCATGATGGCAATCGCCAGCGAGATAGGAAGCTGGACCGCCAGAGAGAGTGCAGCGATTAACAAATTATTGACAACGGCTTTTTGGAAAATGGAGTCTGTCAAAATACGTTTGAAGTTTTTTAATCCGATAAAATCCGTGGCTGGCCCCAAGCCATTCCAATCGAAAAGGCTGAAGTACAAGGATCGAAAAATAGGATAGATGATAAATACTGTGAAGATAACAATGGCTGGTAATAAGAACAGGATGATCGTTATTCGGTTTTTAGCCTGCTTGGTAGGCCCATAAACTTGTGAAGTTTGAGGTTCTGGTGCGGGTTGGGGTTGATACTGCACGGCCATTGTGGGTCTCCTTCAATTCTAAACCAATGACGCACTTCTAGAAAAACAAGCGGGGATTGATCTTGTTTTGACCAATCCCCGCTTCCTTAATAGTGAGTTTACTCTAGTTCTTCAACTGCGGAATCTTCGATCATTTGCGCCGTTTCTTCTGGCGTCATGGTCTGAGCGAAAATACCCTGGATAGCGTCATTGACAACGCTGCCCAATGCCGGGGTTAGTGCCTGATCGTAATAGAGTTGGAAATACTCTGCTTGCGCAAAGGATTCCTGAATCTGGATCATGATCGGATCACTTAAGCCAGCTTCTCCGCCTTTGACGACGGGAATGCAGAAGCCAACCTCAGCACATTGCACCTGAGATTCGGCTCGGGTGAGGTATTTGACGAAATCAATGGCTTCGGGTGGGGCATCTTTGCCGATACCGAAACCGTTGCCGCCGCCGACTGCGTCGTTGGCATCGCCGGCGCCGCCTTCAACCATGGGGAACTGGAACCAACCCAGATCGTCGCCGAGACCTTCGCCGGAGGCGCTGTTCTCTTTGAATGCACCGGGAGCCCATTGACCCATCAGGTCCATTGCGGCTTCACCATTGCCCATCACTGTGGCTTCATCGCCCCAGGTTGCGCCCAAGTAGCCGTCTTGGAAGGGTTCCATTTCGACTAAGCGCGCCAGCTCTTCACCAGCCTGGACGAAGGGTTCTGCAGTGAAGCTACCAGATCGATCCTGAGCAGCCATGAATGCGTCTTCGCCGCCGATGCGGGTGGCGAGGTACTCCCACCAGAACGCACCAGGCCATTTGTCGCCTGCACCAACCGCAATGGGGGTGATGCCTGCGTCTTTGAGGGTCTGCACGTCTGTGAGCAGTTCTTCCCAGGTTGTGGGGGGTGCATCTATGCCAGCTTCAGCGAAGAGGGCTTTGTTGTACCACATGCCGACCATGCCCATATCCCACGGAACGCCGTAGTTCTTCCCTTGATAGGAGAAAACACCCAAGGCACCAGGCGCAAAGGTGCTGCGCCATGCGCCATCGTCGGCGTCCAGGTCAGCGGTGATATCTTTCATCAAGCCAGCTTCGGCATATTCGTTCATCGTTCCGCCGCCCCAGCTCTGGAAAATGTCTGGCGGTGTACCGGATTGCATGACGGTGGTCAGCTTGGTTTTAAAGGCTTCGTTCTCCAACACGGTGATCTCAATGGTCACATTGGGATGCAATTCCATGTATTCATCAGCGAGCTTCTGCCAAACGGCTTTTTGCTCGTCAGCGGTGGTGATGTGCCACCATTCAATGGTGACCGGTTCCGCTTCTTCTTCCTCTTCAACGACTTCTTCCGCCTCTGTGGCTTCTTCTTCTTCCTCAACTACAGCTTCTGTCTCCTCAACCACTTCGGGTTCTTCCGTCGCGGCTGGCGCACAAGCTGTCAGCACAAAGGTCGCAACCAGCACGATGCTGATGAGGGTCATAAGTTTGCGTAACATAAAACTTTCTCCTTCCTGAAATCAAAAACGATTGTAGAAATTGGTACGAAAGAGTTTACTCAATGGACTTTTTCGATAACACCTCCTTACTAAATGAACTTTCCCTGCAGAGATGATGATTGATGATGATGAAGGGTTTATCATTCTGATAGCTCACTGCAAGAATCGCGGATAACCAGTTCTGTCGGTAATTCAATCCGTTCCCCTTCTTTTTCAGGGTTTTCCAAGAGATCCAAGAGGACCTGGGTGGCCACGCGCCCCATCTTTTCCAGGGGCTGGCTGATTGTGGTCAGGGCAGGACGCACTAATGAAGCTTGGGGGATGTCGTCGAACCCAACCACTGAGACATCGTCCGGAATGTGAAGGCCGCGGTTGCGGATAGCATCCATGGCGCCCATGGCCATAACATCATTAGAGGCAAAGATGGCTGTGGGCGGATCAGACAGGTCTAAGAAGGCATTGGCGCCGGCATGGCCGTCGGTTTGGAAGAATTCGCCTTCATAGATCAGGTCAGGATCCTCTTCAATATGGTAAGTACGCAAAGCTGAACGGTACCCGGCCAGGCGGTCCAGGGCGCACCCCAGGTCTTTCCAGCCCGTGATAAAGCCAATTCGTTTATGGCCGAGTTTAATGAGGTATTCGGTGGCGCTGTACCCGCCGGACCAGTTCATGGCGCCGACCGCGGGACAATCGCTGCCGGTGCCTTGATGGTCGATGAGTACAAAGGGGAAATGGCGCTGGGTGAGTGTGTCAATGAAATCAGCTGGGCGGCGGGGCAGGACGAGAAGCAAACCGTCCACCATCCCCCGGGCAAGATTGGCTACGTAATTAGCCTCCTTGGAGGGCGCACGATGGGTAGTATATAGGATAAGGTCAATAGCCGCCAGGCTGAGTTCCGCATCAATGCCACGGATAATCTCACCAATATAGCCCGTTCCCAGGTCTGGGACCAATAAGCCGATGCTGTTGGTTTTCCCGCCTGCCAGGCTGCGTGCCTGCCGGTTGACAACGTAATTTAGGTGTTCTACTGCCTCCCAAACGCGTTCACGGGTTTCTTTTTTGACATGAACGTCGTCATTGATAACCCGTGATACAGTTCCGAAGGATACCCCCGCTTCGGCAGCGACATCGAAAATGGTTACTTTGGAAGATCCTTTTTTGTTCATATCTTTGTAAGCGTTTACATTTCCTTTGAAAAAAATATGTTGGATATTTGCTTTTGCCTGAAATAAGCTGTTTTCAGACGGGAATATTGGTTATTGATGCGAAAAATTGTGAACAAATGATTCGAAACGCCCTGATTTATTAAATAGTATTAACAATCTTCTTGTAAGCGTTTACATGACCATAATATCATTAACAATTTTCAATGTCAAGGGTTTTTGGGAATAGATTTCGTCATACCTTTTGGATTGAGCCTGATGATACAATACTCTCATGTTTAAACGGATATCAATCCTTGCGCTTTTAGTCTCTATGCTGCTCACTGCATGCACGACCGTCGGCACATGGGAAGTAAACCCTTATCTATCCAAAGTAACACTGACCGATATTGGTGATCCGGTGTCGTTTTCTCCGACAATCCTTATACCGCCATTGACCCAAGTGCCAACCATCACCGCCAGAGCAACGCAGACCGCATTTATCACAGCCACATCAACACAACCGGCGACGTATTATTTCTTCGATCCCGGTGTCAACCCGTTAACGGGACTGCCAGTTGAAAATCCAGAAAACCTCGAGCGCCGTCCGGTGATGGTGAAGGTCTCCAACTGGCCTCGGCTGGGGCGGCCCCATGCCGGCTTATCCAGCGCGGACATTGTCTTTGAATATTTTATTGGTCACCAGATGAATCGCTTCCTGGCGATATATTACGGAGAGAACGCGGACGTAATCGGACCGGTCCGGTCGGGGCGTTTAGTAGATCCCCAACTGGTTAATCTTTACCAGGGGCTGCTCGCCTATGGCGACGCTGACCCGCAGGTGGATGAGGTTATTGTCGAAGGGTTGGGAGACCGCGCTCTGGCTTTTGCAGAACTGCCCTGTCCGCCCATGTGCGGCACGGCGACACACAGTGCAACAGGTGTCTTCGCCGATTCGGCTGCAACAACGAAGTACGCTGTCAGCATTGGCATTGACAATACCAAGCCCGACCTGCGGGGAATGTTTTTCCAAGATGAACCTCCCTCAGGCGATGCCCAGGGAGAGTCCCTCCGTGTGGAATATGCCAATTTCAGCATTATGGAATGGCGTTATGATGCAGATGACGGCACCTACCACCTATGGATGGAAACCGAGACGGAAGACGGGCTGGACCTGGGGCCCATGACAGACCGCAATAATGGAGAGCCTATCACCTTTGAGAACTTGGTGGTGATATATGCCGAATACATTGAATATGCGCCTTCGCTGCATGACATCGTCATCACGGATGCCCAGGGTTACCAGCCGGCGCTCCACTTCCGGGACGGCGTATTGACTTACGGGGCATGGCGCGTGCCCGAGCCGGACCGCCCGATCATCTTCGAGACGCCGGAGGGGGAGTCGCTGCCCTTCAAGCCCGGCAGAACCTGGATAGTGATCGTCAGCAACAGTTCAGAGACGCTGCAGCCCCGGGGCGGGGAGTGGGAGATTTATTTCGCGCTGCCGTGAGAGAGCTGATATTGGGGATTGGGAGTTGAAGTTATAGGATTTACTCTAAAGCTCGTGGAATCTATCGGGGATAGGTATTATTTCATAAAATTAATAGACCTATTGTGTAATGAGTATCGAGATATCAATGTGAAACATTTACTATTTAAGTTTAGTAATTGATTAACTTTTCTTAAATGTATATAATGTTATTAATATTTTTAAAAGGCATTTTCCTAAAAATGGAGGGAATGTGAATTGGGCCTGGGTAAATATTGTTTCAGCAATTGGAACTCTTTTAGCAATTGTTGTGGCACTATTTCAAAAACAACTTTCTTCATTATTCTTTCATCCTAACTTTATCGTGAGAATTGATTTGTCAGCACCTGATTGCGTAAAAACAAAGATCAACCATTATGAAAATGGAAAATTAAAATTTCAGGAAGATAGCTATTATTTTAGATTGTGGGTTGAAAATATTGGGGATATTAGGGCAGAAAAAGTCCAAGTATTCTTTGTTAAATTATTAAAAAAACATATGGATGGCAAATATAAAGAAGAAAAACAATTTTTGCCGATGAATTTTAGGTGGTCAAATTCGCCGATTGGACAAGTTGAAATTTTTACAGAAGGTATATCCCCCAAAATGGGAAAACACTGTGACATTGGACACCTTATTGACCCTGGTTCACCTAGAATGAGGGAATTAAGAGATATTTTGCACATTAATGAGGAAAAAGTTCTTATGGAATTCGATCTTGAGGTTTTTCCTGCAACATTTTCTAATGTAATTTCTCCTGGAGAATATCAACTCATTATTAAAATTGCTGCAGCTAACGCAAGACCAAAAGAAGTAAAGTTAAAGCTAAATTTCAATGGAAATTGGTTTGATGATGAGGTGGAAATGTATTCTAAAGGTATTGGAATACAAATAATTGATTAAGTGAAATTATCAAAGTTCAATGTGACACTTAAATTATTTTACGGATTTTTCCTTATAAATTTCATGGAAAAAATATTTAATAGGAAGGTAGTAATTTGAACTTGGATTCAACTCTTAAGAGCAACAACAATCAATTTCTGGGGAGATCATAGGATGAAAGAAGTAATTGAAAACAAATTAGGTTTTTGGTTTATTGATGAAAAGGAATACTCCGGCATGCTTTCTTTTTCTCAAGATGATGGAATTCATGTAACAATCATATCAACTGATATGAAACTTGGTTTGAATAATCTTGAGAGCTTTCCAATTATTACAGGTGTTACAGAAAATGGCGAACCCATTACCCTTGTAAATTGCAAGGTGTTTAATTCAAATATGTCAATGAGGAATATTGGAGAAGGCTTTTCTACATGTGTTGAAAAAGCAATCATTCGCGCTGAGTATATGCTTGAGGGAATGTTTTTTGATTCGATTGAAGATATCAAATTTCGATTCTTGATGGGTTCATATACTGATTTGGATGAATGGGTGGATTTGAGCGGGTTTAATATCCAACGAACTGATAATGAAAAAGATGATTTTGATTATCTGATTAAATATAAATCGCCTAAACCAATAATTTTTAAGATAAATCCTGAAACCTCTGTTGGAATTGGATTTTCAATTCATGGTCCTAAACAATCAATTGTTCAAAAAGAAGCAAAGATTCAGCAGACATGTCACTTGATAGTTCAAGGTTTAAATAACCCAATAGAGTTATCAGAACTTATGAAATACATAAGATGGTTCTCTTTATTGCTACAAATAGGCTCACAAAGACTCACTTATCCAATTGAAATCACTGGGAAAATAGATAAAAGTGATAAACCAAATTTAGTACAATCACAATATGTACAAATATATTTTCAGCCTATTGAAGCCAGTCGAGAATTAGGATATCTTATTCCTCCAGAATTCCTTTTTACATTCAATGATTTAGACGAGGGAATAATAAAAACATGGTTTAATAATTATTCCACATTAAGAGTCATGGTTAATATGAGAAGTACGTTATTTCTACATGATCGTCAATTCCTAGAAAATAAATTCCTTGATATTCTACAGGCTTTAGAAACATTGCATAGCATGAGATTTAAAAGCAGATGCATTGATAAACCAAATTTTGATGAATTAAGAGAGAAGATATTATCTTGTTTAACAAAGAAATATCGAAAAATATTTGCTCAGAGGATAGGTAATCTTAATTATTTAAGCCTACAAGATAAATTGAGTGAGCTCATTCGAAATAGAGAGGTTCTGTTTTCCAAGGCTATTTGTAATATTGATGGTATATGCAAGAGAATAATTAGGACGCGAAATCTGATAGTACATGCTTCCAGTAGTAAAAAACCATTAACCACAAGAGAAATGGTTTATGTGATTGAGTTACTCAAACTGCTGTTCGATTCATATCTGTTGGAGAAGATAGGATTTTCGAAAGAGAAGTATATTCCTATGATCCAAAAGAAAATTGATGAATACCTTAAATGGGGAATTGTGTTCAATAAATAATTGGAGACTGCCCTGAAATATAAATGATATTAGGTGATCGTTTGATGAATGGAATTCAATGAGCATTAATATCAATAAAAAACCTCTACCATATAACATCCCTGCTGGGCATATGCACACCTTCCCCTCCCGAGGGGAAGGGTTGGGGATGGGGTCTAACAACATGGCTCACATTTAAGGCTGCCTCCTATGAATAGAAATACAAAGATTTCAAGGCAAACCTGGGAAAGATTAATCGAATGTGCTCGCGAGATGTGTAAAGAACCAACCCATGCGGAATCGCTATTATGGAATGAATTACGGAAAGAAAGACTGGCGGGATTTAAATTCCGTCGTCAGCACATCATCCAGACTTTTATCGTTGATTTTTACTGCCCGGCTGCGAAACTGGTAATTGAAATTGATGGCGCTATCCATGAAACACAATTGGAATATGACCAAGTGCGTGAGACGGATTTACGTACAATGGGTTATCAAATATTGCGATTCACCAATGAAAAACTGATTAACAATATGGCCAGTGTTATAGGAGAAATCCGTCAGACTCTTTCCCCGCCCAATCCCACAACCGCAACCAACAATATTCCAAAACTCAATCCCCCTCATGATAGCTGGCCATGATCTTTGAAAACAGTCGAGACCAGTAAAATCCCAAAAACTCACACAGCGGCTATTTCCCTAAAACGTCATTACCAGATAATACCCCAACATCGCCGCCCAGATCCAGGTATCGATGCGGTCCAGGATGCCGCCGTGACCGGGGATCAGGTTGCTGGTGTCCTTCACGCCCGC
>Ga0307431_1001138_pt1 | contig 15785 bp, 13 predicted proteins | sample SalMarWE160170MG_FD_202155 | JGI IMG/M metagenome (GOLD analysis project Ga0307431, IMG submission 202155) | Salt marsh sediment microbial communities from the Plum Island Ecosystem LTER, Massachusetts, United States - WE1603-170 | ecosystem: Environmental > Aquatic > Marine > Intertidal zone >...
CTATCCAAGATGCTCCAGTTTTTGAGAAGGATATGGTTGAGGAGAAATCAATGGCTAGAAAAGCACTGATAACAGGCATTACCGGTCAGGACGGAAGTTATCTGGCAGAATTTCTGATCTCCAAAGGCTACGAGGTTCATGGGCTGGTGCGGAGGTCGAGCACCTTTAATACGGACAGGATCGACCATATCTATGAGGACCCCCACGAAGAAGGCGTGAATCTTTTCCTCCACTATGGAGATTTGAATGACGGGGGGCAATTGAGTAATCTTATCTACAATATCAGGCCGGACGAGGTGTATCACCTGGGGGCGCAAAGCCATGTACGGGTGAGCTTTGATATGCCGGAGTTTACCGGGGATGTGACCGGGCTGGGGACCACCAGGATCTTAGAGGCTATCCGGAGAAGCGGCATCAAGACCAGGTTTTATCAGGCCAGCAGCAGTGAGATGTTCGGGGACGAACCCGCTCCTCAGAATGAAGAAACCCCGTTCAGGCCGAGGAGCCCCTATTCTGCAGCCAAGGCCTATGCGTACTGGATGGTGCGGAATTATCGGGAAGGCTATGGCATGTTCGCCAGTAACGGCATCCTCTTTAATCATGAGTCGCCCCGGCGGGGGGAAACCTTTGTCACGAGAAAGATCACCAGGGCCGCTGCCAGGATAAAATTAGGATTGCAGAACAGACTGTATCTGGGAAACCTGGATGCAAAAAGAGACTGGGGGTATGCCAAGGAATTCGTCGAGGCAATGTGGCTCATCGTGCAGCAAGACAGGCCGGAGGACTATGTTATCGCCACTGGAGAGGCTCATTCGGTGAGGGAATTCCTTGATGAGACCTTCGGTTATGTGGACATTGATTGGCATGACTATGTGGAGACCGATGAGCGGTACTTTCGCCCTACCGAGGTCGAGGTCTTGATCGGCGATGCGCGCAAGGCACGAAAGGAATTAGGCTGGGAGCCGAAGGTTACCTTTAAGGAACTGGTGAAGATTATGATCGAGGCAGACCTGGAGGCAGAAACGCGTATCCTGAATGGGACCAGAAATCAGCAGAGCTCCGATCATACTTTCCCGTAAACGCATTAAGGGCTGCGAACAAACCGATAGAAGAGGGTAAGGCAGTGTCCTTTTGGAGCGGCAAACGGGTTCTGGTCACCGGAGGCGCCGGATTTCTGGGTTCTTTTGTGGTCGAAAAACTCAGGGAGCGGGGATGTAAGGATATCTTTGTTCCCCGGAGCAGGGACTATGATCTGGTGGATATGGAGTCCGTGAAGCGGCTCTATCGGGCAGCAAAACCTGAGATGGTCATTCACCTGGCGGCAAAGGTAGGGGGGATCGGGGCCAATCGGGAAAATCCGGGGAGATTTTTCTATGACAATCTGATGATGGGCGTCCAGATGATGGAGGTGGGCAGGCAGGTCCATAAAGAACTTGGTTGCGGGTTCTTAGAAGCGGTTTACCCTGTTAAATAGCTTGAAGGGAAATGTATTACACACATGTATTAAAAAGCGAAAAGGATGGCAATTTTTATACAGGATTTACAAAGGACCTCAAGCTAAGATTTGAGCAACATAGTAAGGGACTTATTGATTCGACAAGGAACAGAGGGCCGTTTAAACTTATATACTATGAAGCATGTCTTGATCAAAATGATGATGCAACAAAAAGAGCAAAGTATCTTAAGTCGCATCATGGTAAAATGTTTCTGAAAAATAGGCTCAAATCTTATTTAACAGGGTAAATTTTGGCTCTAAATCTCTTGAATACAAAAGGTTGGTTTATAATCTGCGTGAATCTGCGTAACCCCTGCCCTGTGGAATCCAAAGGCTATTCCTCTGGGGTCCGGACCCCATTTCCGGTCATACCCCCAGTTAAACCCCGATGAAACAAAAGAAAAAAGGTTTCATGGGGCAGGCATAAAAGAAAGGTTTAACGGGGCAGGCAGTTTTGGTTAAAATTCCTTTTTGCCCATTTTAGGTCTAACGCAAAATCGGCAACCTATTTTGCCTCTTCTCTACCCATTTTTGCTCAAGGTTCACCTGTTGTCAGTGTAGCGGGCTGGTTTAGATACACGTTGCAGGTCTCAGAAAAGTGAATTCCATCAGAAATAAGGATCAATTATTTTATTGAATTTCGATAATTTTGAACTTATAATGCATAAAAATAATATTTTTTGTGTATTATAGGTTTTGTATGTTAGGAGATATCATCCTTATTCAAAAGAGGGAACTCGAAAACAGCCTGAAGGAGAACTATGTCCAACGGAAGATACACACACCGCCGAATCTCCAGAGTGATCTGATCCAGGTCATTACAGGTCCAAGGAGATCGGGTAAATCCTTCTACGCCGTTCATCTGCTGCATCAGATCGGTTCCTTCGGCTATGTTAACTTCGATGATGAGCGGCTTAGCAGCCTCGGCGACTATGATCAGATCATAAGCGCCGTGAACGAGATCTACGCTAATCCCCGCTATCTGCTTCTTGACGAAATCCAGAATCTCCCCCGGTGGGAGCTGTTTGTCAATCGTCTAAAACGCCAGGGATTCCACATTCTCATTACAGGCAGTAATGCCAATCTATTGAGTTCAGAGCTTGCCACGCATCTGACGGGACGGCACACTGTTATTATCCTTTTCCCTTTTTCTTTTGAAGAATATCTAGCCACTTCTGCCGTTGAACGGACGGCTCCGGAGAAGGAGGCGGCACTCGAAATGTATGCGGAACATGGGGGATATCCGGAGCCGTTGCTCAAGAATATCGATCGGGGCGATTATTTGCGTACCCTGATCCAGGCCATCCTTTATAAAGACATCATTCGCCGTTTCCGGATCCGCTCTGTTCAGGGAATGGACGATTTGGCCATGTACCTAATGTCGAATATTGCACGGGAGTACTCGTTCAATACCCTATCCAGGATGACACGCTGCAGGAGTGTTCATACCGTTGAGAAGTATATCCGCCATCTTCAGGAGGCATTTCTCTTTTTCCCGCTTAAACGATTCTCGTATAAGGTATCATTACAGTCATCTCATAGCAAAAAAATATACTGTACGGATAATGGCCTGGCAGTGTCTGCGGGGTTTCATTTTAGTATGGACAGGGGGGCGTTGTACGAAAACCTGGTGGCTATCGCTCTCCGGAAGAGGGAGATCAGTGGCGCCATTTCCATTTTCTACTGGAAAAGTCAGCAGAATGAAGAGGTGGATTTTGTTGTGAAGAAAGGGTTGCAGATTACGCGGTTGATTCAGGTTTGCGCGGATATATCGAATCCGAAGACATTCAAACGGGAAATGCGATCCCTGCTCAAGGCATCTCAGGAGTTGAATTGCGATGACCTGCTGCTTCTCAATCCTCACGAGGATCGGACGGAAACCTTTAGCTGGCAGAATGCAGAGCGCCAAATCCAGCTCATGCCCCTTTGGCAGTGGCTTCTTGAAAGCGATTAGATCATTTCGAGGCCAGGTCTTGAATCTTACGTACATAAAATTATACTTTTCTCTGGGTCCAGGGTAGGCACCGGAATCTAATATTTTCAACTACTTGCTAGATTCCGGGGTACGTCATCCCGGACATAGATCCGGGAGGAGCCGGTGAAGGATTTTTTGAGATCGCGATATCTAGAGCAGTGTGGCTGAGCCTAAGCCTCAGCTTTTTCTTCCATTAACCTACCTGATTCTCTTTTTTCCCGCCTTTTTTGCCTCCCTTTTCATCATAGTACTTTCCGTAATATTTGTACTGGTATGCGTAGTAGTATGGCTCCCGCCTGAAGTCGATGTCGTTTAGGACAACACCTATGATATCTGTCTGGGCCTTGCTCATGAGCTCTACCGTATCCTTCAGGGAGTCTTTGTCGAGGATCATGGTAAATCCCCCCTTTAGGAGGTGTCAGGATCAAGGTTAGACAACTGCTGTTTTAACCGTCCTTATGACTATTGGATGAAGGTCAAGTAGTTGTCCTGATGAACCACCTGGAAATCCGCATCGGGATAAGCGGTTGTCCACTCCTTTGGGGGTGTGCCCCGGACCCGCTTCCATTTAACCTCAAAGCCGGCGAGTTTGCCCCTCTGTTCTTCGACAAGGTCTATCTCCTTTTTGTCGTAAGTCCGCCAGAAGTAAGCGTTTACTGATTGACGGAGGTATTCCTGCTTTTTCATCCGTTCCGTTATCGCATAGTTTTCCCAGAGGGCCCCAATATCGTCTCGAATGCCCAATGGATTGAAATTGTTGATAAGGGCGTTCCGAATACCGTTGTCATAGAAGTAATAGCGATGATTCTTGGAGATCTCTTTACGCAGGTTGCGGCTGAATCCGCTTCTCTTGTAGATGACAAAGACCTTTTCCAAAAGATCGAGATACCGTTCAACCGTATTCTTGCTCATTCCTAACTGCCTTCCCAGTTCGGCTAATGACACCTCCCTGCCGATCTGAAAGGCTAAAAGCTGGGTCAGGCGCTCCAGTTTGTCCGCATGACGGATCCCTTCCAGTTGAAGGATGTCTTTGAACAGATAGGATGAAATGAGTTCACGCAGATATTCTTCCCGTTCGGTGTTGCTGCGGAGGAGCACGATTTCCGGGTATGCACCGTAAATGACCCGTGCCTCAAGATGCGCCCTGGTTTCGTGCGGTTTTTCAATTTCAGTTATCTCCATTTGAGCTAGAGGCAGCAGCCTCAAGACGCTTTTCCGGCCCGTCAACGGCTCTCCGATGTCTTTGGCGAGATCGAACGAAGAAGAACCAGTGGCAATGACACGGATCCTGGGGAGGCTATCAACGATGATCTTCAGGTTTAACCCGATCTGACGGACATATTGGGCTTCGTCCACAAGGAGCAGGGAGTGATTTCCCACGAAATCCAGGAGCTTCTCTTTGGATTGGCTCTCTAAGTACTGGCGGACAATAATGTCATCACCGTTGACAAACAGGACTTGTTCATCCATGGATTCCAAAAATTTCTTTAAAAGCGTGGTCTTCCCTACGCGGCGGGCACCGTAAATGACCACGACCTTGCCTGGTCTGATTGCCGCCTTGAGATTGGCAAGCTGTTTTTGTGGGATGTACGCCATACCCCCTCTTGTAATATTATCGTGTGATATATTAACCCAATTAATATGAATTCGGTCAGTTTGTCAACCTTTTTTTGTATGAACTTGGGAATAGGGAGCGTTGCTGCTTTCTGAACTTATCCTGAATTCTCCCGCAAATACGCTAAGATTTTTTGGACAGGATTAACAAAATCCCTAAAGGGAAGGGAGGATGAATTAAATCCCTCACAGGGGGCGGGCAGGCAGATACTTCCTGGATTCCGGGTCAAGCCCTTGGGCGAGCAGGGCAAGCCCGGAATGACGGAAAAGGGAATGATGCAAAGCTCTCTTCATTTGAGATATTTCAATCTGATGCTTTCGCCCTGTTGATGGCCTACCCTGGCCTCTTTCCCCATTTCATCGAGAGCCTTTGCGTAATCTTTATTCAGGGATCTTTATTTTGGCTGGTCCTTTAGGGCAAGAAATCCTGAAAGAACTCAGGAAAAAATCTGTTAGAAATTTGTTGCTATTTTGTATAAAATCATTACCATATAAAAATGGAATTCGAGTGGGACGATAATAAGAGCTTTGCGAATAAATCCAAACAAGGAGAAAAGACTGTATGAAGGAAAAGAATAATAGTATGGCCAAAAGCACGGAAGAATTTGATCGTCGGTTCGATGACGGCGAAGATATTCATGATTTACTTGATATGTCAAAAGCTAAGATAGTTCGTCATGCCAGGAAGGTGCGTATTACCTTGGATGTGGCTGAAGATCTAGTAAGAGATATTGATAAAATCAGGGAAAGAATAGGAGTTGACCGAGCGGCCTTAATAAAGGTATGGCTACACGAAAGGCTACAACAGGAGAGGGCCGCCGAAGGCAAATAATGTGCCCATTTTCGCCAAAGCTTTCCTATGGTTGGCTTGTCAGCCGTGATGGGAGGCTGGCCTCTTAACCTACTTGAGTCCCTTTTTTGCCTCCTGTTGTGTACCCTGCCTTGCCATCATAGTACTTGCCGTAATATTTGTACTGGTATGCGTAGTAGTAGCGCTCGCGTCTGAAATCTATGTCGTTCAGCACAACACCTATGATATCGGTCTGGGCATTGCTCAGGAGCTCTACGGCATCCTTGAGGGAGTCTTTGCTGGTCTTACCCGACCGCACTACGAGCACCACCGCGTCCAGGCGTTGAGAGAGGACTACGGCATCGCTTATCTGCAAAAGGGGAGGGGTGTCGAAGAGAAGAAAATCGAAGCGCCTGGAAACGAGATCGATGAGCTGGCCCATCTTTTCAGATGCCAGCATCTCATTGGGATTGGGCGGCCTTTCGCCGGAGGCTAAAAGGTACAGACCGTGCATTTCTGTTTTCCTGATCGCTTTTCCAAGCGTGGTTTGCCAGTCGTTTTCTGCCAGCACAGTGGAAAGGCCTGGGGAGCGGTCCAGGTGAAAGACTCGATGCAGGTAGGATTTCCTGAGATCCGCGTCCACCAGGAGGACCTTTTTCCCCATCTGTGAGAGGGCAACGGCCAGGTTGGCTGCACAGGTGGTCTTGCCGTCCTCCGGCAAGGGGCTTGACAAAGCAATGAGCCTGCGAGGCTTATCCACACTGATAAAGAGCATATTTGCCCGCAAGGTGCGGAAGGACTCGGCAAGCTGAGAACCCGAATCCTCCAAGAGGAATAGATCAGGTTCTTTTAAGCCTCGTCTGTTTTTTGGTTGATGGTGGTGCCCGATGGTACCCAGGACAGGGAGGGTCACAATGGACTGGATGTCCTCTTCATTTTTTATGGACGCATCCAGGTAATCAAGAAAGAATGCCAGGCCTATGCCCAGGGCCAATCCCAGAATGAGGGCCAGAAGCACGTTTTTCTTCACATTGGGCTTGACAAAACCATGGCCGGCGTGAGCAGGTTCCACAACCCAGATATCGCCCAGCTGGCTTGCCTTGGTCACCTGGAGCTCGCCTTTTTTCTCGAGCATAAAGGAGTAGGTATCCTGATAGACCTTGGCCTGGCGAGTCAGATCGGCAAGATGCTTCTCCGCCTCGGGGAGCTTCTCAAGCCGCTTTTCCGCAACCAGGATCTCCTGTGCCAGCGCCTTTTGTTGCGATTCTATGGAGTTGGCTAATGAACTGACCTCTGCCTTGATCTTCCCTTTCACTGTAGCCATATTCTTATCCATGGCCTGGATGGTCGGATGAAGCTCGGTATATTGACTCCGAAGCGATGCCCGATGGCCCTGGAGCTGGCTCAGGTCATTGGCAAGAGAGATCAATACCGGCTGACCCATGGCGTTTCCCAGAGAGTAGAGTGACTCTTGGTCGATGATCTGTTGTCCCTCAAGCATAGAGAGGAGAAACTCGGACTGCTTGTGGAGCAGGATGAGTTCCTGTTCCTTCTTTTCCAGCTCAGCTACCTGATCGACCGCTACCCTCACGCTGTCGGAGAGGCTTACCAGCCGGCGTTCCTCCTTAAATCGCTTGAGTTTATTCACGGCCTCCTGCATATGTTCATCCACGGCATTAAGCTGCTTGTCGATGAAGTCCAGGGCACGGGATGCCATCAAGGTCTTTTGCTCGATCTTACGGTGTTGATAGGCAGCAATAACGCTTGAAAGCAGTCTTCGAGCCTCATCCGGATCTCTTGAGGTAAGAATAAGGCGTATCAGCCGGGTGTTCCGGATAGGGCTCACCTCCAGGTTCGATCGTATATCCTGTGCGGCTTGTGAAAGGGGCCTTATGATGAAAGGAAAAACGCTCCTTTCCAGATAGAGTGTTCCGTGGAAGGTAAAGGAGAAGAGCGGCGTAGTGCACGGTCTGCCGATGATTCCCCGGGCAAAGGGCTCACCGTGCTCATCCATCACGCAAAAGGAGGCGTCATCTGAGAACTTTGCCTTGAAGGCAAAGGAGCGCTCCAGGGCGGGAATAGCAAGGGACTCAACCCGAAACGGTTCATTGCTGTCCTGGACCAGGTCGCCGGTTAGCCCCTCTCTATCGGACTCCTCTTTGGACATCATGCCCTTGAAGCGATGCTTGAGACGCCTGAACAAGGTCTCGTAGAGGGGTCTGCTCCTGTCCAGAACAAGCTGGTGGCCGCTGAGCCGAGCCGTCTCTTCGGCCACAGGCCAGCTTTTCAGGATCTCAACCTCTGTGTTAAGATCTTTGTCTCCCCCTGCTCCCAGGTCCTCGCTGAATAGATTTTCCAGGCTCATGCCGCTTTCGCCCGTCTTCCGGATTTCGAGCACTGCAGTTGCCTGGAACACGGGCTTCATCCTGAAGGTTCCTACCAGGACCGTTCCTAGCAGGAGAAAAAAGACGAGCACGATCACCCAGATCCTGCGCCACATGACCTGAATATAATCCCGGAGGTTTCGTTGTTCCGGCCCCTGGTACACCAGGGGCGAAGGAGGAGAGGGAGAATTCTGTCTTTGATTCATGATCCTATCGCACGTTATCGTAGGCCTCGGTTCCTACATTGATAGCGGTGAGGGTGGGGAGGATCTGGCTGATGAAGACGTTCCAGTTGGCGATCGCCGTTCTCGGGACATACACGATATCTCGCCGGTCAAGGAAAAATCGTTCAGCCGTAAATCCTTTGAGCATCTTCAGGGCATTGATGGCGTAGACCTTGAGCTGGTGCGGGGCACCGCGAACCACCACCACCTGGCTCCGGTTGGCACTGATCTCAAAATCGCCTGCCTCGCTAATAGCCTCCACGATATCTATGGGCTCACCAAAACGCACGACCCCCGGCTTTCTGACCTCGCCCAACACGAATATCTTGTTGTCCTGTCTGCTCGGGACATAGATGACGTCGTTGTCTTCCAGGAGGATGTTCTGTCCCAGGTCTCCCATATCGATCAGACGCTTGAAATTGATGGGGAGCACACTGCCTCCCCGGGCCACGTAGGACATGCTGAGAACGGCCGTTTCAGAAATGATGCCGCCTGCGACGGCAAGAGCATCCAGGATCGTTGTTCGGCGTCTCACCTTATAGCGCCCGGATTGGTTCACCTCACCCAGGAGGACTACTTCCTTGATCTTTGCAGGGATCACGATGGTGTCGGCAGGCTTGAGCAGGATGTTCTGGGTCATATCGCCGTCTTTCAGGAGACGGTTCAGGGCTAAGGGGATAATGACCTCTCTTCGAACAATGTATGCCTCGGACAGGTCCGCCTCGGACAGGATCTCCACCTGCGAGAGGGCGGTCAGCAGCCGCTTATCACCCCGCAGCGGAAATCCGGCAGGCAGCGGACCGGCTGTCACCGCAGGAACCCTCACCGCTCCGGTTATAAAAACCTTGAGGCTGTTGACCGCTTTTACCGTGACGGTCACCTGAGGCTTTTCCACATACCTCGCATACTTATTCTGGAGAAGACGTTCCAGTTCAGGGACCTCGAGCCCCGCCACATCCACCTCACCTACCAGGGGCAGAGAGATCTTGCCGTCATCCCTCACCACGAGTTCTGTTGAGAGATCCGGGTTTTGCCAGACAAGAACGGAGAGCTCGTCCTCAACGCCGATCCTGTAGATGGGGCGCCCGGCCGGCGGCTCTTCCAATTCCTCCGGAAAAAAAAGCTTCTTGCCCTGGAATTTCTCCCGGATGTAATCCTTGCTAGATAATTCCCTGCGTTCAAGCTGGATGAGCCTCTGCTCGTCAAGGTTTGCGGCCTGTTCTGCCGTGATCTCCCGCACTGCCTCGTTATCGATCTCTGCGTTCGGCGCGCCCGCTTCATACTCTGAGGCAGCGGAAGGCTGCTTGATTTCCTGTATCGGAGGTCCCCATGCCCGGCTGCATGCAGAAAGAAACAAGATGATCATAAAGACCTTCAAGAAGGAAAAGAATCGTTTCAAAGAGAGGCTGTTTGTAATCGGAATGGGATCAGCAGGCGCCACCGTTTCTCCATTGATGATATGCCGAGGCGTTTCAGAGACCATCTCAATGGCCTCCTTTTCCCCTTTCATCTCTTCGATTACTCTAAAACCTTCCGAAAGTCGAGGATTTCGGGTGCTTAATCCGTGGGCATCCGTCGCTAAAATATGTACTAGATTGTGCTCTAAGAGTAAAGTAGAGAATCGCTGCACCCTTTTTCCAAAAAGACCCAGAATACTGGCGGCCGTTACCTGAGCCAGAATCCCCATCTGGACCCAATCATAGAGCCGCATCGGATCCTTGAGCAGCACAAGGTTTCGCTCAGGGTGGCCGATAATAGGGGCAATCCCTTTCACCTTGAGATCCCAGAGAAACTCATCCAGGTGTTGAGGGAGGACATCTTCCGGGAGCTCGATAAGGGCAAAGCGGCCTGTGTCGTTGAGGGTGAGCAGTTCTCCGGCCCGGATCCTTTCAGAGATACTCACATCCAGCCGCAGCTCTGCACCCGGATAGAGCGCAAGAGGGATGTCATCCTCCGCAAGTCTCTGCTTCAGCCCTTCTAAGACGGTCAGGATTATTTGACGGGTGTTTTCGTATTTGCCCAAAACCCAATGAGGCGTACAAACGACCCCGTCTATGCCATCCTCTACTGCCATACGAGCCATAAAGAGGCTTTTTCCCCAGTCCGAAGACCCGTCATCCAGGCCCGGAAGCATGTGATTGTGCATGTCTAGATACATCGTGCAATCAGTATCCGCAGCCGCTGAAATCAAGAAAAACGGTATGCCGGCCGAATTGCCTATAAGATGCATCCATTCATCCTGGATTGCAAAGGAATAATTCACATTGCACAGAAAAGGCATGAGGTGGTATAGAATCCTTGAAGGGAGGAATCGGTTTGAAAAAAAGGATCGTTGCAGCAATCTTTTTCGCACTGCTCGTGGGCGTGGGCATCCTGGTGTACCTTGGACAGCGGACGGTTAAGCTCGAAGAGCTCTATTATTCAGGCACCATTGAGGCCAGATCCGCCGAGCTCTCCTTCCAGGTGAGCGGAAGGGTGACTGCCATACCGGTAGACGAGGGCCAGGCCGTTCAGGAAGATCAGGTACTGGCAACTCTCGACCAATCAGAATACCAGGCCAGGTATGAACAGGCAAAGGCCAACCTTGAGACCGCGGTGAGGAATCTGGAACGGGCTGAGACGGGTTTGGCGCTCTATGAGGAGACACTCCCCAATGATGTCGCCCGTGCAGAGGCGGGCGTGAAGGTGATCCTTGCCCAGTTGCGTGAGCTCGAGGCGGGCTCCCGCCGGCAGGAGATTGAACGTGCCCGGCTTGCCTATCTAGCGGCCAAGGACATCATGAAAGAGGCAGGGAAGGATAAGGGGAGATTTGAGAAGCTTTTTGAAAAGAACCTGGTCTCGGAAAAGCAGTGGGACCAGGTACGGCTCAACTATGAGACGGCGATGAAGGAGTTTGAGAGGGCTGAGGAAACCCTGAATCTTTTGAAAGAGGGTGTCAGGAAGGAGACCATAGACACGGCAAAGGCGAGAATCACCGAGGGAGAGGCAATCCTGGATCAGGCAAAGGCCAACCTGAAGAAGATAGATGCGGCTGAAAAGGAGGTCCAGGTCGCACAAGCAGTGGTGAAGGCGGCCCAATCGGCGCTGAGACTTGCGGAAATTCAACTGGAACACACCCGGTTGAGGGCGCCTTTTGAAGGGGTGATAACCAGCCGCAATCTAGAGCGTGGCGAGGTGGTCTCCCCTGGACAGGAGGTCTTTTCTCTTTCGGACCTCTCGAGGGTGGAGCTCAAGATATTCGTTGATGAGACGGAGATAGGGAAGGTAAAGCCCGGTCAGAAGGCTGAAGTGAGGATCGACACCTTTCCGGATAAGCGCTATATGGGAACGGTTTCATACATCTCGCCCCAAGGGGAATTTACCCCCAAGATGATCCAGACGCATAAAGAGCGGGTCAAGCTCGTGTACCTGGTAAAGGTCGCCGTTCCCAATCCAAACCGAGAGTTAAAATCAGGAATGCCTGCCGATGCCTGGCTCCGGTAATAATCCCACAGTGAATCGGGACTCCCGGCCGGAGGAGATGCCTGCCGTGCAGATCGAGGATGTCTCAAAGCACTTCGGCTCGATCGAGGCGGTCAATCACGTGAGCCTTCAGGCAGAAGAGGGGAGCATTGTAGGGTTCGTGGGCTCCGACGGCGCCGGAAAGTCGACCTTGCTGCGCATGATCGCAACCATGCTCAAGCCGAGTTCCGGAACAATCCGGATACACGGATTGGATACGGCATCCCACACGACAAGGGTTAAGACCCTCATCGGGTATATGCCCCAGCGCTTCGGGCTGTACCTTGACCTCACCGTAGGAGAGAACATCGATTTCTTTATGGATGTATTCGGGGTCTCCGGGGATGAAAGAAGGAAAAGGAGAGAGCGGTATATGGGGTTTTCAAACCTTTCACCATTCATTGACAGGCTGGCGGGGGCCCTTTCAGGGGGCATGAAGCAGAAGCTGGGCCTCGCCTGCGTGCTGGTACATGAGCCGAAGGTGCTCATTCTGGATGAACCTACCAATGGGGTTGATCCTATATCAAGACATGAGTTCTGGGAAATTCTCGGCCGTATGAGAGAGGAGGGCATGAGCATCCTGATTTCTACCGCCTACCTGGATGAGGGGGAACGATGTGATCACCTTATCCTCATGCACAAATCCCGTGTCCTCGAGGCAGGTTCTCCTGAACACATCCGATCCCTTTACCCCAGCCTGGAGGAGGCAATGATTCATCGTATTCAAGAGGTGGATGAGGGGCTTATCCATGACCGATTCAGGCTCTGACGCCGTCTATGTGAAGGATCTTGAAAAGAGGTTCGGCCGATTTGTCGCTGTTGACAAGATCTCTTTCTCCGTAAAGAAGGGCGAAGTCTTCGGTTTTTTGGGGCCGAACGGCGCGGGAAAATCCACTACTATTCGCATGCTGTGCGGGATTATTACCCCAAGCTCAGGCCAAGGCCGGGTTGCAGGCTATGATATCTTCTCCGAGGCCGAGGCGATCAAGCGCTCCATAGGATACATGTCGCAGAAGTTCTCCCTGTATGAGGATATGACCCCCTATGAGAATATCAGGTTCTATCTCGGGGTGTATGAGGTGCCGCAAGAGGCCTGGAAGGAGAGGATTGAATGGGTGCTCGATATGGCAGGCTTGCAGGATGTGAGACGACGCATCACCAAGGAACTGCCTCCAGGGTGGCGGCAGCGATTAGCGCTGGGCTGTGCCCTGCTTCACCGGCCTGAAATCCTGTTTCTGGATGAACCTACCTCAGGTGTGGATCCCATCACCAGGCGAAACTTCTGGGAATTCATCGATACACTCGCCCAGGGAGGAGTAACGGTGTTTGTGACAACCCATTACATGGATGAGGCCAGAAACTGTAAACGGCTTGTCATGATCAATGAGGGGAGGATCGCAGCAATGGGAAGCCCTTCAGAGATTATCAGAGAGGTATTTCCCGGAAGGCCGGAGGCCGACCTCAGTGATGTGTTCATCCATTTAATGTCCCGGGGGCAGGAGTGAATCCTGTCATTATCAAGGCTATTGCCCGTAAGGAATTCTACCACCTGGTGAGGGATTTCAGGAGCCTCTATCTGGCATTCGTGATACCTCTTCTGCTGATTCTTATGTTCGGATATGCCCTGAGAATGGATGTGGATAGCGTCAAGACCGTGGTCGTGGATTATGATAAAACAGGGACAAGCAGGGACCTTGTTCGGAAACTCGATGCCTCATCCTATTTCCAGATTATCCGGTATTGTAATGAATCCCCCTCAGCAATACGGTACCTGGATCAGGGAATTGCCACTATGGCAGTCGTGATCCCTCCCGGATGGACCGAGGATCTCAAGAGAGACCGTGTATCGTCGATCCAGGTGCTGCTTGATGGAAGCGACCCCAATTTTGCCGGTATATCGAGGGGATACATAACCGCCTTTGTGGAGGCATATAATCGTGATTGCCTCATCGATTTTCTTAATCGAAAGGGGATGGAGAGCATAAAGGCCCCGGTTGATGGACGGATACGGGTGTGGTTCAATGAGGATCTTGACAGCAAAAATTTTATTGTGCCGGGCATCATTGCGATCATTATCATGATTGCAGGGGCGATGCTGACCTCGCTGGTGATTGCCCGTGAGTATGAAAACGGTACCATGGAAACCATACGCTCGCTGCCCATCGGAGGAGGAGAGTTCTTGGTGGGCAAGGCCATTCCCTATTTTTTGATTGCCCTCACTGACGTGTTGGTGGCGGTTTTTATGGGGCAGGTGCTCTTCGGCGTGGTCATGAAGTCAAGCTTTTCGCTCTTAGTGCTTGCCGCCACGATCTACATATCGGTTGCTTTGAGCCTGGGGCTTCTCATCTCCATCGCCACGAAATCCCAGCTTGTCGCGAACCTGATGGCAATACTGATCACCTTTTTGCCCTCCTTTTTGCTCTCTAATTTCGTTTATCCTGTAGAAAATATGCCGAAGATATTCCAGGCGCTCACCTATGGTATTCCTGCTACCTATTTCATCGATATCCTGAACGGGCTCTATCTCCGAGGGCTCGGCCTCGCGCACTTGTGGCCGAGCTACCTCATACTCGTCGGCATGTTTGCAGTCCTTGCAAAAATCGGCTTTGCCCTGCTGCGGAGAGAGGGAATGTGACATGAGCTGGCTCAGGATACGAGAATTGGTCCGAAAAGAATTCATCCAGCTGTTCAGAGATAAAAAAGTCAGACCATTGTTGATTATCGCCCCTTTCTTGCAGCTGCTCATCTTCGGCTATGTGCTCAGCACCGAGGTAAAAGACGTCAGGGTCGCCGTTGTCGACCAGGCGAGAACACGGGAGAGTCGATTGTTGATGGATGCCTTGGATGCAAACCGGACCTTTCGGATTACCCATTACATGCATCATCCGAGGGAGCTCGAGGAACTCCTGCTGAGGAGAAAGGTGGACCTGGCAGTCCAGATAGGCCCTGATTTCACCGAGCGTATAAGAAGAGGCGATTCAGCCACTGTCCAGATCCTTGCCGATGGAAGCATGAGCAATATGGCTTCCCTGAGAGTTGCCTATACCTCACTTGTGCTTGAGGGGTTCAATCAAGCTATGATTGAGGAGCGCTACAAACAGAGACTGGATTACGGCAAGATAGATGCCCGAATACGAACATGGTATAATCCGAACCTGGACAGCCAGCACTACTTTGTGCCGGGCATTGTGGGCGTTTTGATTATGATCCTCTCTCTGCTCCTCACCTCTATGGCCATCATCCGGGAAAAGGAGTCCGGAACGATCGAACAGTTGATCGTGACGCCGCTGAAACCCATTGAGTTTATCCTGGGAAAGATCCTGCCGTATATCATCATTACCCAGACACTCATGATTATGGTGATCAGCTTTGCTATCATCTGGTTCTCCATCCCCATCAAAGGAAGCTTCTTGCTTCTTGTCGTTGCTGCATGCCTTTTTCTGTTAAGCACCTTGGGGATCGGGCTGTTCATCTCGACCATCTCGGCGACACAACAGCAGGCTATGATGACCACCTTTTTTTTCATCATGCCCTTCTTCATGTTCAGCGGATTCGTGTTCCCCATAGACAGCATGCCGACGGTCATTCAATGGCTTACCTATCTGAACCCGTTGCGGTATTTTTTGGTTATCGTACGCAGTGTGTTTCTGAAGGGGGTAGGCATGGCGATTCTCTGGCCGCAATTTCTTGCCATGATGGTGCTGGGGTTGATTGTATTTATAAGCGCGGTAAAACGCTTTAGAAAGAGGCTCGATTGAGGGTGGCGCACCTGGAAAAATAGTGGTACAAACGTTGAAAACAG
>Ga0307431_1001144_pt1 | contig 15720 bp, 19 predicted proteins | sample SalMarWE160170MG_FD_202155 | JGI IMG/M metagenome (GOLD analysis project Ga0307431, IMG submission 202155) | Salt marsh sediment microbial communities from the Plum Island Ecosystem LTER, Massachusetts, United States - WE1603-170 | ecosystem: Environmental > Aquatic > Marine > Intertidal zone >...
ATGAGCGGGACAGCCTGTCGCTGCATGTTTGCTCCCATCAGTGCTCGGTTTGAGTCGTCGTGCTCGAGGAACGGAATCAAGGCAGAGGAGATCCCGACTAAGGCCTTCGGTGAGATCCCGATGAAATCGACCTCTTTGGGTGGCTCTAGACGGACCTCTTCGCGGCCGGTTCGCACCTCCACCCGCTCGCCGAAGATGCGGCCGCCCTTCCCCACCGGTGTGGTGGCAGGGGTAATCTTGTATTTTTCCTCGTCATCGGCCATAAGATAGACGATCTCATCGGTCACTTTTCCCTTTACCACTCGCCGGTAGGGGGCTTCAATGAAACCGTACTCGTTTATCCGTGCGTAACAGGCAAGCGAGGTGATCAAACCGATATTCTGCCCCTCAGGGGTCTCGATTGGGCAGATGCGCGCATAGTGCGAGGGGTGGACATCCCGCACCTCAATCTTTGCCCGGCGCTTGGTCAACCCACCACCGAGTGCATTCAACCGGCGCTTGTGGGTCAGTTCAGTCAGCGGATTAGTCTGCTCGAGAAACTGCGAAAAACGTCCGGTATAAAAGAGTTGGTTAATCGCTCCTTGCACGGTGCGTGTCGAGATCAGGCGGCGAATAGTGTCTTTCTCGTCCAAAGCGTACTTGGAAAGCTTGTCGCGTGCGATACGCGCCATCCGCACCAGCCCGGTCCTCAGCGCGTTCTCCGCCAGCTCGCCGGGAAGCCTGACCCGTTTGTTCGCCAAGTGGTCCTTCTCATCGAGGCACGTCGGGTCATTCGGAACCTCCAAAAGAAGTTTGATCGTGCGCACGATGTCGGCGAGGTATAAAACGGGCTTCTTCAGCCCCATCCCCAGTTTCCTATTCACCTTGAACCGCCCCACCTTGGAGAGGTGGTAGCTTGTGGGATGAAAGTACAGGTTCTCGATGTACTCGCCCATCTGGGCCAGTGAGGCACGATCAGACGGCCGGAGACGGCGGTAGACTGCGCGCAGGGCATCCTCCTGCGTGGTGATCTGGTCCTCTTCAAGCGTCTTCTGAATGTAGCGATCGACCAATCGAACAGAATCCAGCCGCGCCTTCTCTAACTGCGCTAGGCACTCCTTTTGAAGCTGCTCTCCAGCAGCAAGGAGGACTTTGTCCCCCTTCTTAACCGCGACGGTGGCGCGATAGCCGATGTATGGTGCTAGTGCCTCAATGCTCACCGGAGAGACATCAAAACTGTAATAGGAACGGATCCTTTCTTCATCGAACCCTAGGGCCTTCAGTAAAACGGTCGCCAACACCTTCCCCTTGCGGTCAAGGTTCGCCTTGAGCGTCATACGTCGGGTATCCAATATCACCTCTAGCCACGCGCCGAGCTCGGGAAGGATATGCCCCTTGTACTGGTTCTTCTGCTCCTTGGTAAAATAGACTCCTGGAGCACGAGTGAGTTCATTGACAAGAGCGTTCTCCGATCCGTTGATGATGAATGTGCCGCGAGAGGTCATCATCGGGAAGTCGCCAATGTACAGCTCCGTCTCCTGCAGCAACTTACCCTCCTGAAGCAGACGTGTTGTCACCCTCAGCGGGCGCGAATACGTGAGGTCCTTATCCTTGCACTCGCTCTCCGAGTTTCTCGCCTCACCAAGGTATGGATCGACAAACTTCAGCGAGAGCCTCTCCTTCCCGCGCCCCTCAATGGGGGATATGTCAGAAAAGGCCTGTGTGATTCCCTTCTTCAAGAAGTTCTGAAACGACTCCCTCTCGTCGCGTAGCAGGTAGGGTGGAGGGAGGATCTCCTTAATCCGGCCGTAGGACCTCCGTTCTCGATATATCATCTTCTCCCCCAAAAAGGACATTCTGCCCAACGCCACAAACGCACGTTAAGGCAGACCGTAACAGAGAACTTGTAAAAACGTCGAAACTACTGCTTGAGTTCAACCTCAGCGCCCGCTGCCTCCAGCTTTTCTTTGAGGCTCGCTGCCTCATCTGGACCGACTCCCTCCTTGATGGTGGCGGGGAGGTTGTCGACGAGCTCTTTGCACTCTTTCAATCCTTTGCCGGTAATCTCCTTGATCTCCTTGATGACCTGGATCTTCTTCTGGCCAGGGTTGGTAAGGAGGACCTTGTAGGTTTCGGCCTCCGCACCACCACCCTCCGCGCCACCGCCCTCACCGGGAGCGGGGGCAACCGCCACTGGGGCCATCATAGCCGCGGATACGTTGAACCGCTCTTCGATCATCTCCACCAAATCAGCCAGGTCCTTCACGGTCATGTTCTCTATCTCCTGAAGGATCTCCGCTTTACCCATCTTACTCCTCCTTATCCTGCTGTTCTCGTTTAATTCGGGTTTCGTTAAGCACCGCGGCAAACTCGCGGATCTTCGCCTTGAGCATCATCGCTAAGGATCGCATTGGGCTGTTAAGAAGCATTGCCAGCTTCGCCAGAAGCTCCACACGAGAGGGAAGGGCCCCATAGCGTTTAATCTCATCCTGTGAAATGACCACCCCTTCGAATACGCCCCCTTTGGGGGTATAGCGTGGGGAATAAGCCACGCGGCACTCCTCGGTGAGCTTGAACGCCAGAACCGGATCGTCGTAACCGATCGCCACACCAATCGGCCCAGCGAATAGATCGACTAATTCCTTCAGCCCGGCTTCTTCCGCGGCGATCCGCGCCAGCGTGTCCTTGACCACTCTGAACTCGAGCCCTTCCTTGGTATACTTCTCGCGCAGTTTGACCATCTCGTCCGCTGTCAGTCCACGGTAGTCAGCGAGGACCAAAGAGGCGGCTTGTTCAAACTTCTTCTTAAGGCGAGCTACCTCCTCTATCTTGCCTTGTGTTGACATTTATTACTCCTAGTCCACTTGCTCCGTTACCGCCATGACCTCAGCAAGGTCTAGGTTAATTCCTGGACCCATCGTAGTAGCAATGCTAGCTTGCGTAATGTAGCGGCCCTTGACACCCTCCTCAGGACGGTGCTCCACAATGCTATGGATAAGTGCAACTAGGTTCTCCTTCAAGGCCTCCGCATCAAAGGAAACCTTGCCAAAAACGGAGTGAATTACACCATAACGGTCGGAACGGAATTCCACCATCCCCTTCTTCACTTCGCCAATCACCCTCCCCACGTCCTTAGTGACCGTCCCAGTCTTTGGGCTTGGCATAAGCCCGCGCGGACCGAGAATCTTTCCCAGTTTTCCGACGACCGACATCATATCCGGGGTCGCCACTACCTTATCGAACTCAAGCCACCCCCCTTGAATCTTCTTCGCCAGATCCTCGCCGCCGACGTAGTCGGCCTCCGCCTCTTCGGCCTCGATCAGAGACTCCCCCTTCGCAAAGGCAAGAACTCGGACCGTTTTTCCTGTCCCATGCGGAAGGCTACATGTCCCGCGCACGATCGTTTGACTCGCCTTGATCCCAAGGTTAAACGAAACCTCGGCTGTCTCGTCAAAGGAAGCAGTAGCGGACTCCTTCAGCTTTTCGATCGCCTCATTAAGACTATATGTCTGGCGCTGTTCGACAAGCGAAGCGACACTCTGATATCGTCTACTGCGCTTCACGTCTCAACCACCTCGACCCCCATGCTTTTTGCCGTCCCCTTAATGATCTCGACCGCTGATTCGAGTTTATAGGTATTGAGATCAGGGAGCTTGCGCTCGGCGATTCGCCTGACCTGCTCAACAGTGATCTTGGCAACTTTCATCCGATTCGATTCAGGAGAACCAGATTGTATCCCAGCAGCCATCTTAATCAACTCAGCAGCTGGAGGTTGCTTGAGAATGAAATCGAAGCTTCGATCCATGTAAACCGAGATGGTGACGGGGATAATCACCCCTGGTGTCTCGTTCTTAGTCGCCTCATTGAACTTCTTGCAGAAGTCCATGATGTTCAACTTATGCTCACCCAGGGCCGGACCAACCGGAGGAGCCGGCGTCGCTTGTCCTGCGGGAATCTGGAGACTGATCTTTGCGATCTCTTTTTTTGCCATCTTTCCTCCTACCGCTATCGGCTACAGCTTTTCAATCCCGTCGAACCCGAGCTGAACAGGGGTCTCACGGCCGAAGATCTTAACCATCACAGTCACCTCTTCGGCATCCTTGTCGATCTTCTTAACCTCACCAGTGAAGTCAGCAAACGGCCCTTCCACAATCTCCACCACCTCACCGACTGAGAAGTCCACCTCGATCTTCGGCTCGCCAGAGCTAACAGGGATCTCCAATAGACCAGCCTTTCGTTTGATGATCTTCATCTCCGGTCCTTCAATCGGTATCGGCTTAAACCGCGAACCGACATAGCGAACAGCCCCCTTCATCCCGTCGATCAGCGCCATCATCGCCTCCTCATCAAGGCCCATCCTTCCGAAGACGTAGCCTGGAAAGAGACGGCGCTTCTCGATCCGCTGGATCGTCACCACCCGCTTATCCTTGTACTCCTTCACCTTAAGGAGGCCGGAGGCACGGCTGACGATCTGATCCTCCCCTTCTAGGAGATCCCCTTGCTTAAGCTGTATCCCCTTGCGTAGCTTTGTCAGAGACTTTTCCGGGACCAGTCTTGTCTTCTCCTTTCCGCCGGGGTACTCGAACGTTATTCGCCGTACCTTATCGCGCAGGACGATCTTCCCCTTGTTGGCGACAACAAACTGCTCGTCGGAGTCCGAAGTGAGAGGAACGCCGTTACGGATCTTCTCACCAACGCGGATATCACGGCGGATACGCTTGTCAACAGGAATAAGATACACTTCCTCATTCCGGTTTGTCATCTCGATGATCGCTCGCTGCAGCGGTTCGATGTCGGTTACACACGCGTCGGATTCCATATGGAGCGGCGCCTTACGGGCGATCACCTCCCCCCGTTGGATCCGCTCGTTTGGCTTGGCGATAAGGTCGTACTCATAAGGGATCCGGTACTCAGTTCCTGCCCCCCGGCGACTGCGCGAGGTAATGACCTCCTCCACCGGGACAAGGAAGAATGTCTCCTCCCCGTCGACCTGGAAGGACTCAACGTCCTTCTCCAAGCCGCGTTTTCTCACCCGCTCGTTGAGGTCCTCCTTCACCTTCAACTCCGAGCCAGCGTAGGTCTGAATCGCGTACCACTTCTTCATTTGCATGATTTACTTAGAGCTGAACGAAGAACCTGATGATCGCCTGGAGGATCGTATCCACTCCCCAGATGTAGATCGTCAAGACAACAACGAGCAGCAGGATTAGGGCGGTGAGAGAGATGACTTCGTTGCGCGTAGGCCAGCTAACCCGGTCGACCTCTCCGCGGACCCCTTTCAAGTAATTTGCAATCCTCTCAAGCATCCAAGTTCACCTTCATCATCTCTTAAGTTTTGCAGGCCCGGGAGGACTTGAACCCCCAGCCTTCCGATTTGGAGTCGGACGCTCTGCCAGTTGAGCTACGGGCCTATCTCGGTCTAGCTTGCCTAGACCTCCTTATGTAGAGTGTGCCTCCTGCACCACTTACAGTACTTGTTCAAGCTCAGTTTATCGCGGACATTTAACTTGTTCCGCGTGGTATGGTAATAGCGACGGTTACACTCGCTACAAGCAAGGGTAACATGAACGACGGCTTCCCCTTTTTTTGCCATTTCGATTTGCTTATTCGATGATCTTCGTCACGACGCCAGCGCCGACGGTTCGTCCACCCTCACGAATGGCGAACCGGAGCCCCTCATCCATGGCGACATGGTGGATCAGGTCGCCAGTGATCTTTACATTATCCCCAGGCATCACCATCTCCACCCCTTCAGGAAGGTGGACCGTCCCGGTGACGTCAGTAGTGCGGAAGAAAAACTGTGGCCTGTACCCATCGAAAAACGGAGTGTGTCGTCCACCCTCGTCCTTGCTTAAGATGTAGACCTCTCCTTCAAAGCGAGTGTGAGGTGTAATCGTCTTGGGGGCAGCGATGACCTGCCCGCGCTCGATCTCGTCTTTCTCGATCCCACGCAAAAGGATCCCTACGTTATCTCCAGCGATTACGTAGTCGAGCGTCTTATTGAACATCTCGAGACTCGTAGCGACGGTCTTTTGGACCTCATCACGGATCCCGACTATCTCTACTTCAACCCCCGGAGTGATCTTCCCGCGCTCAACGCGGCCGGTAGCAACCGTCCCGCGCCCCTTGATGGAGAAAATATCCTCGACCGGCATCAGGAAGGGCTTATCCTCATCACGCTCCGGCAACGGAATGTAGCTATCGACAGCCTTCATCAACTCGATGATCGACTGGCACTCCTCGGAATTCGGGTCCCCGCTCTCCATCGCCTTTAGCGCCGACCCACGGATAACCGGAATCTCATCACCAGGGAACTCATACTCGGAGAGGAGTTCACGGATTTCCATCTCCACCAAGTCGATCAGATCAGGATCGTCGACCATGTCCACCTTATTCAGGTAAACAACGATGGCAGGAACATTTACCTGACGAGCCAAAAGAACGTGCTCCCGCGTCTGCGGCATCGGACCATCAGAAGCAGCGACTACAAGGATTGCTCCGTCCATTTGAGCCGCACCAGTGATCATGTTCTTGATATAATCAGCATGCCCTGGGCAATCGATGTGAGCGTAGTGTCGAGTGTCAGTCTCGTATTCGACGTGGCGGACGTTGATCGTAATTCCCCGCTCTTTCTCCTCGGGGGCGTTGTCGATGTCGTAGAAGTCGAGTGCTTTGGACTTACCCTTCACGGATAACACCTTGGTAATCGCCGAGGTCAGCGTTGTCTTCCCGTGATCGATATGCCCGATCGTTCCAATGTTCAGGTGAGGTTTGTCCCTCACAAATTGCTCTTTTGCCATCTTTTAAACCTCCTTAGTTACCACTACGTTTCTAAACCAACTTAAAGAATACTCTCCTCCCAAGCGAGAGCCCGCGATCGGAATCGAACCGATGACCTCTCCCTTACCAAGGGAGTGCTCTACCGCCTGAGCTACACGGGCGTTTCGGCAGGTAACAGTGTAACCGAAACCCCCAATCGCTGCCAAATGGAGGGGGAGGGATTCGAACCCCCGTAGGCAGCTGCCAACGGATTTACAGTCCGCCCCGTTTGGCCACTTCGGTACCCCTCCAAAACACAATCCCAGAGCCAGCGGCCAGAGTTGAACTGGCAACCTACTGATTACAAATCAGTTGCTCTGCCAATTGAGCTACGCTGGCATCTGACCCAATCAGTGGTTCATTTTAACGGAGGGGCCCAACACTGTCAAGATGCGATCGCAAGCCAGATCCTCCTCTTTCGCGGGCCGTCAAACTCGGCAAGGAAGATCCCCTGCCACCAAGACCGTCGAACTGCGCCCGAAAAGGGAAGTTAGACGGTCATGGGGAGGATGGCTTTTTGACGAATCTGTGTCCCCATTGTTGTCGAGGACTCGGAGGAGGCGCTAAAATCCTTTCGCACGGCAAAGGCAGTCGCAACAGCGTAAGAGGCGTTGAGGGCGCGATTCTAAGAAGGGAGGGGAGATGAAAGGGATTGAAGAAGCACTTGGGCTAATTGCAATTGCCATCGGTCTTAGCTTCATACTCCTCTATACCTTGAGTGTAGGAGAAGCAAGACAGGAACAAGAAATAGCTCAGCTACAGGGTGAGCATCCCTCATGGTCAAGAGCGTTGTGCCATGAAGTGGCAACTGGGCGTTTCTCAGAAGAGCGGGTGCAAAAACACCCCGCCTGGCCGTGGGCTCTCATCGTACAGCGGAAGATCGAGCTTGGAATGACCACAGAAATGGTGCGTGAGAGTTGGGGACCTCCTACGGAACACGAGAAATCGGTCTACTCGTGGGGGACCGAGGAAGAATGGATATACCGGAGCATAGCTGACTCCGAGGTGATTGGTCGTTTGATTGTTGTGCAAGAGAAGGCTGTGTTTCTGTATTTCAAAGATGGGATTCTCACTAATTGGTCAAGTAAAACCTTCCCTAAGCAATATCTCTAGAACGGTGTTCTGTTCAGAAGGTTATCGAGATAGGGCCGAACAACTTCACAACACAGGGGAGGCCCTCAAATCCTTTCGCCAAACGATGCCCAGAATGTCGTATTTTGAGGTAGCGGTGTTTGCCAAGGTAGTGATCGGATACGCGAGTATCTGCCGACCCGTTCGTGCTGGTGTTCCGTAATCTAGCGGCAGGTGTTGGAAATGCTTGCGCTTCAGGTAGCCCTTCTCAGTGTGCAGATTGAGCTTCTTGAATTCCTTCTTCACCCCTGGGGCCAGACGGTCATAGGCGACATTATTAGCCCAGTGTCCAAGATAGCTCGGGCGCCGGTTCTTGTGCTTCCCTGGAGCCGGATAGGGACCCCTCTTGAGCCGGAATAGCTGGATGTAGAACTCGTCACGGAAGGTCTTCGTCCACTTAGACCACTCGCTGGCCGTGCAGGCAGCATCGAAGATGACAAAGTCAAGCCTGGCCCGACAACTGCAACTCCAATGGGAGTGCAGCGGCGGAGCACCAAAATTCAGGCCTCCGGCAAGGATAAGATTCTGCTCTCCTGGGTCAGCAGCCTATCTTTTCTCAGTTGTAAGGAGCAGGCCTTGAAAGACAAGGATATCACCATCCTGGCCGAGTGATTCGTATCGCCTTATGAGCTGAAACTTGACATGCATAGTCTGCTCGTGCTTTAGTCCTGCGATATCGTTATAGCGGAGTCTCAGCTCAAGAGAAGCTTCGGGAAGAGAAAACTCCGAGTCTTCCTCTGTGCCAATCACTTGTGTCAGCAATCCGACGGCCAAGGAGACAAGTTTTACAAACAGGGGCGGCACAACGAGATGAATTCCACCTGGACGAACGGAATCAGGCAGCACGAAGCCCGAGAATTCCGAAAGTATATTCCCCGTATCGATAAGTGTATCCAGGTCGGTCCCCATAGAGAGCTTGATCCATCCATATTGCAGGTCCTCTTTCTGCAGTCGTGAAGCTTCTTTAGGACGATTTTCGTTTATGTGCTTGATCATGGCATCAGAGTCGAATTCCCAGTTTACTTCAACCTCAACAGCTGCCCCAAGCCCGATGTTGTGCAGGGATATCGCGTAGAATGACGGGCGATACTCCCTAGTGCTTTGTTCCTCAGGCCGCTCTTCCGGGAGCCAGAACTCTGGTATCTTTGATCCAATCCAGGGTTCTTGGTACCCGAAGATCCGCGCTCGGGGAACCGCCAGCGTGGGCTTGTACGAATTCTCTCGATGACGCTTAATCTCCAGAAGGGTCAAGAACGCAATTATAACCGCTCCAAATGCGGCTATGCTCGCGACGGCACTAACCCAGTTCTCTAGTTCCATTCGGAAGTTAGACTCCTCATCGCTGCTTTCTCTACTGATCGCTGTTTGCTCGTCCTTCACCAAACACTCGACTTCGTCTGCTAACGTCGTGAATCCCAACAACACACGCCAAGATCAGAAGGAGCCAGACCTTGCGCATAATCTGCCTCCCCAGTCCCTTGTCGTAACGATCACATTGAGAACAGGACCACAACTGTGGTAGATACATACTCGTACCAATAGATGCCTCAAAGCGCCATGTATCGCTAATCATCTGGCCGTAGAAGGCCGCAACCACCCAAACCACCGAGGGCGGCGCTTCGGTGCTGGAAGGGCAAGCTGGGTTTTGAGAGATAGGCTCACCCCTTCGCCTCCTCCCGCTTGAGATACTCAAAGATCGCCTCGACCGCTAGGTAGTTGATTGATCGATCTTTCTTATCTGCCAGTTTTATCAGCCGCTCGACCGGCTTCTGTGCCACCTTCGACTGTGGAACATAGATGCTGAGCTTGTCGGAGATCTCCTTTCGTGCCGTACGTCCACCTCCCCTCATCTTTTTCAGTATCCCCTACTCTACTGTCGCACGACTTGTCACGCAAACCCTAAGACACAGGCTTAGAGGGAAGTTCGGTACCGACCTGGTAACCATGGTAACCCACTAGTACTGGCCATTGTAATCACTGGTTACCGCATGAACTTCCGACTAATCACTACCACAGTCAGTGCCATTAACACACCACCGACCACGGCTTCTATAGAGGTCAACGCTTTCCCCAATAGGCGGCCAGGACGAATATCTCCAAGGCCTAGTGTAGTGAAAGTAGTCACGCTGAAGTGTATTGAGATCACCCAGTTGGACAGCGTCCAGACGCTCTTCACCGTCCTCCCGATTAGGCTGGGAAATCCTGCGTACAACCCCCCGAAAAGGACAATCAACACAAACCAACTCATCAAGGGTCGCACAAGGCTCGTTCCGTAGGCGATGGGAAGCCGCAAGAAAAGGATCTCAAATGGATACCCTGCAATAGCCATAAGTCTCTCTCGACCCGGACTTGCCAAGCGAGATCGGCGCTGTCACAGCTTTTCGAAATAGTAAGCAGCGTCAGCGCGTTCACGCTCATCCATTTTCGCGAAGGTCCTTCTGGCAAAAGCCCAAAACGAGCTTCCTGTAGACCAGTTTTTTAAAGTTACTCCCTCGCGGTTCCTCTCCCACCATAAGATGGTGGGTCTTCCGTCTCCTAGGTAAATGAAAGATGCCTCAGCCCCCTCGAAGGTACCGTCCCCCTCGATCGTGGCGTCCACGAAGAAAACGGTCCTCTTGAACGTGGCGCCCCCGAAGACAGCGCCCCCCTCGATCGTCGCCTCCCCGAAGTCAGCGTTCCCCTTGAACGTGGCGCCCCAGAAGGAAGCGCCCCCCTTGAACGTGGCGTGCCCGAAGGAAGCGTACGCCTTGAACGTGGCGTCCCTGAAGTCAGGGTACACCTTGATGAACGTGGCGCCCCAGAAGTTAGCGTCCCCCTCGATCGTAGCGTCCATGAAGTCAGCGCGCCCCTTGAACGTGGCGCCCCTGAAGTCAGCGCGCCCCTTGAACGTGGCGTCCCTGAAGTCAGCGCGCCCCTTGAACGTGGCGCCCTCGAAGTTAGCGTCCCCCTCGATCGTAGACTCTGCCACGATGAGGGCCCCGCTTATTTCCCTGGGAAGAATAAGTTCGGCTTTCCCGCTATGGACCGCCAACCCCGTGGGGAAGACATACCCTGTGAACTCATACTGCGCATTGCGCTCATCCGCCGGCCCCTCCTCACCGATCTGGGAATAGAATGCCTGCTTGAAGCGTTCAATATCCTTTTCGCCTGGTTCGTGGAAGATGCAAAACTTCGAGCCTTCCTCAGCAGGAACCTTACACCGGTACTTTTCGTCAAGTCTGCTGCGCCATTCGCACATCGCTAGGAATTCCGCCTAAACAGCCACGACCCCGCCGCTTCGCCGAAGGAAGGACCTTGCTGTCTTTATTCACATTCTTGCGCTACGTTCTCTGCTTTCTTCTTAACGGCCACCGTCCCCGCTTCGGTGAAGGAAGGGCGAGCCTTGTCACTTCTTCTCTTCCCGCTTCAGATACTCCAGAATCGCCTCAACGACGAGGTAGTTGACCGAGCGGTCCTTCTTGTTTCCCAACCTGATCAACCGCTGGACAGGCTTTTCGGCCATCTTCGGTTGGGGAATGTAGGTCGACAGCTTGTCTAACATTTTCTTTTGTGGCATGTGATTCACCCCCTCACAAGTGACTCATCTTACCACATAGGGGGAGAAAAGAGAAGACGTCAAGCGAGCCTGTCACCCGATTTTCAAGGGTAGTCTTCCCTGGCTCGACCTCGCAAAAGCCGTTTATAGCCTTCTCAGTGGATCGTTTTAGAGAAAATCGGTTCAAAGGTGGCCCCAAGCCGTCTGATCGAACCAGGCCGCTTCCAGGCGACTTGTCGGGGAGGCCCGATGAAGGGGGCAAGGGAAGCGATTCGATAAACTGTTTGGGTTGCAAGAGAACGACTAGCCCCGATCACAACGCAAGATATAGCAGCATGTCTTGACAGCTGTGGGCTTATATCGTATCTTGAGACTGAGAGTTGCGCGCCCTGAGTTTTCTCACAAGGCAGTTCTCGCTGATCCTTCTCAGGTTCGCCGCTCTCAAGGGCGGGCGGTGCTCTAAACTCTTGTGCAACTCCATTGAGTATCGCCCGCCTGTCAGGAGGAGCCATGCTAGACAGAATCAGCATCAGAATTCCAGACGCCATGCTGGATCAGAAGCTCTTTGAGCGTCTGAGAGAACTAGGTGCGAAGAGGAATCGGACCGTGAACTTTCTGGTTGTAGAGGCGATCCTGGAGTATCTGAACAGGGAAGAGAAGAAGGGGTAACTGCGAACGAGCGCAAAGGAGGAAACGTGACAGCTCTCAAGACGGCGGTAGCGGCCTAAATTGATCGTCTGAGCGGCCCGTGAATCGCCTCTTGCCAGGCAACCCATGAAGATGTATGGTGAGAGAGGGTGATTGTGGTGAAAGCCAGGCTAGCCACTGTAATAATGGTTCTGATGGTAGTGGTTATGGGTTTGTTCCTGGTGGTTCTGAGCGTGGATGGAGCTGACCAACCGTCTTTCGCGCTAGGAATCACTATCAGCAAGCTATGGGTGCCAGAAAGCTCGGAAGGTCTTGGGATGCTCGGTGGAGCGCTGGACATAATTCTCACGCCGACAGTTTCGATGACAGTTGGTTATAGTACTGCTAGCGTGAGTTTCCTTGGGTTTGAGATAGCCAGCCTTTGGATTTTGGACATAGCAACTGTCGTAGAGACAACGCCCGAAGCGATGGCAGGGCTTTATGTGATGGGCGGCGGGGGATACATGGAAGCCAGCGTCCTCGGCATGAGCGCGGGAGGCGTGTTCCTCGGTGGCGGCGTTGGACTTAGGATCAGCCCTACTGGATACGCAAGGCTGTTCATCCAATACAAGATGAGATGGATAGAGTCGTTGATGAATGCTGTAGAAGGCGGGTTCTCAATTGTCTTCTAGTGGTAGTGCGAGACAAGGGTAAGAGAGGGTGGTCACCGTGAAAGCCAGATCAAATGCCCTAATAACAGTTCTCGGAATGACCGTATTGATATTGGTTGCTGGATGTACGGCCATAAATTCTCCGCCTGTAGCCAGCTTTACATGTAGCCAGTCTTCTGGCAACTCCCCGCTAGCGGTTTCCTTCGATGCTTCATCATCATCCGATTCAGATGGTACCATTGTCACCTATCAATGGACATTCGGAGACGGAAGTAGCGGGACGGGCGTCACGACATCTCATACCTACACCACGGCAAGCAACCAAAACTATCTTGCTACGCTGGAGGTTACTGACAACAAAGGTGCACGGGCCACAAAAAGCCGAACAATCTCGGTAACGGGATCTCCTCTTGAGATCCTCGACTGGCAGCTCCTGAACGATGGCAATATGTTTTGGCCCTGGGTTGTGATCGGACATGCTAAGAATATTAGTGGCCAGACCCTGAGCTACGCTGAAGTGCGAGCCAACTTTTACGATGCCAGTGGAGTGCTATTAAATAATTGGTTAGACAATGTCCTTGACCTTCCACCGGGGACTATTTGGGAGTTCAATATCCGTTGCTTGGATTCGGAAGTGTCGGATAGAGTACATCATGCGACGGTTTCAGTAGGAACTTGCAGTACGTGGTGAAGTTTATCCCTTACCGGGTCGTAACTATTTAAACCAACGACTGCGGTGCTAGCCATGACGGAAGCATCCCATTTGCTTCACCTGAATGAAAAGCTGTATCATGTGCCAACACAAAACAGGGTAGTTAGACGGTCTTTGACAGGGGAAGAATCGCACAAAGGAAGATTGGCAGGCTACTTGACAGTTGAACTGGCAACCTACTGATTACAAATCAGTTGCTCTGCCAATTGAGCTACGCTGGCATCTGACCCAATCAGTGATTCATTTTAACGGAGGGGCCCAGCACTGTCAAGATGCGATCGCAAGCCAGATCCTCCTCTTTCGCGGGCCGTCAAACTCGGCGAGGAAGATTCCCTGCCACCTCCCCGAAAGGAGTTTCCCTTTTCTTCGAAGGCGACCTGCACAGACCCTCCGATCAGGGCAGCTTTAACATGAGCAGGGGAATTGCCTTCCGCATGGGTCAAGGGATGGTCCTCCAAGACACACTCCCCCAGGAACGAGCCGATGTCGTGCACAACTGCCGGGTCGGCCCGCTCGTTAATCATCAGACCCGCGGTGGTGTGAGGACAGTAGATAAAACAGATCCCCTCCCCTGCGCACGTCCGAGCAAGCGCGTCCTGGACAAGGCTGGTGATATCGAGAAACTCAGTCCTGCGGTGAGTAATGAGGGAAACTTCTTTCATTCCTCTTTGTGCAACGCCGCCTCGAGCTCGGTGCGCAGTCCCTCTTTATCCGCGATCCCCTGCGTGCGCAGGATTATTTGACAATACGCCTCATCCCTTTCGCCCTGAATCATACTGACGATATGTACATCATTCTTCTGTAGAATTTCAAAAACCCGATACAGATCGTCGGTGTCGTGGCGCACCTTTACAGTGAGCCGGGTCCCCTCAAGGCCGATCCCAAGGGCGCGGGCAAGAGCGCGAAGGATCTCACTCTGGGTAATGACTCCGACCAAGCGACCATCATTGACCACCGGAAGGAGAACCAACTGGTTCCCGAGGAGGATGAGGGCCGCCTTTTCCAGAGTATCGTTAGGGGAGACAGCAAAGCGGGCCTCGAAACAGACTTTCTCAACCGGGACCTCCCAGTCGGTCACCTCCTTTAACGCCCCTTTGGTGATAAATCCCTTAAGAGCGCCCTCGGCAGTTGTGATTAAAAGGAGGCCGAAACCATTCTCCTCCATCACCTGTTTGGCCTGACTCAGTGGGGCATCAGCCAAAACCGTGACCGGATCCGGGTGCATGTACCGTCCAACGTTCATTCGGCTTCTTTGGACAAAACGATTATCTGCTCCTGCAAGTTTGCAGGGACCTGCTGATACTTCAAAAAGTGCATCTGAAAAGTTGCCCGCCCTTGGGTGAGAGACTTGAGGTCAAGCGCGTAGCTCTGCAATTCGGCCAGAGGAACCTCAGCGCGCACCGTCGTGACCCGACCGGAGGGCTCCATCCCAAGGATCCGACCACGACGCCCATTTAAATCACTGACGATGTCGCCGGTGTGGTCATCCGGAACGCGCACCTCAAGGTCCATCACCGGTTCGACAAGGCAGGGGCTTGCTTGGTCAAACGCCATCCGGAAGGCGTTCCGTGCGGCCAACTTAAACGCCAGCTCAGAGGAGTCAACTGGGTGGAAACTCCCATCATAAACCGCCACCGCAACGTCGGTAACCGGATACTTTGCCAGGTTTCCCTCCTCCATTGCCTCAATGACTCCCTTCTGTACCCCAGGAATGTATTGTCCGGGGATCGACGCACCTTTAATCTTGTCGATGAACTTGAACCCTTCGCCTTGGGAAAGTGGCTCAATCCGTAGGTAGACCTCGCCGAACTGACCGCGACCACCAGTCTGCTTCTTATGCCGGTACTTGGCAGTTGCCTTCTTCCGAATTGTCTCCTTATAGGGAATACGTGGGCGACGCGTCTTAAGCGAGACGTTGTAACGGTTCTTCAGCCGATCGATGAAGACCGAGAGATGGACATCACCCATCCCCCACAGGATCATCTCTTTCGTAACCGGGTCTCGCTCCACACGCACCGTGGCCTTAGTCGAGGCAAGCTCCTTCAGTGCGGTGCTCATCTTCTCCACGTCGGACTGACTCTTGGGAAGAATCGTGCGGGAATAGACCGGTTTGGGGAACTCGGGCATCAAGAACGGCTCGGCATCCGACTGTGCGGCCAAGGTAACCCCTAAGGGGAGATCCTCCGCCTTGCCAATGGCAACGATCGCCCCGCTTTCTGCTTGGGAGACGCGCTTCTGCTTTGTCC
>Ga0307431_1001145_pt1 | contig 15719 bp, 13 predicted proteins | sample SalMarWE160170MG_FD_202155 | JGI IMG/M metagenome (GOLD analysis project Ga0307431, IMG submission 202155) | Salt marsh sediment microbial communities from the Plum Island Ecosystem LTER, Massachusetts, United States - WE1603-170 | ecosystem: Environmental > Aquatic > Marine > Intertidal zone >...
TGAGGCTGAATTTCTCGCATGGTACGCACCAGCAGCATCTTGAGCGGATCAAACTCATTCGCCTCATAAATCAAAAGTACAGACGGCATGTCCGGATAATGCAGGACTTGGAGGGATTTCGGATAAGAATTGGCCGATTCAAAGGCCCTAAGACCAGAGTCCTGGAGAAACGTAATATCATTTGGCTCACCAACGATCCTGAAGCGCAAAGACCTACAATAATACCGTTGGACTACCAGAGCAGCTTGGATTGGATAAAGCCGGGTCAGTTGATCTATATTGACGATGGCAAAATTGCCCTTCGAGTGAAAGAGAGTTCTGTCAATAAAATAAAAACCCAGGTCTTGGAGGGCGGGATTCTCCGAGAGAGAAAGGGAATAAATGTTCCCGAAGCCGAGCTTGAATTTGAAGGCATCACTGAAAAAGACAAAAAAGACATTGAGTTTGGGATAACTAACGACGTTGATTACATCGCTCTTTCTTTTGTGCGTGATGAAAGTGATGTATTGAAAGCCGGCGAGCTTATAAAGCCCCGGCTGCCTAACTGCCAAGTCGTGGCAAAGATAGAAACAAGGCAGGCAATAGACAACATAGATGCAATAATCAAAGCGGCTGATGGAATTATGATAGCTCGCGGTGACATGGGCATCTCCATTCCCATCTATGAAGTCCCTATAGTCCAGAAGCGGATAATCAAAAAGTGCAACGCCGCCAGGAAGTTCGTAATCACAGCCACACAAATGCTCGAACACATGACCGAGCACGCTAGGCCAACCCGTGCGGAAGTAGCTGACGTGGCTAATGCTATTATAGATGGCACTGATTTCGTAATGCTTTCGGCTGAAACTGCGGTGGGACGATTCCCCTATGAATCTGTGTCGATGATGAACGATATAATTAAGTTCACTGAGAAATCCCTGCCGGCTTCGCAGTAACTCATGTACTGCCCCGTTAATCGTCAAATGCAGCAGCATTTTTTGCCTTTGAAATTGGCTTTGTTTGGGTTTGTTTTCCCGGAGCCCGAAGATGTGGTTCATTTTCATAATCCTTTGTGGAAAAGAAGGTTGCATTAATTTTATCCTTAATAAAATTGGCTTTGTTTTGCATAATAAGTCATAATTTCTTCATGATTTCCCGGCGAGCATTGCTCTATAGTCAGTTTCTTCATCGTCGGCCCTGAGCGGGTCCATTTTTCTGATTAGGTTGAGTCTTTGAAGCTCGAGTATCGTTTTGTAGAGGCTGTGCTCTATTCGTCGTTCATACATCAGGAGGCGGTCGAGCACCCTTGCCTTTGCAAAATCCTTTATGGCCATACGACCGAGAGCCAGATGGGTAGCTGAGGTGGACGGCCCGGCCTGCGATTGGTCCTGGTTTTTGAAAAACAGGGATTGGGTGAGTTTTGCCAATGGGTTAGATTTATTATCTGCGTTCAATGCGTCTATGGCCTGGTTCTGGATTCTACAGACTCGTTTTAACCGCCATGAGAGAGTGACAATGCGTTCTGCTAACATAGATTCCATGGGGCTGACTGGTGCCAGCTCAGCGAGTAACTGCTGGCGGTAGAGGTCGAAGTCGGCCTGGCTTTCTGAGCTGATTACGTCGTGCCGGACCAATAGGCCGTGTTTGACGGCGTTTTGTGAGATAGCGGACTTGCCTTCGCTGGTGCGTGGGCCTGTCGATTTTTGGGCGTTACGCCGGTTGGCGAGCATTTGGGCTTCGGTGGACATGATAAGCTCCGCTTAGTTAATAGTTGTTAGTTGATAGTTTTTAGTTATTCACGAACGACTGGATTTGACTTGGCCTGCTGGCCCTACAGATATGAAATCTGAACTCCGCCTACGGACGGTTTATGTTTGCCTTCTGGCAAACATACAGGTATTTTAACACATTTTCAAACAAAAGTCAATAAAAAAACGACCCAAAAAATCGCTTTTTTGGTAACCCTGCCTGCCCCGCACGAATTAGGTTCCAGCCGTAAATTGGTGCGGGGAGCGCAGCCGAAGGGTCTATCACAAAAAAGCACTTTTTTTGCCCGCTCCCTGTCCCTGCGCAGGCAGGGACCCAGTGATACTAATTCTCTAATTCGCCAATCCTCTAATTCAATATTCCCAATTCTTAATTCTAAATTCCCTAGCCCCCGCCTCCACGGCCTCCGACAGCACCTAGCAACAAATCTTGACAGAAAACCTCTCTCAGCAGATAATGTTTAATGCAGACGAAGATTGTAGTCTTGCAAATTATTGGGCAGGGTTTACACTAACAGTCTATGGCAAAGAAACCTGCATTTGATTCTAAGACAGAACCGCCAGAAGAACTTAAGGCGGGGTATATCCTTGATTATATTAGCGAGCAGCCTGTAAAGGCCACACCTGAGGAAGTCGAGGCCGTCCAGGTTTTTGCACGCCGTCTGGTCGAGGATTACGGTTATCCAAAGAAACACATCCAGACCCGGGCTCAATACAGAGTGCGCAAGCATCCGTCCGACGAAAAGAAGTCCTACCCTGTGGATATCGCCGTCTTCCGGTCGTCCAAGAAGATCGAGGACAACCTGTTTATGGTCGTCGAGTGCAAGAAGAAGACCAGCAAGGACGGTGTCGCCCAACTCAAGCTTTACCTCGATATGTCGCCTGCCGAGGTCGGGGTATGGTTCAACGGGAAAGAACATGAATACTTGCACAAAGTCCACCACAAAGATGGTTCTCGCACCTATGAGCCGTTGCCTAACATTCCAAGATTCGGTCAGCGCATCGAAGATATCGGCCTTTTCAAAAGGAAAGACCTTAAAAAACCATCCAATCTAAAGGCTGTATTCCGTGATATACGTAATCACCTCGCGGGTATGACGACCGGCATTACTCGTGATGAAGCTTTAGCCCAAGAGATCATAAATATCCTTTTCTGCAAAATACTGGACGAGCAGGAAACTGAATCTAATGAGACTGTTACTTTCAGGGCAGGTGTAGGAGAAGAGCCAAAAGAGGTTCGCAAGCGAGTCTTGGATATTTTCCAACGAGTCAAAACAGCCACCTATGATGATGTTTTCGACCCTCACGATACAATTAACCTTGATGATGAAAGCATTTGTTATGTCGTTGGCGAACTCCAGAACTATTGCATAATTGAAGCCGACCGCGACGCCATTGGTGATGCTTTTGAAGTTTTCATTGGTCCAGCCCTTCGCGGAGCCGAGGGACAATTTTTCACACCACGAAATGTTATCAAGATGATGGTAGAAATCCTTAATCCAAAACCGGGTGAAAAAATCATTGACCCGGCTTGCGGCTCTGGTGGTTTTTTGATTTGTGCTCTTGAAAAAATTTGGGGATGTCTAAAAGAAGAGGCCAAGAAAAAAGGTTGGACTGAAAGGCAATTATTCAAAAGGGAGGTTGAAGTTGCAACTGACTGTTTTCGTGGTGTTGATAAAGATGCTTTTCTTGCGAAAGTTTCAAAGGCCTATATGGCTCTTGTAGGTGATGGTCGCGGCGGTGTCTTTTGTGCCAACTCGCTCAACAGGCCTGAGGAGTGGCCTCACGGTCTGAGGGAGAAAGTGAAAATAGGTTCTTTTGATGTAGTTATGACAAATCCCCCATTTGGCAATAAAATTGTTGTGAAGGGTGCGCCGTTGCTATCTCAATTCGAACTGGGATACAAATGGACGCAAGATAAAGAGAGTGGAGAATTCAAAAAAACCTCGACGCTTTATAAGGAACAACCCCCACAATTGTTATTTTTAGAACGCTGCATCCAATTTTTGAAACCCGGTGGTCGTTTGGGTATTGTCCTGCCCGAAAGTGTTCTTGGCAACCCTTCTTATCAGTATATCATTTCGTTTCTACTTGCGAACACGCGAATAATTGCGGTCATCACAATGCCAGAAGCATTATTCAAGACAAGCGGCAAAGGCGGAACACACACAAAAGTCTGCACCCTCCTTCTTGTGAAGGGAAAACCTTCCGCTCCGTATGACATTTTCATGGCCGAAGCTAAATGGTGTGGTCACGATTCTCGGGGTAATGCGACCTTGAGAAAGAACGTGATGGGAGAAATTGAACTACTCGATGATGTGCCTGTAATAGTAGAGGGTTATAAAAAAATCATTGCTGAAGGATCGAAAAAGCAAGACCATCTTGGTTTTATATTGAACTTCGAGAAAATCAGAAATCGAATTTTGGTACCCAAATACTACGATCCAGAAATTGAACGGGAATTGCAGCGCCTTAAGAAGACACATATGCTCGCAACCGTTGGTAATCTTGCGGACGAGAAAACAATATCTGTGGATACGGGTGTCGAAATCGGAAAGATGGCCTACGGAACGGGGTATATACCCTTCATTAGAACTTCCGACATTTCTAACTGGGAAATAAAATCCGACTTCAAACATGGAGTTAGCCAAGAGGTTTACAACGAGTATTGCAACAGAGTTGACGTTGAACCTGATGATATCCTAATGGTACGCGATGGAACATATCTGATTGGAACGACCGCCATTGTGACCGAAAGTGATGTTCCTATGTTGTTCCAAAGTCACATCTACCGGATTCGCGTACTGGATAAAAACGAAATGGATCCATGGCTGCTTTTAGCTTGTCTGAACGCTCCTATTGTCAAAAAACAGATTAGGGCTAAGCAATTTACGCAGGATATTATCGATACACTTGGCAAGAGACTTTTTGAGGTTATGTTGCCAATCCCCAAAAATGCTGAAACTCGAAAAAAGATCGCCGAAGAGACAAGACGAGTGATCGAAACACGAGTCCAATTACGAAACCGGGCAAAAGAAATTGCAATAGAGGTCGAAGGGATTGAGCATTCTCGCAACGGCGACCTTGAGGCGATGGAAGAAATGTAGTTGCTTACTGCGTATATCGTGCAAAGTTTCCGCTCGCAGATGCATCACGCCTTTAGCGACAGAAAATAATACAAAAGAATGGAAAAGGCAAGGGAAAAGACAGAAGACAGAGGACAGAAAACGGAGGACGGAGGACTTCTATTAGGTTATCAGATAATCAGGTCTAAAACTCTCTGTGTTCTCTCCGTAAGGAGTCCCAAGGACTGTGCTCTCCTTCGACTTGGTTCGACTTCGCTCACCACAGGTCGCTCAGGGCTATGGCTTATTCAGGGCAGGCTAAAGAAGCGTATCTCGCGGCTGAGATCCTTCGACTCCGCTGCGCTTCGCTCAGGATGACAAACAGACAATTCGACGAAGTATTCCGCTCCCGGATGCATCACGCCTTTACCCCGTGAGATAATCCTTTAATATCTCATGGGGTAAATAACACAAAAGAAGGGAAAAGGCAAGGGAAAAAGGGTGAAAAGAATATCGAATATCCAACAAGGAATGTCGAATTTCGAAGGGAAAGATTATATGGTAAAGGTCGAAGGGAATTTGTTGGTTGAAGTTGCTGAACTAATTAAGCCTGACTCTTAGTTTTGGCAGGACCCTGCCAATAGAATCTGTTTCATAGAGGTCCCACTGATAATCCGGTATTTTCAGGTTCGGCAGGTTTTCTTTAAGAACATTTATCTGACTGCGGTCCAGCCAAAGGTTCCACATAGAAACCGAATCAAGTTGTGGAAGGTTTCTAAGGGGTGTTATATCTTTGATGTGTGTCCCTGAAATATTGAGCTTTTTGAGACTTTTACAATTAAGCAGAGGCTCGACGTTATTGACGTATGTAAACGAAATATCAAGCGACTGAAGATTAATCAAATTTGTGATATATGTTATATCGCAAACATTTTCACCCATCAGAGACAATTTCTTTATCTCAATCAGGTCATCCTTTGTCAGTTGCTCGGCTTGTTTATTTAATTGTTTTGCTATTTGTTTTTTGATTATTGCTGTGCTGTCTATTTTTTCCGGTTTAGTTCGGGTCAGTTGCCTGGCTTTTGCTATTTTCTCTTCGATAGTGTCGATCTTGTTGCCGAGTACATAGGCACGAATCCAGTCTCGAAGCAAAGGAGAACTTACGAGATAATCATCAGTGTATGTTTCAAACGTTATTATTGCTCCTCTGCTTTCATAAATCGCTGCTCCCTGCAGGGCCCACTTGTGATTAGGCCCATGGCTTCCTTTTGGAGAAGAACCGAAGAATATCGGCATTCCATTCAAGGACTTTAAACTGTAGTCATTGGTAAGTATTGAAGCAGTTTGATGTCGGCCGGCAGCAAAGATCAAAGCGCCTGCCCATACTTGCGCTCTATATTCCAGCAGGTTCGCTGCAAGCCATCCACCTGCGCTGGAACCGGAAATAAATAAACGTCTGTTATCGACCCTGAGGTGCCTGGATATTAACTTTTTAGCTTCGTAGATACTCTTGAGTTCCCGCTTTATAGAGTTTTTGTATTCGGCAAACGTCATTTTCTTTTTACCGGACTTGAGATATCCCATCCCTACAACAATAGCGCCTCTATCGCAGATCATCAATCTCGCTGCGCGACAAATAATGGGATTGTATTTATCGCCTCGTCCTTTATGACGGAAGATTACCGGCCAGGTGCGATCTTCGGTATAATCGAGAGGCACATATACGTTAAAGCTTTTGGTTCCGATCGCTTTGTTATCGGTTACGACGTGGTATTCTTTGCCCGGTTCAAATATTGGCATTTCTGTTGTGCCAGCAGTTTCCGCTGCCAGGATTGGCCCTGTAAGGCAAAGATATAAATAACAGAACTCTATCCCTAAAATCACGGTCTTAGCTTTTAAAAAGTTCATCTGTCCGGGATTTCCCATTTACACTTCGCTGAGACACTCCTGTCTAAATAATAAATACTCTATCTTGTAGTACGTGTAGGTCTGCGGCGCGAGTTACGAGCGACTGCTTTACCCATTTGCATCTACTATCTTAATTTGCTGAAGTCTTTGGCGATGTACTTCCTGAACTGTGGCTTACAGTGCTCAGTTACCTCGCCAGTCCCTCTGTCGGTTTTTCGAGAATTTTCAGGAGTACCAAACTAGGCATTCCATTTCTGAAGACGCTTACCAACTGCAATGAGAATAACATCAAATAAAACAATTGCTAAGACTATGACGATCCCTTGCAAAGCAGTGCTCCTTTTGCATATCTATATCATGAATGATAACAATGATTATACAGTCTGTATAAACCGGCAAATAATTTCACTCGTCCTCCGTAGTCCCTAAGGGACGGAGGATGGATATCTCGTATCTCCCTTCGGCTGCCCCTTCGACTACGCTCCCTCCTTCGCTAAAGCTACGGAGGGCAGGCAGGACATGCTAAGGAATCGTCTCTCGTGTTGGTTCCGCTCCCGGATGCCTCACGCCTTTAGCGACAGAAAATAATATAAAAGAAGTGAAAAGGCAAGGGGCAAATTAGTCGTTAGTATTTAGTATATAGCCATTCGAGACCGGCAAGGCCGGCTTTTGTTTTGATAGATTCTTCGCTGCGCTAAGAATGACGGAGAGGCGCTTCACGGGTTACCACTGGGCAATTATTTATTCTTCTTTTCCTTTTTTAATTTTCGTTTTTCCTTTGGATTAAGCAGGGCCTTTTTATGTTGTTCTCTTTTGCCTTTATCTTTTTTCCCCTTATCGCCCATACCTGTTTCTCCTTGCTTGAAAATGACTTTTATTTCTTAACCTTTCGGCGCGACACACCACTTTCAAACCATACACTACCCAAAATTTCCTAATCCGTCAAATCAAAAACAGCCCCCCGCAGGGCTACGCTAACGACATACGCACGACGCAATACTACAAATTATATTCTTTGATTTTTCTGTAGAGTGTTCTTTCGCCGATGCCGAGGATCTTCGCAGCTTTCTCACGGTTGTCTTTCGTTTTCGCCAATGTTTCTATGATGGCTTGTTTTTCCAGCTCATTTAGCGACATACCTGCTAAGGGACCTACCCCCCTGCTTTCTTGCCCACCGCCCCGCCTTGCGTCGGGAGACGCGGGGTCAGGCGAAAGCAAGAAGGGGGGTAATTGCGGCCTATGTGCTATCTCAGGAGGAATGTCGGCCATATCAATTTTATCCCTGTCACACATCACAACCATCGTCCTGACAGAGTTTCGCAACTGTCGAATATTACCAGGCCAGTCAAAGCTGCAAAGAGCCGCCATAGCGGTATCGGTTATGCCGGCGACTTTTGAGCCTGTTTCAGACGCGGCTTGGCTTAAAAAGAACTCCACAAGAGCTGGAATATCTTCAGTTCTCTCACGCAGAGCGGGCAGAGCTATATTTACGCCTTTGATTCTAAAATATAAATCCTGCCTGAATTTCTTTTCTTCTATAAGCTTTGTCAAGTCATGGTTTGTTGCGCTAATGATACGGACGTCCACTATCGTTGGTTTATTCGAGCCTACTGGTATAACGACACCATCTTCAATAACCCGTAACAGTTTGGCTTGCATATTTAGCGGCATATCACCGATTTCATCCAGCAGCAATGTCCCCTTATCAGCTATCTCAAACAAACCTTTTCTGTCACCGGCTGCACCGGTAAATGCACCTTTGACGTGGCCGAACAATTCGCTTTCTAATAAGGTTTCGGTAAGACCAGCACAATTTATGGGCCTAAATGGCTTGTTCCACCGCGGCGAATTGTTATGGATTGCTCTTGCCAGCAGCTCTTTGCCTGTTCCCGACTCGCCCTCGATTAAGACGGATATGTTGGTCGGCGCCACCCGCCGTAGCACATCAAATATGCCTTTTATAGCAGGATTTGTGCCGCGTACACCCTTGAATTCAAATTCCTCTTGGTCCGTTTTGTCATCTTTTGCCTGTCGAACGTAAGCGTCTGAGGCTTTTCGGCCGGCCTGGCTGACCAGTGTACGAAGCTGATCGATATCGATTGGCTTGACAAGATAATCATACGCCCCACGCCGTAAGGCTTGCTTACAGGTATCAATTGTTGCGTAAGCGGTTATTAAGATGACTTCTGTCCTGCTGTTATGTTTCTTGGCTTCTTCGAGTATTGCCAATCCATCAAAGTTGCTGCCCAATTTTAAATCCGTGACAACAACATCGACCTGCTGATTGCGAACAATCTCTAATGCATCTTTACCATTGTAAACAGCGACAGCTTTGACAGGCAATTTCTCGAGTGATTCTACAATTCCGTCTGCATGGTCTCGCTCGTCATCAACAACTAAAATTACACTCTTTTCTTCATTCAAGCCGGCACCTCACTATGGTTTCTGTCATCGACAAGCAGAGGCAATTTTATAGTAAATGATGTTCCCTTACCTAATTCACTATCAACGGTTATTGTGCCGTTGTGCGCTTCGACCATTTTTTTTGTTGTTGGCAAACCAAGTCCGCTTCCTTGGGGCCGTAATGAATAATAAGCATCGAAAATAAAGGGGAGCTTCTTGGTTTCAATACCACTGCCGGTATCACTGATTTGGATAATGACTTCTTTATTTTGACGGTCAGTTCTTATTATCAGCTCTCCGCTACCACTCATAGCCTGCTGGGCGTTAATAAATAGATTCAATAGCGCCTGCTTTAGCATATCTGCATCAGCTTTGCAAACAAGCGGCTTATTATGGAAGCTTTGTCGAATAGTAATTGAGTGGTTGTGAGCCTGCGGGGTATAGAAGTCAACCATGTCACTGACAAGCTCATTAATATCAACCGTGGCCATTTGTAGCTCGGTTCTGCGAATGTAACGTAAAAAGCTTTCGAGGATCTGCTCAAGCCTATCCGTTTCCTTTTGGATAACAGCTATTTTTCTAAGCGCCCTTGTCAGCTTTTGGTTCTCTCCGTCGGTACCGGTTCTGCCAAGCTCGGCAAAATTCGAACTCTCCAATTCCTCTTTAACAAGTTTTAAATTAACCTTAATGGTAGATAGAGGATTCTTGATCTCATGAGCAAGAGCGCCCGTCAATTTGCTTAATTCTTCGAGTTCATGGAGGTGCTGTTTTCCATTTGTCTGAATTTCATCTTTTACCGAGGTCATCTTTGCTCTGCCATTTTTTTGGAGTTGTAGCTTTTACACAAAAACAATTAAGCCGACCGTAAACCGTCCATACTTGCTGCACCTATTCTTCCTCCTTGGCTAAACTATGAAGAAGCGAAGTACATAAAACAAGAAATGTAAAGCTACAATTTCAAAAAAGACGCTTTATCTTTCAACTTTCCGCCTGTTATTTTATCGACGGGCAATTTTTTTTAATCTACCCCCCTGTCATTATTTATCAGCTTTTCCCACAGGCTTTTTTTCCTCCTCACTGTTCATCTCGGCAAGAGCCGCTTTGCGGGAAAGTTTTAATCTGCCCTGCTCATCAATCGCTGTTAGTTTTACCGGTATTACATCACCTACCTTACAGACATCCTCAACGTTCCTGACAAAACCATTACTTAGCTCGCTGATATGGCACAAGCCTTCGACGCCCGGCGTGATCTCAACAAAGACCCCAAAGTCCTTTACTGATACTACTTTTGCCTGGTTGTAAATCTTGCCTACCTGTGGTGGTTGCGTAAGTGATTCGATAATTTCTTTAGCTTTGAGATACCCATCACCATCGACGCAGCTTATATAAATAGTTCCGTCCTCCTCGATTTCAATAGTTGTTTCGGTTTGTTCTTGGATACTTTTGATCATTTTTCCTCCGGGGCCGATTACCTTACCAATAAACTCAGGGTCAATTTCAATAGTTATGAGCTTTGGTGCATACTTGCTTATTTCAGATCGAGGTTCACTGATGACCTCATCCGTAATTTTTAGAATTTCCAGTCGGGCTTCTTTTGCCCGCTGTAAGGCCTTGACCATAACTTCATGTTCCAAGCCCTCAGCTTTGATGTCGAGCTGTATGGCCGTAATTCCGTCGGTAGTTCCGGCGACTTTGAAATCCATATCGCCGAAATGGTCTTCTTCGCCCATAATATCCGTCAGTAATTCATATCTGCCCTTTTTATCGCTGACCATGCCGATTGATATGCCGGCGACTGCTTTGCTAATCGGAACGCCGGCATCCATAAGAGCCAGTGAGCCGCCGCAAACCGAGGCCATTGAGCTGGAGCCGTTCGACTCAGTAATATCCGAGACTAATCGGACAGTGTATGCAAATTTATCCTCCGGCGGCCTTACCTGCTCCAGCGCTCGCTCTGCGAGGACTCCGTGACCAATTTCTCTCCGACCAGGCCCGCGCATCGGTCGCACCTCGCCAACAGAAAAGGGTGGGAAATTATAATGCAGTGTAAAGCTTTGAGCGTACTCATCCAACAAACCATCTATAATCTGCGCGTCTCTAATAGTTCCAAGGGTTACACTAACGATTGCTTGTGTCTCTCCCCGTGTAAACAAAGCTGAGCCGTGTGCTCTCGGCAGTATGCCTACTTCACATGTAATTGGACGTATATCTCTATAGCCTCTGCCATCGACTCTCTTACCATCCAACAACAGTTTGCGAACAACTTTGCTCTCTACCCTTTCAAGGATTCGTTTGAGCATTGCTTTGTCACATTTTGGCTCAGTTGTATTCTGTGAAACATTTGCAACATCTGATGATACGTTGTTATTTTCCGATGTTCCTTCGGCGGCACAATATTGCTCACTAACCTCTTCGAATAGCTGCTGTACTGCCGTTTGACGCTTTTGCTTGTCTGTTATCTGCTTAAGCTCGCGTAGATCATCCTGAATCTGTGAGCTTACGCGTGAAAAGAGCTTATCGTCAATGTCAACAAGCGGGATTTCCTTTTCGACACCGGCTTTCTCGCGCAGCTCTTCGATCATCTCACACAACTGGACGATGATTTCCTGGGCTGTCAGAACGGCATCAGCAATTAAATCTTCGGAGACTTCTTTGGCTCCGACCTCAATCATGTTTATTGCTTCTTTATGGCCACCAAGAAGCAGATTAAAGTCGCTAACCGCCATTTGCTTATGCGTGGGATTCACCACAAACTGGCCATCTATTCTGCCTAATCTACAGGCTCCCATAGGTCCCAAAAACGGAATTTTGCTAATGGTAAGCGCTGCGCTTGCTCCTATCATGGCCGGCACATCAGGGTCATTATCGCGGTCGGCGCTTAAAACGGAGGCTATAATCTGCACTTCCTGCTTATAACCATCAGGAAACAGTGGTCGAATCGGCCTATCTATCATCCTTGCGGTTGTAACTTCCTTAGTGCTGGGTCTGCCCTCTCGCTTAATAAAACCACCTGGGAATTTACCTGCAGCGCTGGTTTTCTCACGATATTCGACACTCAGCGGGAAAAAATCAATATCCTCACTTCTGGGTGGAGCTGTTACAGCGGAAACAAGAACAACAGTCTCTCCGTATTGAACAAGAACCGCTCCATGAGCTTGTTTTGCAATTTTGCCGGTTTCAAGCGATAGGGTTCTGCCCCCAATTTGTCTTTCCACTCTATTAACATTTGACATACGCTACCTCGTAACAGTGCAAAAAAATGAAGAATTGAGAACTTAGAATGTAGAATTTCTTAATTCTCAATTCTTAATTCTACATTCTTTTTATTTTCTTAGGCCGAGCCGGGATATCGTCTCTCGATAACGGTTAACGTCCTTTTTGTTTATATACTTGAGTAATGCAGCTCTGGATCCAACCATTTTCAACAAGCCACGCCTTGATGCATGGTCTTTGGGATGAATCTTAAGATGCTCGGTAAGATAATTAATCTTTTCCGTCAAAAGAGCGATCTGCACTTCCGGCGAACCAGTATCTCCCTCGTGTGTTTGAAAATCGTTGATAATTTTTTCTTTTTCCTGCTTTGTAAACATTTTTTGAATAAACCTTTCCTGGTTACTTCTATTATGTCAAAACCCAGATTATAATGGCCTTTATTTTATTTGCAAGCCTTTTCCATAACAATATTTGCCGGGGGTGCATGTCATAGATTAATATTGCAAACTACTATATTTAAGCTAATATGGCTCTTATGCGGCTGATTTGAAATCTCAATTCTCAAACTAAAGAACAGAAAAGGAATGTTGAACGATGAAATATGAGCGATTCGAGGATTTGCCGGTCTGGCAGGCAGCGATAGAATTGGCTGTTCGGGTATATGAATTGACCAAAGACCGTTTTTTCAGCCAACCCGGCGACCTTCGCGGTCAATTGCGACGTTCGTCACTGTCGGTTTCAAATAACATTTCAGAAGGATTTGAACGAGGCACAACAGCAGAATTGCTGGCGTTTCTTTATATCTCGCGAGGCTCCTGTGGAGAGACACGATCTATGCTGCTTTTTACTGAACGTTTTCCTGAAGCTACACATCTCAAATCTGAGATCTCAAATCTCAAATCCCTGGCGGAATCCTGCTCAAGGCAGATACGCGCCTGGGCGAATGACCTGCAGAACAGCGACATAAAAGGCCAGAGACATTTAAACGACCAGGTCCGTATTATTTATCAGGGAAATAAACGCAGAGAAGCATTTGAAAAACAGCTCGAAGAAACTATGCGAAAGGCAAGGCCGCAGGATTATCCCCAGGAGGAATAATCTCAAATCTCAAATTTGATATCTAAAATCCCAACTCTCAACTCACAACTCCCAAATCCGAACTCTCAAATCCCACATCTGAATTCCCAAATCCTAAATATGAACTCTCAAATCTCAAATCCCAAATTCCATTGGTTTTACACCTCACTCACACAAAAACCGCTTGTTTTTTTATTGTTAGAGCTAATATGGCTCTTGTGCGGCCGATATAAGAGAGAAATAATCAAGGAAACAGCAAACTTGTCTTGGCGCTCGTCTCGGCGAAGGCCATAGCCGGAGTGTGATAGGCTAATCCGTAGCCAGATGGCGGAGAAATTGCGACATGGCCAAAGCACCTGAAAGAGTTATTGAGCTTGTAGAAACGTTCGATCACAATATCATGGAAAAATATATAGCAATAAAAGGAATGTCAGAATGTATACTTTAAAGTATTATTGCCAAGGATCAGGAGACAAAGAGATTTTGAACCTTCTACAACAAATCAAAGACAAGCACCAAATTTCATACGAAATTAAGGATTTATCAACGAATGGCCAATATGACCAAGCAAAAGAGAAAGCTGCTTATGAAAAGGATTTTAAGCCGCGAGCTAAGTTGCTAATGAAAACTACAGGAGTAAGCGTAACCAAACTGCGCTCACGGAGCGGAAACTACTTCGTTTCCAAACCTGGAACAATCGCACTTATGAAAGATGGCCAGATAATATGGTGGATCCACATCGAAAAGGACATCAAACAATTTCTGCAGAACCTACTGCTGTCCGGAAGACTACCAGTATGAATAAAGCCTGGCAGCATGGGGTCGACGCCACCGAAAACAAATCGACAAACTTGTATATAAACTCTACAGGCTAATAGAAGAAGAAATAAAAATTGTTGAGGGAAAGGACAAGTGACTAACAAATTGACGAGGTCATCAGCACTCACGGCGGCTTGCAAATAAAAATGAATCATAGGAGGAATACTTATGACAAAGTGGGAAGATTTTGAAATAGAGCATAAAATCATAGAGGTTCTTTCGATACCCAAACTCGATAATAAGCACCATTTCGGCAGGTCATTCCTAACTCCTTATCAAATTGCTATTGAATTAACTGAAAAGCACCCGGAGCTTTGCAATCAACTGGGAATGGAGCTTGGCGGAAGAGGCACGGGTCTGCAAAATAGCTTAACACAGTATATTGCCCAGCAACTTTCGACGAGAATTAAAAACGGATACATTAAAAATATCGAAGGAGTATTTATCTCTAATATGCATCTAAGCGATTTTGTTTTCGCTGATTTGAGTGGACAAGATATAACATTCTACAAAAACTGATTATGGCCCCATATCATTGTTCAGAATGAAGGAGACCAAATAATGAGCAACACACATCCAGTTGTTTCAAACAAGTATCGTGGGAAACCAGTTTATCACAAGGTATTTTGCAGGTTAATTCAAGCTGCTGCTGAGCGTCAAACTATATTCTATGAAGAAGAAGTGGCTGCTATTATGGGGTTGAAAGGTAAGGGCAATTATATGGCAAAACAAGCTGGCCATATTCTTGGGGAAATTTCCGAAGATGAGCATAATCAGAAACGTCCGATGTTAAGCTCAGTTGCCGTGAGCAAAACAGGGAAAAACAAGGGCATACCAAGCCACGGATTTTTTACTCTTGCCGTCAATCTCGGAAAAATTAGGGCAAAATCCACGGATAAGGAAAAAAGATTATTCTGGCTGAAAGAGCTTGAAAAAACATATCGGGTATGGGCGAAATAGATGCAGATAAACGATAACAAACAGGAAAAAGAAAATTCTCAGGACGATAAAAGAGCAATAGATATTTATCAGGCAATTGAGATTCTAAAACAGCAGGCAAATAAAATAGACCCATACACCGGCAGGATTCTTGAATCCAACAGTCCCTATGAAAATATCCAGCTTTCGGGGGCTTTGTTTGAGGCAATTGAATTTGTTAAAGAAAACTTACCAAAAATCCCTCATATAAAACGAATTGTAAACAGACGGTTAAAATATGCAAGAAAAGCTCAATTGCAATGTGAAAGAAAACCACGATTAAAACGCGAAAGACATCAGCTTCCTGACAGAGCAGGACAAGCTTGGAATGACAAGGAATCTCAACTTATTGCCCAGCAATATGACAGCGGGATACCGATAGCTGTGGCCTGACCCCCAAAAACTGTACCATTGTGGATTAGAGGGTATCCGATAAAATTAGAAGTTTTTAATGAAAGGGATACCCAAATGAAACGTAAATTTCACACACCAGAACAGATAGTTAAAAAGC
>Ga0307431_1001146_pt1 | contig 15711 bp, 12 predicted proteins | sample SalMarWE160170MG_FD_202155 | JGI IMG/M metagenome (GOLD analysis project Ga0307431, IMG submission 202155) | Salt marsh sediment microbial communities from the Plum Island Ecosystem LTER, Massachusetts, United States - WE1603-170 | ecosystem: Environmental > Aquatic > Marine > Intertidal zone >...
GTGGCGGGCTTGATCTGTATGCCCGTGTTTCTTCAGTAACTTGGTCATCTCTGGATACCACTATATGTAGTATGGCCCATGCAAAAGTGTGAAGGACCTGTTTTAAATACTATATCAAGTCATTACGCGCCCAAAGAAATGGATAGAAACGCACCGATTTTAATTGCTGTACCAACGAATGATGGAAGAACTATTTTTTCGAAGATGTTGGGCATGGTAAAATATATATTTATCTATAGGATAGAAGATGGGATGCGATTCAGACTTGTTGAGAAAAGGGTTAATCCTTTTGAAAGCACCATGCAGCATCTAAAGACGATCGATGTATACGGGATAATTAGTGATTGCACCATAATCATAGCTGCGCTTATAGGAAAGAAAGGGATAGTGCGGCTTGAGGAGCGCGGGATGAAGCTCTTTTTCAGAAAAGGGGAGATTGAGGAGGCTATTCGCAGTGTTCTCTTTGAAATGGTAAGCGAATCCGGCTCGCTAAGAAAGGGAGGCAAATAGGGGTTATGGATATGGGAGACACCTTACATCAAGCTGCCGAATTGATTAAGAATTCACGGCACACTACCGCGTTCACCGGAGCGGGGATCTCTGTTGAGAGCGGCATACCCCCTTTCCGGGGGAGCGATGGGTTATGGAGCAAGTTTGATCCAGTTTTCCTCGATATAGACTATTTTCATCGCTACCCGGAGAAGTCATGGAGATTAATCAAAGAGATTTTTTATGATTTTTTTGGGAAGGCAAAACCCAATGCCGCTCATTATGCACTTGCAGAAATGGAAAGAGCAGGGTTCTTACATTCGGTGATTACGCAAAACATAGATAATTTACATCAAAAGGCTGGGAGCAAAGAGGTGTATGAATTTCACGGCAATTCCCGGTATTTGATGTGCGAGAACTGCTCCCGGTCATTCTTAGCAGAGGATATTGAGTTGTCTTCTTTGCCGCCACGGTGCCCATACTGTAAAACGGTTCTTAAGCCGGACTTTGTGTTTTTTGGAGAACCAATTCCTGAGGATGCTTATGCCCATGCTCTTAACGAGACGCAGGATGCTGATGTCTTCATCCTCATAGGGACCACCGGCGAGATTATGCCCGCATCATCAATCCCGTATAGAGCAAAACAGAATAATAAGAACATAATCGAGGTTAATATTAAGCCATCGAAGTATACAGATACAATCACCGACGTTTTTCTTGAGGGGAAAGCCACCGAAGTCGTTCCTGTATTAATGGAGGCTCTACAATAAAAAGGGGAAAGATAACTTACCCTGGAGATATAATGAGCGGTTGAATAACGCCCACGGCATCTTAAAGCCTTCACCCCGCCCGACCCTGCAGATAGGGTACTGACAGAGACAGTATCGCAAAGGCATCAATAAAGTATATCATCCAGTGTATCTGGCGGGTCTTTCCAGCCAGCACCTTGATCATCGTATAGGACAGAAAGCCCCAGATTACGCCCTGGGTGATGCTGTAGGCGAGAGGGATGAGCACCAGCGATAAGAAGGCGGGCACCGCCTCATCAAAATCCTTCCACCTGATCTTATTAAGCTGCTCCATGATGAAAACCCTCTTAATGCAGGGTTGATGCGTTGAAACGGTTGGGAACGCAAAGCGTCCACGCAACTATCCGAAAATCCATCATCAGGTTCTTTATCAGCCAATCGATACTTATATACCTGTGTTCCAGGGAAATTCATTCTTTCTTATCCATGAGCCGCAAACCTCTTTTTTTACCGGGACCGGGATTCCGTTCCTATTCATCTCCAAAACCCTGAAAGTATTGAGCCGGTCATTTACCTTGACAAACAAAGGTCTTCTTGCCGTAAATCGGTGTAAGGAAAGCAAGTTAGTCTGCTTGGACCTTTAGCGATCCGCATGTAGGGAAGGAGAACGGATGAAAGTTTTTGCCCTTGTGGCGTTATCGGCCATTCGGATACGGCAGGAGATAAAGCGTACAACCTGATGCTTTCCAACAGAAGAGCCCGGGCCGTCACCGACCTTTTGATTGAAAAAGGTATTGATAAAGATCAGATAGAGACAACGTCTCACGGCGAGGAGAACCCCATAGTCAAAACAGAGGACAATGTCAGTGAGCCGAAAAACCGAAGGGTGGAGGTTTTCGTCAGATAGCGGTAAAGAGAGGCCGATGCACAGTGTTTTCCTACTCCAGATAGTTGTTGGTTGTTCTATTGCTGTAGATTTGTGAATGATGCCAGACCTCTTCCCCGCTTTATTCATTGATCGGCATCGATTTCGTTATTGCCCGTATTCCTTTGATGATATCCTTGAATTGCGGGGCGAAGTAATCCGGGGCCACAGTTTCATAGGACTTGGCTCCCTGGTCGGACTCGATGAAGAGGGTCTTGATGCCCAGTCTGCTCGCCCCATAAATATCCCGGTACATGTCGTTTCCCACATAGATCACCTCGGCCGGGGTGAGGTTCATGATATCGAGGGCATTCTTGAAAAGCCTCGAATCTGGTTTCCTGCATCCGTAATCCGCAGAGATGATGATCGGGTCGAAGTATCCGTCCAATCCTACGGCCTTTATTTCCGGTAAGGCGTAACTAGGCTGGGCATCGGATATGACGGCCATCCGGTAGCGGGGTTTTAAACGGTCGAGCACCCTCTTCACATCAGGGTAAAGACGGAGACGCTTCCGGGAGATCGCCCTGTAGAGCTGGGCGAGGATTCTACTCAGGTCCGTCCGTTCGGGGGACGCCCTCATGCCTTCCTGCTCGAGGAATGTGTTCCAGATAGCCTCTACGTCTATTTCCGGGTATTCTTCGCTGCTCTGCTCTCTGTGTTGTTTCATGATCTGGTAGTAGCGGTCGCGCACCTCCCACCGGTTCACATATACCTCCTGATAGGTCAGGTAATGGGCAATACCGCGGTAGACCTCTTCCAGAGATTCATCGGTCTCGATCTCGATCAGTGTTCCGTAAAGATCAAATAGTATTCCTTTTATTGCCATGCTGCGTTTACCTCAATGTTCGCTTGGCTTCATCCAGCAGCTCACGGCGGTATTTATTGGAAATCCATGAGTTGCGGGCGATCCGGAGGAGGGTGAGCCCCAGGTAAAACGGAACTCGCCGGGTGATGGATGCGAAGGCGCTCTCCCGATCAGGGAAATGGCAGGAATACTCCCAGAGGAAGTGCCCGATAAAGGGCTCGGCTAGCCACGAATTTCCTGTGTACTGCATGAAGAAATGCTTGATCTCGCCGGCGACCCTGCCAACGTCGAAGACACGGTCAGCCCGCTTCATGCGCTCCAGATCAATGGGGATCACCCAGAGGCCATCCCCGAAGAGTATGTTCGTGGGGGTCACGTCGCCGTGGACCACGACCTGGCAGTCCTCCCACATAAATCCTCTCTCCCGCCACCGGTCCTTGAGCCGGTAGAACTCCTGGGCCTCATCCCAGCCCATATGTCCCCAGTTTTTCAATTGATCCATAATCCGGTCGAAATAAGAGCAGTCCCGGTTGAAATCTACCCGGTCTCCGGTGGCGGTCTTGTTGTGCAGAGTGGCAAGAAAATAGGCGAGGGCGGTTAGTTTTTGAAAGAGGATCTCCCTGTCCCCTCCCCGAATCGCCTTGAAAATGAAGTCGTTGAGAGGGGCCCCGTAACAGAACTCCTCCACCAGTACAAAGTTGAGGCTGGCATTGCGACCTATCGGACGGGGGAAGTAATGCGGATAGCCGGTGAAGCCGATTCCGCGCACATAATCAAGATTATTGAATTCTCGCTCCATGGAGCGAAAGGCGGCTTGAGGCGAGCGGCCCGGGACACCACCGAAATACTTTCCGATGAGGCGGCCCTGGCTGCGCTGATCTTCGTACATATAGACATGATTGGATGCTCGAAACCTGTATACCCGGAACTTCGGGCAGAATTCATTTACGCCGATCTGCGGGAGGATGTGGGAGCGAAGATACCCGTAGAAAGGGTCGTTCTGATGGAGATGGCCGAGATAGTCCATGAAATTCCTTGTTCATCGGGATCAATTACCATTTTTACCCTACCGCTGCCTTAAAAAATATAATATCCTTTTCCCAGGCACGTGCTGCACCTTTTTCCTTGAGAGGCCGGATATGCCTCTCCGCATCCGGGACAGATCTCGATGTTTTCTTTGGGCTTTTTTCGAAAAGGCCTTGTAACCCGAACGGAGCGACAGGAAAGGACAGATCTGCCTGCACTGAGGATGTCTCCGTGCAGTACATCCAGCGGGAGATCCTTCTTTGGGACCTTTTGCATATACCAGTTGTAGATGTTAGGAAACAAAAGCGCCTTGTTTAGGTCGAGCCATACCCGGTAGCCTTCCAGTCCCTTCTTTTCGTAAAGACACAAGGCGAATTTGTCCCAGTCCAATACCTTCAGCCAGCCGTTGCCTATGGTGCACGGTGTAAATATCTGAACGGCATCAGGCAGGCAGTGGCAGGTCTCTACAACTGCGTCGGCCTCCACGTTCGGCCCTATGAGTTCCTGGGCCCAGTCTACCATGAATCCGCCCAAGACAAGCCCGGGAGATACAAACCCATGGAAGCGCTTTATATCATTAAAAAAAACATCTAATGATCTGCCGCAGATAGTCATTTCACTCAGAGCCTAATCACTCGTATCAAGCTTCTGCATCCTGCTCCTTTATAGCGTCTACAAGGCACGGCACGTACCGGTGCAAGGGCGTGGCAGCTACCCTGTCCCTGTGCGTGTTCTTGGTCAGCCGATTGACGTTGACTCCGTAAGTCTCTCCCCCGTAATCCAGTCCGAATCCGTGGGGTATGGTCACCGTGCCCGGTGCGGCGATATCGGAAATCTCCACCGGTATCCTGACACGGGAGGCCTCAGTGGTCACCCAGGCATCCTCCCCCTCCTCGATACCTAGCGCGTTTACATCTTTCTCGTTCATGATCGCCGTACATGCGGTCTTATGCTCATTCCAGGCCGGGTCCCTCATGATGCTGTTTGCCGTGTACGGAAAATGCCTTCCGGCAACCAGGACAAGGGGAAAGTCCGCCCTGTTTATGGCCGCTTTTTCAGCTTCAGGCTCGATCTCCCGGACCCAATCCGCCATTTCTTCGATGTATAGGTGTATCTTTTTATCGCGTGTTCTTAACTTCTCCAGGTTGTTATCGGGATTCAGCCTGCCGATAAGGATACCTTGCGGATGGTCCAGAAGCCTTTGGAAGAGGGAGTCGCCCAAAAAGGGCGTTACCTCATAACCGGCCCTGACTAGGTCATCACCCGAGTGTTGAGGATACATTGCGAGCAGGCCCCAGACTGAGGCCAGATGGGCGGAATGCAGGCCTTTTCCTAAGGTCTTTGCCAGGACAAAGGGTAATAGCCCGGCCCTTTTCTTGTCCTGCTTAATCCATTCCATAAGCTCGGAGGCAAAGACTGTGCGGTCCCCTTTGAGACCAGCCTGAAGCATGGATTGAGGTATCCGGGGCAAGGGCCCTAAGGCTTCAGCCAAACGGGTGTATATTTCTCCCTCCTCCAGAGGTTCGCCCTGGATATCGCAGTGAGGTTGCCGGAGCTGAAAATATGTTTCCGGAAAGGTGAGGCTGAAAAAGGTTGCATCCCATTTTTCAAAGGCCGATCGTGCCGGAAGCACGTAGTGGCTCAAACGGGCGGTTTCACTCATAACGATTTCGATGGTGACTAACAGGTCCAGCTCCTTAAAGGCCTTTTCATAGGCTGAGGTATCTGCATAGGAGCGAAGGGGATTAGACCCGCTGATGATCATGGCCCTCAGCCGATTCTCTTTCGGTGAGAGGATCTCCTCCGGGAGCACGTTAGGGGGGAAATATCCCATAATGGCCGGGATGCCGGTCTCCTCTGTTCGCCAGGTCTTAGGGTCGCGCTCATCAGAGTGAGGGCCCATAGGGATGAGGTGCCCGTTGAAGACATTGCCCCCCGGGGTCCCGATACGGCCGCACACCGCCATGAGAACCATTTCAAGGTAGGAATTCATGGTGCTCTGCCGGTCCATGAGCAATCCCAGGTCCGTCCTCATGGCTGTTGGACTTGCGGCATAGAGCAGGGCCACCTTCTTGACCTCGTCATAATCTACGCCGCAGACCTTGAGTGCGGAACGGACGTCAAAATCCATGAACCAGGGCGCGATCATGTCGAAACCTTGGCAATGATCATTGATGTATTCCCTGTTTTCCCACCCTTCCTGAAGAATGACGGCAATCAGGGCCTTTAAAAACAGGGCCGCCGTTCCGATCCTTATTTGGACATGGGTGTTTGCCTTTTTGGCGGTCTCGCTCAAAAGGGGATCTATGACTATCAATTGTTTGTCCGGGTCCTTGGCGAATTCGGCAATCCTTTTTCCTGCCCGGTTGACCCCCGAGTTGCTTACGTATCCGTTCCAGCCCATGACCAAGAAGTTCTTTGCCCGGTCCAGGTCCGGCACCAGATGCAGGTTCTGTCTTCCATAGGCCCGGCCGTTGATCCAGTAAAGCCCGGTCAGTTCCTGGGCCAGGGCGGAGTAATGGTACTGGGAGCCGAGCGCCGTTAAAAGCGTGCGGCCGAAACCCGTCTCCACGTGGCAGCCCTGGCCCCCGCCGCCCATGTAAGCCAAGGCGCGGGGGCCGTGTTCATCCAGGATCTGCTTCAGTTTCTTAGAAATTTCGGATACGGCCTGGTCCCAGGATATTTTCACGAACTCAGTCCCTTCCTTCTTAAGAGGATGGGTCAGCCTTTCCCTGTGATCCTGATAATGGGCGATTTTCATGCCTTTCCTGCATATGTAGCCTTTTGTCCTGGGATGATCCTTATCAGGTCTTACCTTGACAATACGGTGTCCCTCGGTCTGTATCTCCAGACCGCAGTTGTGGTAGCACAATGCACAGAATGTCTTTTTCCATTCAGACATAGAGTATCTCCTTCCCAATTTCGAAGATTAGTCGGTGTTCAAAGCTGCCGGAACAAATAGAAAGCGATCGGCATCTTTTTTTGGAAATGGGTTATCCATATTCATATACCATATTTCAGAATTCAGCAACAATGGGGCGTTAATCAAGTCCTTTCTGTGTGAGGTTTCGTTTGTTCAGCTGATAAAGAGGTTTGATGTACGAGATAAATAAAGGCGCCCGATGTATGATCTCAGGTCTCGAGACGGAGCTTTGAGAAGCCGTGCTCGGGCTTGACCGGGTAGGCGCCGTTGAAGCAGGCCAGGCAGAAGCTGTTCTCTCCTTCGAGGCCTGCGGCGTCGAGCATCCCGGGGAGACTGAGATAGCAGAGGCTGTCCAGGCCCAGAAAGTTCTTGATCTCATCCACGGAGTGCTCCGATGCAATGAGCTCTCCCTTGGTTGGGAAGTCGATCCCGTAGTAGCAGGGATGCCGGTGAGGGGGGCAGCTCACCAGCATGTGGATCTCCCATGCCCCTGCCTCCCGCAAGGCCTTGATCCTTAGTCTACTCGTAGTACCCCGTATAATCGAGTCCTCAACGATCACCACCCTCTTCTGGTTCAGGATCTCCTTTACGGGGTTGAGCTTTACCTTCACCCCGAAATCACGCATGGACTGGACAGGCTCGATAAAGGTCCTCCCGATATAATGGTTCCTGATAACCCCCATCTCAAGAGGTATGCCGGATTCCTGACAGAAGCCGATGGCTGCGTAGGTTCCCGAGTCGGGAAAGGGCATGACAAAATCTGCCTTGATCGGGTATTCCCGGGCCAGTTTCTTCCCGAGCCTCTTTCGGACCGCATACACGTTCTGCCCGAATATGGTGCTGTCCGGCCTGGCAAAGTAGATGTACTCGAAGATGCAGAAGCTACTCCGCTCCTCCGGAAAAGGCCGTATCGATTTCAGGCCGTCTTCCGAGATTATGAGTATCTCCCCGGGGTGGACATCCCTGATGTACCGTGCCCCTATCAGGTCAAAGGCGCAGGTCTCGGAGGACACGACATATCCTTGATCGAGCAGCCCCAGGCAGAGAGGCCTAAACCCATGGGGATCCCGGAATGCGATGAGCCTGTCTTGGGTCATGAGCACACAGGAATAGGCCCCTTGGATTTTGCTAAGAGCCTTGATCAGGGCCTCTTCAAAGCCTCGCTCGATATTCCGGGCCAGCAGGTGAACGATGATCTCGCTGTCCGTGGTGGTCTGAAAGATGGAACCCTTTTCTTCAAGGGCAGTCCTGATGGATCGTGCGTTGGTGAGGTTCCCGTTGTGGGCAAGTGCCAGGGTTCTGCCCCCATGGGATGCGACAAAGGGCTGTGCGTTCTTGGCAGTAGAAGAGCCTGTTGTAGAGTAGCGCACATGGCCGACGGCGATATGGCCCTCAAGTCCGGCTAAGGAATGCTCGTTGAATACATCGGATACAAGACCCATGCCCTTGTGCTCGAAGATTGTTTTCCCGGTTGAGCTCACGATGCCCGCGCTCTCCTGGCCCCTGTGCTGCAAGGCGTAGAGCCCGAAATAGGTCAGCCTGGCGGCATCCTCGTGGCCGAACACCCCGAACACTCCGCATGATTCCCGTGGCCCGAAATCCTGCCTCATGGCGCACACCCTATGGCGCTCAATTCATGAGCCGGTGGTGCCGGGGATAAAGATCGGCTCAGGTGCCTGTGGTAGCCCTGGAGGGGCCTGACCTCAAGGTCTCCTCGTATCAGTGCCTCAATGCCCGATGTCATGGCTGCCGCGCCTGATACGGTGGTGGCATAGGGTATTCCATACTGAATCACGGCACGCCTGATGTGGTGGGAGCCTCCCGCGCTCTCAACGCCCGATGGCGTGTTGATCACCAATTGTATTTCGCCGTTTTTTATATGGTCGACGACATGGGGCCGCCCATGGGCGATCTTTTTTGCAGGCCGATTCGGGATGCCGAGGCTGTTGAGGTACTGCGAGGTGCCGTGTGTGGCCATGATGCTGAAACCCATCCCATAGAGCCTCCGTACAGAGGGATACACTTTGGACTTGTCCGCATCCTTTACACTGACCAACACCGTTCCCGTGGCCGGCAGCACTTGCCCGGCAGCAAGCTGCGCCTTGGCGAATGCCCTGCCGAAGTCTCTATCGATCCCCATCACCTCGCCGGTAGACCTCATCTCAGGCCCGAGGATGATGTCGGTCCCAGGGAACCGGTCAAAGGGGAAGACTGACTCCTTAACCGAAACGTGGCAGGGCCTGGGCTCATGGGTGAAGCCCAGTTCCTCCAGACTTCTTCCGAGCATGACCTTGGTTGCGAGCTTTGCGAGCGGCACCCCTGTTGCTTTGCTCACAAAAGGAACGGTCCGTGATGCCCTCGGATTCACCTCGAGCACGTAGAGAACGGAATCCTTGACGGCAAACTGGATATTGAGCAGTCCCACCACCTTGAGTCCTGAGGCGATCCGGCAAGCGCTTTGCCTGATCTGTTCAAGAATGTCCGGCGGCAGGCTCTGGGGCGGAAGAACGCAGGCACTGTCGCCTGAATGGATGCCTGCCTCTTCGATATGCTCCATGATCCCGCCGACAACGGTCGTGCTGCCGTCGGACACGGCATCTACGTCGATCTCAACGGCCTCCTCGAGGAATTTGTCGATGAGGATGGGCTGCTCAGGAGAGACAAGCAAGGCCTCGGCCATAAATTCCTCGAGAGACCGCCCGTCATAGACGATCCTCATTGCCCTTCCCCCGAGCACAAAGGAGGGTCTCACCATCACCGGGTAGCCGATGCGCTCCGCTACGGCAAGCGCCTCATCCATGCCCCTTGCTATGCCGTTGTCCGGCTGACGCAGATGCAGGTTCCTGCAGAATGTTGTGAAGAACTCGCGGTTCTCGGCCAGGGCTATATTCTCAGCAGATGTTCCCAGGATCGGCACCCCGGCTTGGGCAAGGGAGGATGAAAGATTGAGCGGGGTCTGTCCCCCGAATTGCACGATGATCCCTAGAGGCTGTTCCACCTCTATGATATTGAGCAAATCTTCTTTGGTGAGGGGTTCGAAGTAGAGGGTGTCGGAGGTATCGTAATCGGTTGAGACGGTTTCAGGGTTGCTGTTCACCATGATGCTCTCAATCCCCTCTTCCTTGAGTGCGAATGCCGCCTGGACGCAGCAGTAGTCGAATTCTATCCCCTGGCCGATCCGGTTGGGACCGCCCCCGAGGATCATGACCTTTCTTCTCTGAGATACCCGGGCCTCGCTCTCCTGTTCGTAGGTGGAGTAATAGTAGGGGGTCCGGGCCTCAAACTCGGCTGAACAGGTGTCAACCAGCTTATATGCGGGAACAATCCCGAGACCATTGCGTAAGGTGCGGATCTCATCCTCGCCGGTTTCAAGGAGGTGGGCCAGGTAAAGGTCTGAAAACCCGAAGGCCTTGGCTCTTTTGGTAAGCTCAGGCGGCAGGAGGCGCCCGGTCGCCCTGATCTCTTCTTCAAGGCGCGTGATCTGCTCTATCTGATGAAGAAACCAGGGGTCGATCTTGGTGAGGCCGTGAATGGTTTCGATATCCATGCCGGCGTTGAGGGCATGCAGGATAAAGAAGAGACGCTGCGAGTTTGGATTGGCGAGCGTGCCCTTGAGCTCATCCGGAGAAAGGGGCATTCTGTCCCTGTTCGGCAGATCCTTGGCTGCGGCTCCAAGACCGAAACAGCCGGTCTCGAGGGACCGCAGTCCCTTCTGGAGCGCCTCCTTGAATGTCCTTCCTATGGCCATGACCTCTCCCACGGATTTCATGCTCGTGGTGAGGTAGTCTTCGGTATCGGGGAATTTCTCAAAGGTCCACCGAGGAATCTTGACTACGCAGTAGTCGATGGTGGGCTCAAAGGAGGCGAGGGTTTCCCCGGTGATGTCGTTCGGGAGCTCATCCAGGGTATAGCCCACGGCCAATTTTGCGGCGATCTTGGCAATGGGAAATCCGGTCGCCTTTGAGGCAAGCGCAGAGCTCCGGGAGACCCTGGGGTTCATCTCGATGACCACCATATCACCGTTTTCGGGGTTTACGGCAAACTGGATGTTGGAGCCGCCCGTCTCCACCCCGATTTCCCGTATCACCGCTATGGCGGCATCCCGCATCCGCTGGTATTCCCTGTCGCTCAGGGTCTGAGCAGGGGCTACGGTAATGCTGTCGCCGGTATGGACGCCCATGGGATCCAGGTTTTCGATAGAGCAGACGATCACCACGTTGTCGTTTCTATCCCGCATCACCTCGAGCTCAAACTCCTTCCACCCGATGACCGATTCCTCCAGCATGATCTCGTTGATCAGGCTGGCCTCCAGTCCCCGGCCCGCTATTTCCTCCAGGCACTCCCGGTTGAAGGCTATGCCGCCTCCTGTTCCGCCGAGGGTAAAGCTCGGCCTCACGATCACCGGGTAGCCGATCCGGTCGGCGATTGCCCTAGCTCCGGCCATATCATGGGCGATGCCGCTTCTCGGAACCCTCAGCCCGATTGTTTTCATGGCCTTCCGAAACAGATCTCGATCCTCGGCCTTTTGTATGGCCTCTTTTGAGGCCCCGATCATCTCCACCCGGTACTCTTCCAGGATGCCCATCTCGGCTACCTGGAACGCGGTATTCAGTCCGGTCTGGCCACCGAGGGTGGGGAGAAGGGCTTGGGGCCGTTCCCGTTCGATAACGGCAGCAACCATCTCAGGGGTAATGGGTTCGATGTAGGTATGATCAGCCGTCTCGGGATCGGTCATGATGGTGGCTGGGTTGCTGTTCACCAGAACGACCTCAAAGCCTTCCTCTTTGAGGGCCTTGCAGGCCTGGGTGCCGGAGTAGTCGAACTCGCAGGCCTGGCCGATGATGATAGGCCCGGAGCCGATGATCATGATCTTTGCTATGTCAGTCCTTTTCGGCATGGTACTCTATGGTCTTTGTTAGCCGCAGACACACGCAGACTGATTTTGTTCGGCCGGGCCTGAGCGCCATCAGCAGTGCTTCAGGCGCCGGCAGGCGGGTCGGCCGAATAAAATGTCTGTTCCGGTCAGCGTCGCAGGTCAGGCGCAGCTATTTGCCGTCGCCTGCATCCGCCTTGTTCGGCAATTCGTAGATTCGATCTTCTTCCCACCGGGCCACGTTCGCAAGAATGGTAGATGCATCTTTGTATGCTTCACACAGAAGCTTGTGGTAGGCAGCCTCCTCATGGTTTCTGATACGGTCGTGCAGGTGCGAATCCGAATACTCCCGGGCCGCGGTCTGCGGCATGAAATGGTTTCCTATCCGGGCAAGTACATCGGAGGTTCCGCTGCCTTCGTCGAACTGCTCCTTCGTCCTCCATACGATCTCTGCCGGCAGCAAGTCTTCAAACGCTTTCCTCAGTATCCACTTCTCAACGTGCGTTTCGTTCCGCAATCGTCGGATCTTCAAACGAGAAGGTATGCGTTGCCCCAGCTCGATCATCTCCATGTCAAGGAACGGCACCCTGCCTTCAATCGAGTGGGCCATTGTGAGACGATCGACACGCTGGAGGTTGATGTTGTGAAGTGAAGATACGCTACGATAGAGTTCCTCATGCAGCGGCATGGTCGTGTCGAAGTCCTTGTAGTAGGCGTATCCGCCGAACAGTTCGTCCGCCCCTTCCCCGGTTAGGATCACTTTGACGTATTCCGATGCAAGCCGTGACACGAAATAGCATGGCACCGCACTTCTGACCAGATCCCGGTCGAATGACTCAAGATGGAAAATGATCTCCGGCAGATGGTGCTTGATGTCATCCGCGGTGAACACATATTCGTGATGGATGCTGTCGATATGTTGAGCAACCACGCGGGCTGCCTCCAAATCCCGGCTGCCTTCAATGCCCACGGAGAATGTGTGCAGCTCATTCATGTGGGCCCGGGCAATGGCTGCAATGATGCTGCTGTCAAGCCCCCCGGAGAGGAAGGCGCCCAATGGGACGTCGCTCATCAGCCGCTTGGTGATCGCCCGCTCAAGGGTCTCTCGTATCAATTTGCTCCAGTGGTCTATTGGCCATTCTTCAGGCTCGGCCTGTGGGATACGGCGGTATTTGCGGAACCCGGTTCGCGTATGGAAGAAGCTGCCAGGCGGGAACTCCCTGACGTTCGTGGCTCGACCTGGGAACGCCTTCAGTTCAGATGCGAAAACGGTTCTGTGACCGGAGCTCCCGTAATACAGCGGCTTGATGCCGACGGGATCTCGTGCAGCGAAAAGTTCCTGGCCGTTTGTTAGGATGAATGCGAACATTCCATCGAGATCCTTGACCATGTTGGGCCCCGCATCTTCATACAAGTGCAAGGCAACCTCACTGTCGCTTGAAGTGCTGAACTGGTGGCTTATGGAGAGCATTTCTTTGAGAGGTTCGAAGTTATAGATTTCACCGTTGGCTACTATGCCGATGGTTTTATCTTCGCTGAAGATGGGCTGGCGACCCCCTTCAGGGTCCATGATCGAGAGACGGCGATGCCCCAGCGTTGCCCGCTGCCAAGAAGCAATCCCGCTGTCATCAGGACCACGATGAATCAGGCTCTCCATAATTTGACCAGTCAGTGCTGTATCATTTCCTCCCCAGATAGCTGTAACTCCGCACATGCTCTTCCCTTTGTCTTGTTGCAGAACTGTTAATCTATTTCAAACATGACTTTTCTTAGGACAATGACATTGCTTTTCATCTTTCCATCAAGGTTATAAATTCGTCAAATAGGTAGCCCGAATCGTGGGGTCCGGGCGAGGCCTCGGGATGGTGCTGGACCGAAAAAACGGGCAGGGACCGGTGCCTCATGCCCTCAATGGTCCGGTCATTCAGGTTGATATGGGTGATCTCGATCTCCGGATCTTTGATCGAGTCTCCATCCACACAGAAGCCGTGGTTCTGCGTGGTAATCTCTACCCTGCCTGTCAGGAGGTTCTTGACCGGATGGTTCGCGCCCCTGTGGCCGAACTTCAGCTTAAAGGTCTTTGCGCCGAAGGCGAGGCCCAGGACCTGATGGCCCAGACAGATGCCGAAGATAGGGAAGTCTCCTATTAGGCTTCGGACTGTACGAACGGCATAGGCGAGCGGTTCAGGATCTCCGGGGCCGTTGGAGATAAGGATCCCGTGCGGGTTCAAAGACCTGATCTCTTCAGCGGTCGAGCAGGCAGGCACAACCGTCACATCGCACCCCCTTCGGGCCAAGCTTCGCGCTATATGGAATTTCATGCCGCAATCCAGGACAACGACCTTGAAGCGGGCCCGCTTCTCTTGAGGCCACTGGTAGGCTGCCTTGCAGGAAACCTCCTTGACAAGGTCTCTACCCACAAGACCCTGAGAAGCCCGCGCCTTTTCCGCCAGGGACCGGGGATCAAGGTCTTTGGTTGAGATAACCCCCTTCATGGCCCCTGCCTGCCTGATGTGCCTTGTCAAGGCCCTGGTATCTATGCCTTCAATCCCGATCTTTCCCTCTTGGTCGAGATACTCGGCCAGGGTCATCCGGGACCGCCAGTTGCTGGGAAAGGACTCGTATTCCTTTACCACCAGCGCCTCAACCTGAATCCTGCCCGATTCGATGTCTTCAGGGTTTATGCCGTAGTTTCCGATCAGGGGATAGGTCATGGTCACAATCTGGCCCTTGTAGGATGGATCGGTTATGATCTCCTGATACCCGGTCATGCCTGTATTAAAGACAACCTCGCCCGCTATCTCTCCCTCGCCCGCAAAGGAGGTTCCGTAAAACGTCTTCCCGTCTTCAAGTACCAGCAAGGCCTTCATTGCGCTTACCAGGTCATCCGCACCTTGACGCCTCGTGCGTTGAGCCCTTCCTTTATCTGTCTGATGGTATAGGTTCCGTAATGAACTACAGAGGCGACAAGGGCGGCATCCGCTTCACCTTGTGTGAGCACCTCAAAGATGTGATCGATGGCGCCTGCGCCTCCCGATGCGATCACCGGAACAGAAACGTGAGAGGATATGAGGCGGGTCAATCCCATCTCGTAGCCGGATTGTACGCCATCGGTGTCAATGGAGTTCAGGGTGATCTCGCCCGCACCCAATTCAACCGCCCGTTGAGCCCACCACAGGGCATCAATCCCGGTGGGGGTCCTGCCTCCGTTGATCACCATCTCATAGCCCGATGGTATCTTCCCGTTTGCTTCCACCTTTCTTACATCCATTCCAAGCACCATGCACTGGCTTCCAAAGGCCTCTGCGCCGTCTGAGAGTATCGCGGGATTGAGCACGGCAGCGGTGTTGACGCTCACCTTTTCAGCCCCGGCCAGGAGTATCTGGCGCATGTCATCGATGGTTCTGGCTCCCCCTCCCACGCAAAAGGGGATAAAGATCTCCTCCGCAACCCTGCGCACCACATCGATCATGATTCCCCGCCTGTCGCTCGATGCGGTGATATCATAGAACACGATCTCATCGGCGCCCTCCTCATAGTAGTAGCGGGCCATGGATACGGGATCGCCTATATCGATGTTTTCCTTGAACCCGATCCCCTTGGTTGTTTTCCCGTCTCTCACGTCAAGACAGGGTATGATCCTCTTGCTCAGCATAGAATTCCGTATAAATAAAATATTGATGGTTTCGTAAAAAGTCCTTTAATCGTCATGCCGGACCCCGGATCACGTGCAGGGCAGGCTTTGATAAACCTGCCCTGGCATGTAGTAAGCCGGGGCATCCAGAATCTATTGAATGTACTGGATTCCCGCTTTCGCCGGAATTGTGGGGAGCAGTATGACTTTAGAATCTTTTCTATATAATGTAGGCGGGGTAAGGTGGGATTAGGCGGGGCCAGGTGGGATGGGCATTTCAACGATTT
>Ga0307431_1001147_pt1 | contig 15709 bp, 11 predicted proteins | sample SalMarWE160170MG_FD_202155 | JGI IMG/M metagenome (GOLD analysis project Ga0307431, IMG submission 202155) | Salt marsh sediment microbial communities from the Plum Island Ecosystem LTER, Massachusetts, United States - WE1603-170 | ecosystem: Environmental > Aquatic > Marine > Intertidal zone >...
AAGGGGTACATGGAAGGGGTCGTGCAGAAGGCTATTGAGTGCGGGTTTGATCCGGTCCATGCCGTTCAGATGGCAACCGTCAATGTCGCCGAGTACTTCTCTCTGGATGGGATCGTAGGGGGGATTGCTCCCGGAAAGCATGCGGATATGGTAGTGATACCCAACCCCAGGGAGATTGCTGCGGAGTATGTGATCAGCAAGGGTCGGGTTATCGCACGGGAAGGCGAGCTTCTCGCCTCCCCGAGAAGGCGTGCCTTCAGGGAGAAGAGCAGGAACAGCATTCACCTGAAGCGCAGCCTTCGGGCATCCGATTTCGCCATACGGGTTAGGGATGCAGCCGGAGATGTGAAGGTGAGGGGCATCGATCAGGTGACGGGCCTGGTCACCAAGGAACTCATAGCCACTATGCCGGTTGTTGAGGGCGAGATCAGGCAGGATGTGGAAAGGGACATCATAAAGGTTGCAGCTATCGACAGGAGGCCTGGGATACCTCTGATATCATCGTGGTGGGGGAAAACGATGCGGATATGGCACTTGCGGTAAACAGGATCTCAGAGCTCAAGGGAGGTGCTGTTGCCTGTGCAGCCGGCCGTGTCCTGGCGGAGATCCCCCTGCCTATTTTCGGGATTCTCTCAGATTTGCCGCTGGAGGTGATAGCGAGCAAGCTGGGAGAGGTGAAAAAGGCAGTGAAGGAGCTCGGCTTTCCCTTTGACGACCCCCTCCTGACCATCGACACCCTTACCGGTGCGGCCATTCCGTTTTTAAGGATCTGCGAGGAGGGTCTGGTAGATCTCAAGGATGGGAAAACGGTAAGCCTGATTGTGAGTTGAGCTAAACCTTGGTTCAACAGGCAATTCCCAAAAGCATTCATGTATCGGGGCTTGTCTGTTTCTGGCTGGCTCCCAGGGCACTCTATCATGTGAAGGGAAGAAGTATTGAAAGAAGCCGCACTTAAGAAAGAGAATGCACCTAAAGAGTTAAGCACATTAGGAAAGAGCGTACCCTACTGCGTGAAGAGGGCTGTTCGATGCCAAGAAAGGAGTTACCCAAATCATGGATAATGGCGCAATGGTAGCAACCTATGACGAGGAAGCAGAGGCAACTGGATGGTACGGACCCGAAGTGGCTTTCGGTCTGACCTACGCGTATGTTCAGCCCGGACAGTCCATACTGGATATTGGGATCGGAACCGGGTTAGGCTCCGTTTTGTTTCGAAAAGCAGGCCTGGAGGTGTATGGTATGGATATTTCGCCCCAGATGATCGAAGCGTGCCGCAGCAAGGGCTTCACCTCTCTGCAGCTCCATGACCTAACCAAACCACCTTATCCCTACAATTCAGAGAGTATGGATCACGCCATTTGCTCTGGTGTCCTAAACTTCTTTAGTGATCTTGCCCCCATATTTCAAGAAGTGGGCCGCATCCTTCGGAATGGCGGTCTGTTTGTCTTTGTCATCGGTGATCGAAATGAAGACGAGGAGCATGAGATCACGGTGGGGGCTGAACATACGAAATCCGATAGAACTGTGACGATGTACAAGCATAGCCCTCAGCAAATTGATAATTGGATAAAAAGATGTGGTTTCAAACTCATGAGGAGCCTTGCTTTCACAATATTCATGGACCGCGAGCGAACCAAAAGCATGTCGGCCAAAGTCTACCTGACGAAAAAGGTGGCAAGCATCGAACTCTGGGAAAAGCTAAGCAAAAATATGTGAAGCTGGAACGGAGAATATGAAAATCCTAATGTGGGCTGACCCTTTCAAGCTCATCACGGATCACTTGCCGCAAGACATCCTCGTCCAGCGGTTTTCCTGTCTTCTCGAGATATTTGCGCAGCGTCTCGTTGATCATAGTCTGATAGCCATATCCAGCCTCGTCAGCACGGGCACGAAATTCTTCGAGGATATCCGTATCAAGGTAAATGGTGATGCGTGTTTTGCCTTTCTGCGGTCCCATGAGATTCTCATGAAGAGAGAATTCATATAATATATGTATATGCAAAGAGTTTTGATTGATATTGGCCTAAGTTTTAGATGCGGTTCAGCGAGGGAGAAAACGGCGTTTCGAGAGGCTTGTTCCATAGATAGAAGGGAGGGTTTATGACAGAGAAGAGCACGTGGGAGGAGTTTTTTGATGCCCATGCATCGATCTATGAGGATAACGTGTTCACGAAGAATACGATCCTTGAGGTGGATTTTCTGCTTGAGGAGCTGTCGCTCCAAACAGGAAGCTCGATCCTTGACGTCGGATGCGGGACAGGACGTCACTCCATTGAGTTGGCTAAGCGGGGCTATACGGTTACGGGGCTCGACCTGTCTTCGGAAATGCTTGCCAGGGCCGCAGCTGCAGCCAAGGACTCCGGTGTGAACGTGGCCTGGATTCATTCGGATGCAACTAAGTTCTCGCTCCCCGGAAAGTACGATGGTGCGGTTTGCCTGTGCGAGGGAGCTTTTGGGCTCCTGGGCCAGAGGGATGATCCGATTGATCAGCCGCTTTCCATCCTGTGCAATATCTCCCGAAGCCTGAAACCGCAGGCTAAGGCCGTGTTTACGGTCCTCAATGCAGCGGCCATGCTTCGCAGGTACACCAATAAGGACGTAGCCGAGGGAAGCTTTGACCCCCTCACGATGGTTGAATCTTCAGAATACCCGCCGCGAGAAGGGCTGCCTCCCATTGCGGTTCGAGAGCGGGGTTTCGTGCCGACGGAACTCTTTCTGCTTTTCCGTCTTGCGGGCCTGTCCGTACTCAATGTATGGGGCGGAACCGCAGGGAACTGGGGGAGAAGGACCCTTGATCTGGACGAGATCGAGATCATGATCGTGGCACGCAAGAGCGCAGAGACGGCGGCTCCGCTGGATTGCCGATAAATACGGCTCCCGGTGACCTGCATGCTTCAGCGGCACAAAAGGATTGAAGATTTGCTATGGGCGGCATATCATAATAGACGTTTCGATTCCGGATATTTTTCAAGCTTGACAGTGTGTTGCCGCTCATCGGGGATGGTAAGTATCCGTAAAGCATATGGCACTCAGGATCAACCCTTCGGCCCTATATGACGCTCATTTTTGTTGAGACGATTGGGAAACCGCGTCGGCCGGAAAGGGTTCACGCGAACAGAGGTTGAAATATGCGGCTGTTTTATGGGGTTTCCAGAGGGCCAGGGCTAGATGTCAAAAACAATACAGATAAGTCTAATACTATACAACCGTAATAATTTATGGAAATTACACAATAAAAGCTATTAAATACCTAATTCTTAAGTCTAAATTTATACATTCGACTCCTCAACTATTCACGCTGCATGTGTATCCGCTTTCCATGGATCACGCAAGGCTAATCCTTGCGGGGCGTTCTTGTTCTGATTTTCTCGTTATAGCCTTCCTGCTCCAAAATCAACGCACTCTACCTCTGGCATCAAAATTGCGTTACTAGTACTGCACCTGTACTGAGGTGCTTTGAAAATATCCTGGTGATTTCATCTCACATCTTTTCCGGAAACGCAAAAAAAGGAAGCATGAAGAGACAACAATTTTAAACTTTCAAGGAGGTATTATGAAAAACGACGACCGCAAACCCACAACAAACGATGCCGGGATCCCCGTAACCAGCGACCAGTACTCGCTCACCGTGGGACCCGATGGGCCCATCCTGCTCCAGGATCACTACCTCATCGAGCAGATGGCCAACTTCAACCGGGAGCGGATCCCGGAACGACAGCCCCACGCCAAGGGTTCCGGGGCCTTCGGATATTTCGAGGTGACCAAGGATGTCAGCGCCTACACTAAGGCTGCGGTGTTCCAGCCGGGCACGAAGACGGACACGTTGATCCGGTTTTCCACCGTTGCCGGAGAGCGCGGCAGCCCCGACACCTGGAGGGACCCGCGCGGCTTTGCGCTGAAGTTCTACACCAGCGAAGGCAACTATGACATGGTGGGGAACAATACGCCGGTGTTCTTCGTGCGTGATCCCATGAAGTTCCAGCACTTCATCCACTCCCAGAAACGCCGTGCGGACAACGGCCTGCGCGACCACGACATGCAGTGGGACTTCTGGACCCTGTCGCCCGAGTCGGCGCACCAGGTCACTATACTGATGGGTGACCGCGGGATCCCGAAGACGTGGCGGCACATGCACGGCTACTCGAGCCATACCTACATGTGGGTCAATGCGGACGGAGAGCGCTTCTGGGTGAAGTACCACTTCAAGACCGACCAGGGCATCGACTTTTTAACGCAGGAAGAGGCCGACCGGATTGCTGGCATCGACGCCGATTACCACCGGCGCGACCTGTTCGAGGCGATCAAGCGTGGTGATTACCCTAGCTGGACGCTGAACGTGCAGATCATGCCCTTTGAAGAGGCCGAGACCTACCGGTTCAACCCCTTCGACCTAACGAAGGTGTGGCCCCACGGTGACTACCCGCTCCACGAGGTCGGTCGGCTGACACTGGATCGCAACCCCACCGACTTCCACACCGAGATTGAGCAGGCGGCATTCGAACCGAGCAACCTGGTGCCGGGAATCGGCGTCAGCCCGGACAAGATGCTGCTCGCCCGCCTCTTCTCTTACGCCGACGCCCACCGGGCGCGCCTGGGAGTCAACTACAAGCAGATTCCAGTCAACCGGCCGAAAGCGCCGGTTCACAGCTACAGCAAGGACGGGGCGATGCGGGTCCAGAACGTGTCCGACCCCGTGTATGCGCCGAATTCTAAGGGCGGCCCGCAGGCAGATGGCAAGCGCTATCCGGAGGCAGCTGTCTGGAAAGCGAGCGGGGAGTTCATCCGCGCCGCCTACACCTTGCGAAAGGACGACGACGATTGGGGCCAGGCAGGTACCCTGGTGCGCAAGGTCATGGACGATGCACAGCGCGACCGGCTGGTGTCCAACGTGGTCGGGCACCTTAAGGAGGGCGTGTCCGAGCCCGTGCTGCAGCGTGCATTTGAATACTGGCGCAATATCGATAAGGAGATCGGCGACCGCATTGCTAAAGGCGTGAACAGCTGATCACCCCAAAGTCCTCGATGGATCGCCATTCAAGGCGCTTGCGGGCCACTATAGGTCTAACCCGGAGCGGAAGCTGCTCGGTGCAGGAGAAGTCCTACAATCGCCGGCAAGAATGCGCATCATTGTGCGGGCATCTCGATAGCGCACCTCGTCGTAACGATACAACAACAAGGAGCTTCATTTGAACTCATGATCTCATTAAGGCTGGTTTAGAAGGAAAAATAGCCGGCGCGTTTGGTTCGTATACCCACAGCGGAGATGCACCGAAGCTCATCTTGGACACAATGGAACATGTCTTTCATATGAACGCAACGAATCTCGGTTCATTTAATCTGCTGGAAGATAAGGTTGCAACAGATGAGGGTATGCGGTCATGCCAGCAATACGGAAAGGCGGTAACGGAATAATCCGCTCATTGATTTGAATGGAAAATTTTTAGGTATTCAACCCATAACGGGAGCATCCTAAGACGATACGGTGTGTTATCGCACATTGAATTGGATGTTCCCCTAGATCTTGTATTCGAAAGTGTTTTTTGGGACGCCTTTGACTAAATATACTAACACATCAGAGGGTTCCTCTAGTGTAATGCTGTTGCAACCGCTGATGATGGGACGCCTATGTGAAGCCCTGTCTTTGCTCAATGCCTATGAGGCGGTGTCAAATCCCTGGAGAATCTCATTGTGCTTGTGAGAAATGGCATCGGTTCTCTGCCGATCTGTGGTTGAAAGAGAGGATGTGGCGATACGTATGAATAGTCGAGGGCATCCCTGAATTACTCTTTGACGGAGAAGCCGAGCATGGCCACGGTTACCAGGGCTGTGGCTCCGCCAAAGAGAAAGGGTGCGCTGGGGAGAATAGAAAAAAGGATCCCCGCTATGATGCTGGCAGGGAGCAGGCCCGCTCCCACAATGGTGTGGTAAAACCCCAGGGCGGTCGCTTTTGAACCCTCCGGCGCGATACCGGAGACGAACGCCTTCTCCACCCCCTCGGTCATGGCGTAATAGACGCCATAGGCCGGCCAGAAGAACCACAAGAGGAGGTTCGCCTCCGGGGTAATAAAACCGAACGCGGTGTATACCGCCGCATAGAGGCTGTATCCCGCCATAAGGAGTCGTTTTCTTCCGATCCTGTCCGAGAGGGAACCAAAGAAGGTTGCCAGCAGCGATGTGGAGAGATTAAAGGCGAGGTACATGAGCACAACAGTTGAGAGGGCATGCCCCAGGTTCATACTGCGGAGGAGCAGGAACTGGTTCGAGGAGTTCCCGAGGGTAAAGATCAGCTGGGCGAGAAAAAAGACCCGCAGGTTCTTATCGTATCGGCGAGGGTCCGGATTCGGTACGGGCTCTCCCCTTTTTCCTCCCGGATCAAGGTGGAACTTTTCCTCCCTGACAAAAAAGAAAAACACCACCCCTATTAGGGCCGGCACAACGGAGATGAGAAACAGGAGGTAGAAGTCATTCAGGCTCTTGATCGTCTTGGTCGCCGGATCCATAAACCGCAGGACCAGGAAAAAGCAGATAAGCGAGCCCAGGGCTGCGCCGGCAAAATCCATTCCCCTGTGAAAACCGAAGGCCTTGCCCTGGGTCTCCCGAGCCGTGGATTCAGAGATGAGCGCATCCCGGGGCGCTGTCCTGATGCCCTTTCCGACCCGATCGAGGAAGCGGGCAAGGAGCACGAAGTGCCAGCCGAAAGAGGCCAGAACCAGCATCGGCTTTGCCAAAGCAGAGGTGCTGTAGCCGGCAATAGCGGGAAGCTTCCTTTTCTGGATCCTGTCGGAATAGTAGCCGAAGAAGACCTTGAGCAGGCTTGCGGTAGATTCCGATACCCCCTCGATAATTCCCAGGATCGGTCCCAGCAAGGCCTTTTGAGAGCTCATGATCATGCTCACGAACGCCTGGATGAGGGGGTAGATCATCTCAGAGGAGATGTCCGTAAAGAAGGAGGTAAACCCTGCGAGGATAATGTTTCGGGAAACCCCCACCTTCTTTACCGTTCGTTGAATACCGCTATTTGCGTGCTGATGAGCAATTATTGATGCCATGGCTAACTGTTTTTGGAATTACTTCACCTTCATAAAATCACCGCTTCTTTGATGGCATTATAGTGAGGTATGTCAAATGGAGCAATGGAGCAATGGAGTATTGGATTAGCGGCTGGAAAAAGACGAAAAGATTGTTTTCCCATTTCTTGACTCCCACCTGTTTGTCTCTACCGAGGCCTCGATGTCACAAACTGTTGAACCCATCGCTCCAGTACTCCATCTCTCCCTGTCTCATACATAGCCGGATCTCTTTCCAAGCTCGCTTTTGAAATAATAGTAAGAAGGGTCTGAACTGTTTTCCCCTTACCCTGATTTTTGCTGTGGAAAAAGCATTATTCCTATACCATCTCTTGTGGTATAGTAACTAGTAAATCTTCTCCTCAAACTGATGAAGATCGAACAGACAGTATTTCACCACAGAGACACGGAGAACGCAGAGAGAGTTCTTTTTTTGCCCGATCGGGAGATGCTGATCGGGCAAAAGATCTCAGCCCTTCGGGCAGGATATGTCCTATACAAATATTTTCCTCTGTTATCTCCTTGCCCTGTTACATGTTGTTATATCTCCTATCTCAGAAAGGTTTCTAAGCAGTTATCTCGAAGGCTCGATAGTGTGCTCTATTTCACTCCCTATTTAACAGGGTGGTCTTCTAGCCAAACGGGCGGTGACAGATAGAGAGGTCTATTGAGGTAATAGCAAGACGTGATACCAATGGTAAGGTCTTGAGCTATAAAGAGGTCTAGAGAAAAAACATACGGAGGTCAAATGATGGTTTTCAGGAGCGGCTTTCAGCCTATTCACAAAGCCCGTATCTATGCGTTGGGGATTCTCGGATGCCTGATTGCCATGTGCCTTGGTGCGGGATGCGCCAAGAGGGATGTGGTCAAGGAATCTGTTCCCGCAAAAACGTGGACCTGCGACAAGGAGGCGGATGAGGCCATGAAGAGACACGACTATCAAGAGGCCGTTCGCCTTCATCAAAAAATTCTTGAGGCCGAACCAGACAATACCCTTGCCCTGTACCACCTCGGATATGCCTATGGGCAAACGGGGGATCATGACAGGGAGGTGTTCTTCTATGAACGTGCGGCTGTGCTTGGTTACACTGAAGGCAATATCTTCTTTAACCTGGGGATGGCATACGGGGAGTTGAACCGGATAGATGAGGCCATAGAATCTTTTAAAAAGGCCCTAACACTCGATCCGGACAGTGCGGATAGTCACTTTGGGCTGGGCCTTGCTTACCAGAGAAGCGTAGCAGACCGTCCGGCTGAGCAGGAGTTCTTGAAGGCCATTGAGCTCGATCCGTCGCATGTAGAGGCGCGATTGTACCTGAGCATGCTCTATGCAGATAGGGGGGAGATGCAAAAGGCTGCTTCTCAGCTCAGGGAGATCCTGAAGATCGATCCATCCAATATGGGTGCGCGCGATTTCCTAGAGAGGATTGAGGAAGAATAGGTGTAGGCTGTTTCATCGCATAAAAGAGGAAGGAGCGGAGAGCCCCTTCCTCCCTAACTGCTTACCAAGTTCTCATGCCGTGTCCACGGGATCCGGGCCTTTTCATATCGCCTTTGTAATCCCAACCCGGCCTTTTTGCTTGCAGCTGGGCTTGCTGCTCGGGCGTGAGAACCTTGTTGACCTCGAGCTGATACTTCGTCATGGTATCCTGGAGTTTAACCCTCAGATCGTTTAACTCCTGCTGTTTGGCCTTGATCGCGGCCTCATCAGGATTGCCCTGCAGCCAGAGGTTTCTGAGTTCAGCCCTTTTGGCTATCATCTCATTTCTGATCGGCTGTGCTTCCTGGTTGCGCTGGGTCCTGAGCTCTGTGAGCTTGGCCGATTGCTCGGCTGTGAGGTTCGGGATAGTTTGCATGCAGGCAGCCTGTCTTCCTTCAGGTCCTATGCCCGCGCCTCTGCCTTTGCTCCCGCCTCTGCCATACGCGTATACCGGCACGGCAAGGGCCGCTGCCAATGCTATGATTCCTACGGTTGTTGCTACTTTTTTCATCTCTGACCTCCTTGTCTTATTGGATTGTTTTGTCTTTGTATTACGCAAGGGGTGTGCCACATTTAATGAAAACCATATAACATATTGAAATCACACAATTTGCATAGTTTCATATATGAGAGATGATATTTTTTCTTGCAATGACCTGAGAAAAACTGGATACTTACTATCCATTATTGATTCTTCTTGTGGATAGGAAGTATCCACAACATAGGTTTGATGATCTCGTAAACACTCATGACAGAGAAATTTTGTTGCCCCGCTCATGAAAATAGTGCCCTCTCCACCCTGCGGGGGGAGAGGGAAAGGGTGAGGGGGGCTGTATTTTCACGGCAAAAAGTCGAAAAAATCCCTCTCCCTCAATGGGAGAGGCCTCCCCTGTTAAATGCCGCTTCTGGTGGCCTTCTGTGATGGATTTAACAGGGTGAAGGTGAGGGGTAATGTGACTTTTGCGAAACCGTCAAGGCTGGAACAGGAATCATGAAGAAAGAGAGCACTGAAAGAGGAGGATTCTTAACCGGCATTCCCCCCTGGATCATCCTCGGTGCGGTGGTGATATTGGCGCCGATCTTTGTGTTTTGGGCCGTTGAGAACATCAGCAAACAGAAAGAGGATGCCACGATACTTCTCCTGGAGAAAGGAGCAGCCCTTATCAGATCCCTTGAGGCCGGGAAAAGAACCAGGATGATGGGGGTGCACGGGGCTCGCTTTCAATTCCAAAACCTCCTGGGCGAAACTGCCCAGCAGCCCGACATCATCCACCTTATAGTAACCGATAAGGATGGAACCGTTCTTGCGCACAACGATCCGGTTAAAATAGGCGATACCTATGGAAGGGATCTCGATCTTAATAGGATCTCTCGTTCCCCAGAGATCGCATGGCGCCAGGTTGTCGATCCAGGTGGCGCTGAGGTCTTCGAAATGTTCAGACAGTTTGCCCCCGCCCGGAGACCTCTTCCGGAAGGATTTCAAGGCAGGATGCTGTACCAAAGGGGCCGGCGGACGCCTCTCATGGAAATGAGTCCTCCGCCGGAGCCCGGGCAAATTATCTTCGTTGGGCTTGATATGGGGCCTATAGAATCGGCGAGAATGGAAGATGTGCGTCACACCGTGATCATGGCCCTTATCCTCCTTCTTATAGGTCTATCCGGAATCATCTCCCTTTTCCTGGCCCAGGCATATCGATCTGCCAGGGTTTCGCTTACAAGGATAAAGGCCTTCTCTGATACCGTGGTTGAGAGTATGCCCATCGGGCTGCTCACGCTCGATCCGGAGGGGAAGATAACCTCCTTCAATCAAGCGGCCGAGGCAGTGCTCCAACGCTCATCACGTGAGATGCTGGGGAAAAAGGCAGGGGAGATACTTCCGAAACAGCTGTGGGCCCTCTTTGATGAGCGGAAGAGCAAGAACGATATTATTGAAAGGGAGATGGATTGTGATCTGGGAGGCGGAAAGGCCGTTCCTCTGGAGGCAAGCGTATCCTCCCTCTTCGGAGACCGCGGTGAGCTGCTTGGGGAAGTGCTGCTGTTCAGGGATCTCACCGAGTTTCAGGAGCTCAAGAAGGAGGTCGAGAGAAACCGGCGTCTTGCATCCATTGGGAGCCTGGCAGCAGGGATCGCCCATGAGATACGCAATCCGCTCAGTTCAATCAAGGGCTTTGCGACCTATTTTAAAGAGCGGTACAAGGAGGTGCCGGAAGATAATAAAACAGCAGAGATCATGGTCCAGGAGGTGGAGCGGCTCAACAGGGTCATCGGCCAACTCCTGGAATTCGCCCGTCCCATAAAGCTCAATAAGGTGCAGGCCAAGATTCATGATCTGATTACTTACTCGCTCAAGATGATTCAGAAGCAGGTCCAGGACAGGGGGGTTGTCATAACCACGAACCTCTCTCCCGAGATCAAGGAGGTCTCCCTTGATCCGGATCGCATCAGCCAGGTGTTGCTCAACCTGTACCTCAACGCCATTGAGGCCATGGACCAGGGAGGAATGCTTGGTGTAGATTCCTCATTGGATAAGGAATCCGGCAGGGCAAAGATTATTGTATCGGATACCGGCTCTGGCATTAAGGAGGAGGATCTGGTGCATATCTTCGATCCTTACTTCACCACCAAGCAGTCGGGCACGGGCCTGGGGCTTGCCATAGTCCACAGGATTATCGAGGCCCATAAGGGAGAGGTAAGGATCGAGAGCGAACCCGGCAAGGGAACTAGGGTGAGCGTTGTTCTCCCTCAATAGGCCGTAAAATTATAGGTGCAACTGCAGTTGTTTTCTAAGTAGATGATTGGTTTTATAATGCCGGCAACGCATCCTCATAAGTATACCCAAAGGGGATTGCACGTAATAGTTCCGCCGAAAGCGGCGGAACTATTGGTCCGTGCAGGTCTGCGTGTGTCCGCGGCAAAAGAATAAACCATGGGCATTCAATCATGAACGATGCCAACACTGTGTTAATAGTAGACGACGATCCAGCCCACCGCACCATGCTGCGCACCCTTCTTACCGGATGGGGGCATACTGTTTCAGAGGCGGATGACGGCGCAGGGGCAATTGCAATGGTGCATGAGCAGGCATTTGACCTGATCCTGATGGATATCCGCATGATCAAGGTCTCGGGGCTGGAAGCCCTGGGCGAGATCAAGACTTTTAACCCCGCCATACCGGTCATTATCATGACCGCCTACTCCTCTGTGGAGACCGCAGTCGAAGCCATGAAGAACGGGGCCTATGACTATCTCACCAAGCCACTCGATTTCGATGAGTTGCGTCTCACCATGGAGCGGGCCATGGAACACAGCCATTTGCGCGAGGAAAATCGCCTGCTGCGGGAAAGCCTGGGAACCCATTTCGATACCCATAACATTATCGGGGCAAGCCCTGCCATGATAAGGCTTATGGAGACCGTTGCCCAGGTGGCCACCTCAGAGGCCACGGTTTTGATTACCGGTGAGTCGGGCACGGGAAAGGAGATGATCGCAGGGGCGATTCACTTTAACAGCCTGAGAAAAGACGGGCCGTTCATAAAGATCAATTGTGCCGCCATTACAGAGACTCTACTTGAATCGGAACTGTTCGGGCACGAGAAAGGAGCGTTCACCGGGGCCTACAGGAGAAAGGAGGGCCGTTTTCGCCAGGCACACGGGGGGACCTTGTTTTTGGACGAGGTGAGCGAGATGTCGCTCGCCATGCAGGTAAAACTCCTCCGGGTGCTCCAGGAAAGGGAGATTACCCGCGTTGGCGGTGAAGAGGTCGTGAAGGTGGACGTCAGGATTATCGCTGCCACCAATAAGGATCTCATGGCGGAGATCCGGGCGGGCAGGTTCAGGGATGATCTTTACTACCGCTTAAACGTGGTCGCCATTGCTATGCCGCCCCTGCGAGAGAGGAGGGAGGATATCCCACTGCTTGCCCAGCATTTTTTAGAGCAGTTCTCGGAAAAGAACCGAAAGCAGATAAAGGGATTTACCCCTCAGGCCATGGACCGCCTGCTGAGGTATGAGTGGCCCGGAAACGTGCGGGAGCTCATGAACGCCGTTGAAAGGGCAGTGGTTCTGGCATGGGCCGAGTATTTAAGCGAACAGGAATTTCCATTGATTATAAGGGAGACGGGTCCGGCAGACGGGTGGCCGGAAGGAGACTCAGGTACCGGTGAGATGCCGCTCGGTGAAGTGGAAAAAACGACGATATTGAGAACCTTGGAACTCTCAAACGGCAATAAGAGCGAGGCGGCACGCAGGCTCGGCATAACCCGGAGGACCCTGCATAAGAAGCTGAAGGCATATGGAGTCATGCCGTCATGAAATGATTGATTCACCGCAGAGACACAGAGAACGCAAAGGATGAGAATTTCTTTTGCCCTTCTGCTGAGACGCCAGAAGGGCAAAACCAGAATCCCTTTGTGACGTGGTCATATTTATCAGAATCATAGTACGTGCACTACTATGCATGAATCAGAATGTCATTGCGAGTGAAACGAAGCAATCTCATTAAAGGAGAGATTGCCACGTCGCCTTCAACTCCTCGCAATGACTATGTAAAATGTTTCTATTGATTCCATTGAAAGCGCGACACGAACAATGCCGAAGGCGGATGTATTTTCATTTGCCGGCGTCCTTGCCCCGTTAAATGCGGCAGCCTATTTGACCGGGGTCAGCGGCAAATGAAAAAATCGACAATCTCTGCGATCCCTGCCCTGTTAAATAGACCTTAATACTGCGAGAGCAATTGTGAGCGGCTATCTTCAGATCTTGATAGCATACCGAAATTCAGCTTACTATTTAACAGGGTAAATCTTGAGCAAAGCGGGCGGTATTGATTCAATGAATTCTTATCAGGCAAATCCGTATACGAAAATCCTCAGCCCGGTGAGCGCGGTCAAGGGCGTGGGCCCGGTCATCGCCGGGGAGCTCTGCAAAAAAGGGGTTCGCACGGTCTTTGACCTCCTGTACGGCTTTCCCAGTTCATACCAGGATCGAAGGCGGTTCATCCCGATCGAGAAGATAGTTCCCGGCCAGAGCGCCCTTATCAAGGGCGCCATAAAGGAGATGGGAAAGGTAAGGCTCAGGCACCGGGGCGCCTTTGAGATGCTCGTAGCAGATGACACCGGGGTCATATCCGCAAAATGGATCGGCTTTCCACGGCACCTGTTCAGGTTCAGAAAGGGGCAGCATATCATGCTCTTCGGCAGGTTTCGCCGATCCCTCAGGATGCTTGAGACGTTCCACCCTGAGATCATAGAAGACGGGGAGTCTATGGAAGCAGGAAGATTCGTTCCCGCGTACCCGGAGATGGAGAAGATCTCCCAGAAGAGGCTGCGGCGGATCATGAGGGATGCCATACGGGATTTCACTCCCGGCCTTAAGGATCCCCTGCCGGAGAAGATTGCCATGGAAAAAGGCCTCCCCGCACTCAGCAGGGCATTAAGGGATGTGCATTTCCCCACTCCTGCAATGCTTCAGGATCATGGTAGCCGGAGATCGCCGGCACAGCGGAGGCTCATATTCGATGAGTTTTTTACCCTTCAACTCGCCCTCCTTATCAAGAGGAGCAAGGCATCCGGGCAGAAAGGAATCGCCTTCGCCATCCCGGACCTGGAGGAGCTCCACAGGGCTCTCCCCTTTGCGCTCACCGGTGCACAGACAAGAGTCATTGGAGAGATCACGGCGGATATGTCCGTACCGGTGCCCATGAACAGGCTCCTTCAGGGCGACGTAGGCTGCGGAAAAACGGTGGTTGCCTTTATCGCTGCGTGGATCGCAGCAAGGAACGGCTATCAGGCAGCATTAATGGCGCCTACCCAGCTTCTGGCGGAACAGCATTTTCTCAGCACCCTTGATCTGGCCCGAATGATGGGCCTCAGGACAGCACTGCTCACGAGCGGTATGGGCGCCGGTGCCGAAGAGGTGAGGGATCGGGTGCAGAAGGGCGAGACAGACATAGTCGTCGGTACCCACGCCCTCATCCAGGAGGGCGTGGAATTTCACAGGCTGGGGCTGGCGATCATCGATGAGCAGCACCGGTTCGGCGTGGCGCAGAGGGCCAGGCTCAAGGAAAAGGGTGTGTGCCCGGATGTGCTCACCATGACGGCCACGCCTATCCCCAGAACCCTGGGCTTGACGCTCTATGGAGACCTCGACATATCCGTGATTGATGAGCTACCCCCGGGCAGGACCCCGATCCGGACGGGACTCTTCCATGAGCATGATAGGAGCAAGGTCTACGCCCTGATGAAAAGGGAGCTTGAGAAGGGAAGGCAGTGCTACATGGTCTATCCCTTGATCGAGGAGTCGGCGAAGATAGAGCTCATGGATGCAACGCGGATGGCCGGGGAGATCGGGCGGGTGTTTCCCGATTTCCGTGTAGGCCTGATCCATGGAAAGATGCCTGTGGATCAGAGGGAAGAGGTCATGGGTTTATTCAAGGGAGGCAGGTTGGATATCCTTGTCTCCACCACGGTGATAGAGGTGGGAATCAACATCCCCAATGCCACTGTGATGGTGATCGAGAACGCTGAGCGGTTCGGGCTCTCACAGATTCATCAGATGAGGGGCAGGGTGGGAAGGAGCTCCTATCCGTCCCTGTGCCTACTCCTGTCATCAAAGAGGCTCACTGTTGAGGCCAGGAGGAGACTCGGAATTCTTGTAAAGAGCACCGATGGGTTCAGGATCGCCGAAGAAGACCTCGCCATCCGAGGTCCGGGGGAGTTTATGGGCGAGAGGCAGTCCGGATTCTACCAGTTCAGGGCAGCCAACCTCATGAGGGATACAAAGGTGCTCTCAGAGGCGAGGCAGGAGGCATCCAGGCTCCTGGAACGAGATCCGGAGCTTGCCCATCGCACCTATGGTCTTTTCAGACAGCTATTCGGCATCAGCCAGGGAGGATTCGGCGAGTTTGCCGATGTAGCGTAGCTTTCAGAATATGCGCTCACCTAGCAACCTCTCGCTCAAAGAACATGGCTTTGCGATTCCTCATTTCATGCACGGCGAAGGTTGATTTCATGACAATCCCACAGAATACCAGCATGATCAATAATAGTACTTGCTTTTATATAAAAAGCTGTTATATTAAAAAAAGCGTTGCATAGAGCCTTTTTGGCATCGAGACGAAAACCTGTAAAGAACTCTAGACAACTTCTTTACGGGTTTTTTATTA
>Ga0307431_1001148_pt1 | contig 15705 bp, 17 predicted proteins | sample SalMarWE160170MG_FD_202155 | JGI IMG/M metagenome (GOLD analysis project Ga0307431, IMG submission 202155) | Salt marsh sediment microbial communities from the Plum Island Ecosystem LTER, Massachusetts, United States - WE1603-170 | ecosystem: Environmental > Aquatic > Marine > Intertidal zone >...
CAAGGATGTCCTTGTCCAAAGCATCCAGGCCGAAGACTGAAAAGCCTGTTTCAGGACTATCAGGATACCCCCGGGAAGCCATTACCACTCCGACACAAGCCTCATCTGACCACTCGATCTCTATTTGGTCCAGAGTCCCATTAATGACAGCCAAGATAATATCTGCTAAATCTGTCTTTAAGAGTGGAAGCTGTACCTGAGTTTCTGGGTCACCAAATCTGGCATTGACCTCCAGAACTTCCGGCTCATCGGGGCTTTCTTTAGGGAAAATTAACCCGGCATAGATGGCACCTCTATAAAGACGACCTTCTTCCCTCATAGCTGTCAGGATTGGTATCAGGATTTTTGTCTGGATTTTTTCGATCCTCTTCGGGCCAAGAAATTCTGACGGACAGTAAGAACCCATACCTCCTGTATTGGCTCCTCGATCGCCATCAAAAACTCGCTTGTAGTCACAAGCTGGCGGCATTAGCCCAACGGTATAACCGTCAGTAAAACCAATCATGCTGGCTTCTCGGCCAAAACGACGCTTTTGCACCAATACTCGCTCGCCGGCTGACCCATGAATCTTTTTGTTCATATAGAGATTCAGGGTCTCTAGGGCCTGAGGAATGGTATCGCAGACAGTCACACCCTTACCTTTAGCCAAGCCATCAGCCTTGATTACTGGCGGCTCAGGCAATCTCTTCACAAAATCAACGGCTACTCCGAAGTCAGAGAAGTCAACTGCTGATGGGCAAGGTATGTTATACTTCTCCATTAGTTTATAGGCAAAGATCTTGCTTGCCTCAATCTGGGCTGCCTCCCTCGTTGGTCCGAAAATTGGAATGCCAGCCTCCCCGAAGCGGTTAACTATACCATCTGCTAGAGGATTTTCTGGGCCGACGACCACCAACTCAATTCCGTGCATCTGGCTAGCCTCAATCAAACCGCTAATGTTAGTGGGCTCAATGTCTAGGTTGATAGCAATGCCAGCTGTACCGGCGTTGCCTGGCGCACAAAAAACCTCCTTCACCTTGGGGCTTTGAGCAAGCTTCCAGAGTAGCGTATGCTCCCTTCCTCCTCCTCCTACAACTAATATCTTCATTTCTGTTTTCACCTCCTTTTCTGTTTATTTTTCTTTTCTGGTAATTCAATCCTAAAAAATTGTCAAAGAAGCTATATTTTTACCTCCCTAAAATAAATTAGGAGGTTATCCCTCCTTTTTATTATTTTAGCAAATTAAATAATAAACTCAAGATTTTACAATTAATTTAAATTCTTTTGGTTCAATTTCTACCTTATCTCCTCTTTTAAGCTCGTCTGACAAAAGAGCCGAAGCCAAAACATTTTCCACTTTGTCCTGGATAACTCTTCTCATTTCTCTGGCTCCAAAAACTGGACTATAACCTAATTCAACAATTTTTTCTTTAAGAGCTTTGGTAATGATAAATTCAATATCTTTTTCTTTAAGATTTTTCTTTAACTTCTGAAACATCAATTCAGCAATATCTAAAAGATTTTCTTTAGACAAGGGTCTAAAAACGATTACGGCGTCAAATCTGTTAATAAATTCTGGTCTAAAAATAGCTTTTTCAAAAAGATAATCCAAGAGTTTTTGTTTAACACCCGACCACTCAGCTTTCTCCCTTAAGGCTTCCAAAATTATCTTATAACCAGCATTGGAAGTAGCAATGATTATTGCGTTTTTAAAATCAACTTTTCTACCCAAGCCATCAGTTAAAAATCCTTCATCCAAAACCTGTAAAAATAAATTTAAAATATTAGGATGAGCTTTTTCAATTTCATCAAGCAAAATCAAAGAGAAAGGATTTTCCCTAACCTGAGTAGTTAATAATCCTTCTTCTCCCGGCGAACCAATCAGTCTAGGAATATCTCCAACATTTTGAAATTCAGACATATCCATTCTAATCATTCTGGCTTCTGAGCCAAAATATATCTCAGCTAGGGCTTTTGAGGTTTCAGTTTTACCCACTCCAGTTGGTCCCAAAAACAAAAAGCAACCCATTGGCCCTTTTCTGACTGTTACCTCGGCCCGGGCTCTTCTAAGAGCGGCAGATACTTCATTTACCGCTTCATCTTGATTAATAATTCTTTGATGAATTAAACTTTCTAAATTCAGCAAGACTTCCTTTTCTTTAATTTCTATTTCTCCCACTGGAATCTGAGTTTTTTCCGAAACAATTTTAGCGACATGCTCGGGCAAAACTATTTTATCTTTAGTTTGAGAAACATAAACCATCACTTCATTTAAGATACCTGCGGCTTTTTTAGGAAAAGGTAAGGCCGGAAGGTATCTTGCAGCTAAAGTAATTATTTCTCTTAAGGCAGGATAACTAACGAATTTTTTATATTTCCTTTCCCGGGCTAAGGCTAATCTTTCCAAAAACATCAAAGTCTCTCTTTCTGAAATTTCTGCAACCTCCACTTTCTCAAAAAGGTCTAAAATAGTTGGCTTCTGTTCAATGTATTTGTGGAGACCAGAATAGGTAGTAATGGCAATAATTCGAAATTTAGCTAGAGATAGATAGGAAGAGAGGATTCCTGAAATGTCAATTATCCCAGGTTGAATTTCACTTTTAACAAAGTTGTGAAAATTATTAATAGTCAAAATAACATTGCCAGCTGAGATTACTTCTTGAAAAATTTTATCTAAGGTGGCCTGGGCTTCCTCCCGACTCGGGGCTTGAGCCAAAAGAGCAGGAATATCTAAGGCGACCACCCTCTTGTAATTTATTCCTGGTAAACTTTGGCCTAAAAAGGATTTTGTCGCCAATCCCTGAACAACACTTTTTCTGCCTGTTCCCGGCTCCCCGACTAGCAAAACATTATTAATTTCCTGCCTAGCCAGAGTTCTTTCCATTGCTTCAATTTCTTTTTTGTGACCGATGATTTTTGGGAAACCTCGCTTTTTTATTACTTCTGATAAATCTATTGAAAACCGATCTAAGGTAACCGTGTAGCCAGCTGCCCATTCTTTAGCCAGAGAACCTTTTTTGATTAAATTTTTCCATTGCCAAAATTTTTTTCTTTCTCTAACTTCTTCTTCCAAATCTTCTTGCCACCAGGTCAAATTTTCGATGTCTCTGGCTTTAAGATTAGCCTCAATTAAAATTTTCTTAAAGACCGAATCGTGCTTAGCTAAAGCAGTTATCATATCCCCCACTCCAACTCTTTGATGCTTTTTTTTCTGGGCTATCTTTAAAGATTCAATAATAATCTCCTGTAGATGTTTGACATCTACAGTTTTAACTGGGGCTTTCTTTAAATAATTTTTTAGGATTTTCTTAATTTCTTTTAAGCTCAAAATAGCTCGGGAAAATATAAAATTCAGTTCAGAATTATCGCAAAGAAGCTTGTAAAAGAGACCGGTCAAATTATTTTTTGATTCCCAAACTGCTTTAGCCACTTCAAAACTCATAAATTCAGCTAAATTTACCGAAGCACATAAATCTTTATGTGCTCGGTTAAATTCTTCTAGTGTCATTTTGAGACGAGGTTTCTTTAGTTTTGAGTTAAAGAAAAGCAGTTTTAACCAAGAGCCAATAGCTAAAGTTAAAAGAATTATTGATAAGCCAAGTAATTTGGAATTTAAGTTTTGAGAAAAATTCTCACCTAAAAATCCATAAAGAAAAAATAGAAGAGTTAAAATAAATAAAACTAAAAATAATCTCTTTAATGCTCCGGCAAATCTAAGATATCTTCCCCATTTTACGGCCTGAAAAATTGCTGCTTTTTTTAAATCAAAGTAAAATTCTGAAGCCATGATAAATTCCAAAAATTAAAAGGATGGGTAACACTAACCATCCCAACAATACAATTACCCCAGCAAAAATTATGAAAATTTCGGCTAAAAGTCCAATAAAAATCAGAAAACTTCTTAGGATGGCTCCTAAAATTCGTGAAATTAAATTAGAAAAAAAGGCCTCAAGATATCTTTTAACATCAAAGCCCTTACCATGGAACCATTTATATCTTCGCCAGGGAGAGAAAAAAGTTTTAAGAAGTAAAAGGACAGAAAAATAATTTAAATTAAATAAAAGAAAATTTCTCCAGGCCTTTAAAATGTTTCCCGGCATTTCAAAAAACTGCCAAAAAACCCACTGAGAAAACATGTTTTGCTTTTTTACCACTTCAATCATAAGATTTTTATATTATTATATCACAGAAATAAAAAAGCCACACGCCGATTCGAAGCCGATTTGAACGGGTGTGGCTTCTAAGTTCTCTCTTCAAGCCTCCTTATAGATCGAGCTGCTGGGCCAGCCAGTCAGCCGAGTGGATTAAAGCAGGCGGTAATTTGGCTATCTGTTTGGCAATAGCCAAGGCTCCGTCAGCAAAATCACCTCTTTCCTTAACAGAATGCTTAACGGTTAGCCTCTCGCCGGTCGGGCTGATCATAGTAATTTCGTGATCGCCAACCACATCTAAGATCCTCGACCAAGTGAAAGGAATTCCGATACCAGCAACCTTTTGAGCCCTTTTATCTAGAGTAACCGCCGTACCTGAAGCCTTGGTAGGATCTTTCCGTTCATGGTGCATCTCGTGTCCTACAGCTTTCCAACCACTCGCTACCAACACCTTCAGCATTAAAGGTACGAAGACAAACATCGCATTCATCCCCAGGGTAGCGTTTGGAGCGAACATGACAAAGGTCTTTTCTGCTACCTCCTGAAGCATGTCCATGGCTTCGGGATCTTCTTCTATTCCCGTTGTACAAACCAGCCACGACGGCCTGGGCGTGACAGGATAAATATGGCCCACATGGTCACGTACAGCAGATTTAGTTGAAAACTCAACCACTACGTCTGCCTTACTCATAATCCTTTGGTCGCTGGTAACCGGAACACCTTGAAACTGACTGCCTATCAAGAGATGGGTTTCTGCTTCAAGGATTCCTACAACTTTAACTTCGGGGTCAGCCAAGGCTTTTTCCACAAACAGACTACCCGCCTTACCAAATCCACTAGCAACCAGCTTAATGATTTCAGTCATCTCAATCACCTCCTTTCCAATTTCTAAATTGAATCAGTTTGCCTAAGCTTAATTTACAATATTCTGACCCTCCTTTCTATTTGTTTAGAAAAACACTACCATGTCAAACCAAAAATGTCAAACATTTAAAAAAGCCGCATCCTTAATTAGAATGCGGCTACGTTCAACTATAGAACCTTCTTGTTCTTTTAGAATCACTTCGCTGCTGGTATTGGGATGTCAATATGATAGTCCTTGAGTATCGCCCTGATCACGGCTGCTGACTTCTCGTCGAGCTCGGTGAGGGGCAAACGAGGTTTTCCTACCCTAAATCCCACATAATTCAGGACGTACTTGACCGGCATGGGGTTGGAGACGACAAAGAGAGCGTTTATCAAAGGAAGCAGGCGATGATGAATGGCCGCTGCTTCGCTCATCTCGCCATTAACCAGCTTCTCAATCATCTCTTTGATCTGGTTGCCCACCAGATGGGAAGCCACGCTGACTGCCCCATAACCACCCATAGCCATAATCGAGAAGGTATCGCCGTCATTACCGCTATAGACCAGGAAATCCTTGCGGGTGCCATCGATGATTTTAGCAATTTGATCCAGATTGCCGCTGGCCTCTTTGATACCCACAATATTATCGATCTGGCTCAATTTGATCGCGGTATCTGGGGCCAGGTTGGTGAGGGTACGACTGGGCACATTGTAGAGGATACAGGGAAGCGATGTGCTTTTGGCAATCGCTGTAAAGTGTTTCTTGAGCCCTTGTTGAGTGGGCTTGCTATAATAAGGCACCACTAAAAGGATGGCATCAACGCCAACGCGCTCTGCTTCTCTGGTCATTTTTACGCTCTCCCGGGTACAGTTCCCTCCGGTACCGGCCATTACTGTTCCTCGCCCTCCTACCACTTCCTTCACTACTGCATACAGTTTAAGCTGTTCTTTATCGGTGAGCGTAGAGCGTTCCCCCGTTGTACCAGTAACCAGCAGTCCATCGCTCCCTGAATCCAGGAGCGCCAGGGAAAGTCGCTTCATCTGTTCATAGTCCACCTTTCCTTTCTCGTCAAAAGGGGTGACCATCGCTGTAAGTAGTCTACCTAAAAATTTCCCCATTGTTCTTTTCTCCTTTCGGTTCTGAATTTAGTTGCCCGGTTGATAATGTGCTAGCCCTTCATGATATACTACCTCCTTAGTTTGATAATGTTATTCTAAAACAAATCAAAAAAATGTCAATCATCAAATAAAAAACCGTGCCCTCTATTTGAAGACACGGCCTGGATCTTTGTTGCTGATCCTTGTCTATTATTGAAAGGCTACTTTCTCCTCTCCTTCCTTTCTTTGCCCAATGGTGCCTAAAACCCGACTATCTTTACAGGCTATTCTAATATCTCTAACTTGATCAGATGGGACAATTAACACCATGCCTATACCGAGATTGAAAATCCTTTGCATCTCTGACCAGGGAACTTTCTCAATTTCCTGAATCATCCTGAACACCGGTGGAATTGGCCAATTAAAGACAATCTGGGCATATAAACCTTCAGGTAAAAGACGAGCTATATTGTCAACCAGGCCGCCACCGGTAATGTGGGCAATTCCATGGATGTCAAGCTTCTGAGTCAAAGGATACACTTGAGAAAAGTAGCATTTATGGATTTTTAATAGCTCTTCCCCCAGAGTGCAGCCAAATTCTTCAATATATTTATTAATCCTCCAGCCGGCTATTCTAAAGAAAGCCTTACGGGCTAATGAATAGCCATTGGTGTGCAAGTCGTTCGAAGGGAGACCTAAAAGAACGTCTCCTTCTTTTATCTTCTTGCCATCAATGACTTTCTCTCGTTCTGCCAATCCAGCTATACACCCCACTAAATCATGCCGGCCCTTACGATAAGTCCCGGGCATCTCAGCAGTTTCGCCACCAATAATAGCACAGTTTACTTCCCGGCAAGCTTCAGCCTCCCCCTTAACGATCTCTTCCAGTATTTCGGGTCTCAATTTAAGTGAAGCCGCGTAATCCAGAAAAGTTAGAGGTTTAGCCCCCTGAGCTAAAATATCATTGACGCAGTGGTTAACTAAACATTTACCAATCGTGTCAAATTTATTCATCTTTTCTGCTACTTGGAGTTTAGTTCCCACGCCATCAATACTTTGGACCAAAACCGGGTCCCGGTATTCTTTCACTCGTTGGAGGCTGGTCAATCCGCCAAAAAGCCCTATGTCACTTACTGTATCCTGGGTGAAGGTAGACCTCACATGAGATTTAATCCTTTCCACCGCTTCTTGGGCAGCCTCAATATCGACCCCAGCTCTCTTGTAGGCATCTCCTTGAGTCATTCTTATCCTCCTTTCAAACTCTCCAAGGTTTCTTCAGAGGGTTTGTTTGGAATGGTGGCTACCAACTGGCCGTTGTGTTCAAATAACTCCATACTGCCGTCGTTAATCTCGCCGATTACGGCTGCTATCCCATTTTTGGATTGGATAGCTCCCATTGTTTCATCAACGTCTTCAGGAGAAACTTGAAGAACCATCCTGGCTTGGGTTTCGCAAATGAGAATTTCCTCAGGTGTAAGTCCTTCGACTTTAATTGGAACTGTCGACAAATTGACTCTTGCCCCAAATCCTCCATATCTGGCTGATTCGCAAACCGCCGCCCCAATACCAGCTGCTCCCAGATCAGAGCAGGCATGAATTTTACCTGTCTGGAAAGCGGCTAAAGTAGCTTCCATGGTTGTTCTCTCTTCTGCAAAAAGGGCTTCAGCTGGTCGCATTTCCTCAACGAGCCCGGCTCTAAACAGAGTGTCATTGCCGTCGTTACCGGTTTCACCAATGAGAATGATTTTATCTCCAGCGACTTCGGCCGGTTTAGTAAGAGGTTTCCCAGCAACCAGCTTGCCGATTACTGATACTACTACGGCTGGCACTATATCGCTAAAAGATGTGGAAAGGCCTCCGCCAATAATGAAGATATCCATAGTCTGACACATGTCTTTTATTCCTTGAACCATCAGATTAAGTCTTTCTTGGCTGGTCATTACTTCACATTTTCCACAAGTACATTTACCAGTGAAGCCGCAAGGACCCACCAGCACTTCTTGGTTTAGAGGTCGGGTTCCAATAAAATCTAGTAGAAACATCGGTCTAGCTCCCATAGCAGTAATGTCTCGCATAGCCCCGCCAGCGCCGGTAGCCGCGGCATCATAAGGCCGAGGTACGCAAGGAGAACAATGACTCTCTTGTTTAGCTACAAAATACCCCTCAATACCCGGCATTTGAAAGACAGCAGCATCATCTCCTGGCCCAATAACTAAGGCTCCGGGCCACATTTGACTAACTTTCTGATTTAACTTTTCGATCTCTTCAAAATCGACCGCTCGGTCAATGTTGTGGTGTAGATGAATAAACAATGCATGTATTAACGCCTTTTCTATTCGGTTCATTCTTCACCTCTCTTTTAAGATTTTTTAGGTCAACTCTTTCAATCCTTATTCACTTTTCAAAAAAACATATTTTCCCTCCTAATAAAAAATTCTACCCTAAAGGTAGTGTTTTTATTTTAGAATAAATCAGAGAAATGTCAAATTTCTCTTATCCGGCGAGAATATTGGTAACCTGCCAGAAAACAACAGCACAAATAATTAAGACAAGTAAGATGTCTAAAAACAGAGTCATAATAGATATCCTTACTTCTTTATCAATTTAATTCCTAAATTGGAGATTTGGGCTCCACCGAAAATTAAAATGCCAGCCAACATTGCCCAAACACCCAAATTGAGCATTTTTGGTATGGTGTCAGCCGGAATTAATCCTTTCAATTGTTCTCCAATCATCTTTTCCATTTGGGCTTGTAAATCCTCAGCCCCCTCTTTTTGGGTCAAAGCTTCCCCTTCCCCCATTTCAAAAATCTCTGGTATAACCGCTCCCCCGGTAAAAATATTGTAAGAAGAGTATAAAGTCCAAAATATGATCAGGACTCCGGCTAGTAATAAAACCCAGCCCAAAATTTTTGTAGCCATATCATTAAATTATATCAAGCTTCAATGAATTTTCAATTAATTTTTCTAATTCTTCCAGGGTATCTTCTGGGATAATTGGTCTCTCCCCTGCTGGAGTTCTACCCGGATAGCGCCAAGCACTAATAATCTTGATTCCTTTTGGTTTTTTTAATAGCAAATACATTACCCAGGCTTCGGTTGGATGCTTTTTGGTTCCGGTAATTTCCATGGAAGCTGTGGTTCCTGGAGCTATTCCTTCTTCGGTTCGATCAGGATGTCGTAAAATTCTCAATACCCTCTTTTCTGAAAACTGATATTGTTTCATTTTCGCTTTAGAATGCTTAGTCCAAGAAATTCTTTCTGAGTCTTTTGGCAATTTCAAAAGCATCTTCTTTAGCCCGAATTTATTCACTTCCTTTGATTTTTTTCAAGAGCCCGAGCATTTCAGCCGGAAACAAAATAGTGGTATTGGGTTCTTTGGCTGCTTCTGATAAAGTCTCTAGATATCTCAAAGTAATTGGGTCAGCCCCTAAAATTTCACCGGCCTCTTTTAGTTTGGTAGCAGCCTGATATTCACCTTCAGCTAAAATGACTTTTGCCCTTCTCATTCTTTCAGCCTCAGCCTGCTTGGCAATAGCCCTTTGCATATTCTCAGGAATTTCTACGTGCTTTACTTCCACTGCCGTCACTTTTATTCCCCAGGGATCAGTAGCCCGGTCAATGATTTCATGTAACTTCTGATTAATCTTTTCTCGTTCAGCTAAAAGTTCATCTAAACTTGAAGCCCCAACCACTCCTCGCAAGGAAGTCTGAGAGTTTTGAGAAGTAGCCATCATATAATTTTCCACTTCGATTGTTGCTTTTTGAGGATCAGAAATCTTAAAATACAAAACTGCATCAACTGTTACCGGAATATTATCTTTGGTAATCACCTCTTGAGCTGGAACGTCCAAAGTAACCACTCGCAGGTCTAATTTAACCATTTTGTCAATAAAGGGAATAATTAGAAAAAGCCCTGGACCTTTAATTCCAACGAATCTTCCCAGTCTAAAAATTACTCCTCTTTCATACTCCCGGGTAATCTTCACCGCCATCGGCAAGAGTATCAAGACTACAATTATCACCCAAAAATTAGAAAATAAATTTGCTAACATATTTTTATTTTTTATTTTTAATCATCTCCTCGACTTTTAATTGATTTCGTAAGTAATGGTTACGGTCACCTCTATTTTGTTCTCACCGATTTCTATTTGAGGTATTGCTTCTTCACCAGCATCGGGAACGGCTACCTTTTCTAAACCATAGTAACGCGGCACAACACTGCTTTCACTAAAATTGCTAATTCTGACTAAATTAACCCCCAATTGAGAAGCTAATTCTTTGGCTTTAGTTTTGGCTTTTTCAATCGCCTGTTCTCTGGCTTGTTTTTTAAGCTCGTCTTCTTTATCAATGGTAAATTGTAAGTCTCCCACTTGATTGGCACCAGTCTCGGTTGCTCCTTCAATAATCACTCCTATTTTCTCCAAATCTCTGATTTTTACTTCCAAGGATTGCCGTATCTCGTAACCAACCAATACTCTTTCCCCTTGGGGTTGAGGAGGAATTTCAGTTCTTTCCTCACGCCACTCGTAGCGAGGATAGATATTAAAACTGGTAGTTTTTAAATCCTTGTCTTCTACACCTTGGCCTTTAACTAAATCAATTACCGCATTCATCTTTTCTGTATTTTTGCTCATTGCTTCGGCAACCGTCTTTTCTTCGGTTATTACCGAAAAAGTGATTAGAGCTAAATCGGGTTTGGCATAAATCTCACCAGTATCAGAAACAGTAAGGGTATTTTCCGTTTCTTGAATTTTATTTTTAATATCAATATTCACCCAAACCGTAAGAGAAACTAAAAAGACAATGGCCACAATTATGAGAGCAGTAATTATATTTTTCTTCATCTTATTTTAATTATTATTTTTTATCGACCTTTAAGATAATTTCCTTTATTATTGAATCCTCCGAGATTCTCGTTCCGCCGCCACTCAAAATAAGAATAAACCACTGGAATAAAAGCGGTCAACAAAATAGCAGTGATAAAAATTGATAAAAAATATTTAGGAAATGAAAGACTAATTAGAGCAATTACTCCACCAGCAATAAAACATTTCCCACCAAATTGATGAGTTTTATCCCAAACCTCCTCCGAATGAATAGTCCAGGGAGTTCGAATACCAACAAAATAATTCTTTTTAACTTTTGGTAAAAATAGACCAATAACAACAAACAAAATCGAAAAAGCCGGGATGATGAAAAAGTTGATATTTAATTTAGTACCCAGGGCGGCCCAGAGAGTGTAAAAATAAAGTGAAACAAAAAAGATTACAAAAACTGTCCGAAACCAAAAATAAGGAAGGGCAAATTTGGGATAATTTCTCCTTAAGGGATCAATTAAGGGAATAAAAGTAATCAAAAGATAGATTGCCAAAGTAATACTGGGGAAAAAGAAAACAGCAAAATTTTTACTAGACCAGGCATCTACCTCACCCTGGGCATTCCAATGAGTTGGCATCATCTCTGGCAAATTAGAATACAAAAGACCTCCCACTATAAAGGCAAGGACAATTAAAGCAATCGGCAAAACCTCTTTTTTAGTAATAATTTTCATCATTCAATTAGGGGCCTAATTCTCCAGCAATTTTTTGCTTTGTTTTAATAAATCAAATCCTTCGCCTCTGGTCATCTTTATTCCTTTTGCTTAAAATTCTTTTCCAATCTTTATAACTAAAAATACCTTGAATAACCCAACCCCCTATAAACCCATAAAAAAAATGAAAATGGAACAAATTAAAAAAGAAAGCAAAAACCAGAACCCCTAAGCTTAACAACCAATGATGCAAATGGAGTTTGTAATTACCAATCTGAAAAGCAAGAGATTTTATTCTCCCCTGTTGGCCAGCTTGTTTCCCGGCTAAAAATCTGGCTGTAAAATACCCCGAAATTATCCCTAAACCCAACTGTAAAGATATCAAAGTTAAGGCTATGGTTAGACCAATTCCTTTTTTATTCATGTTTATTTATCTTACCACTTTTTAGAATTATTTCATCCACCGTCAAAATCGGACCTTTTAATTTAGCTATCATATTTTAAAAATTTCGCCATTTTCCGCCTCATGAATTAAAATTTTTGCCCCAGTTTCTTTCCCTATCTTTTCATTAGCCAAAATGTGGTCAGGATGGCAATGAGTATTGATAATATATTTTGGTTTTGCTTTTGCTTTTTCAATCTCCTTTAAAATTTTATCTGCTTTCTAATAAACATTTCAATCGAACGGTCGTAAGTTTTTTCAGCTTCTTTAGAGAAAAGGCAAGCTGGTAATTCACCTTTCTCCCAATGATATTTTATACACTCACAACAAATCCCCTTCCTCGGACAATCTGGCTAAGTACAAGGACAGGCTTTCAAATTTTATTCTTGTTTGCACTCCATATTATTTTATCTAACCAGCTAATTCCTCAACTTCTTTTTTACCTTCTTCCAATTCTTTCTCTTGTTCTTTATCTTCTTTTAATAATAAAGTTTGGAATTCGCCGGCATGGGTTTTTTCTTCCTTGGCTATGTCTAAAAGAATTTTCTTAATATTGTCATTTTCAGTCATCGCTGCCAGTTGCTCATAAAGACTTACCGCATCTAATTCAGCTATCATCCCAACTCTTAATATCTCCTTGTCTAAATCCTCTCTTTTTACTTTCTCAAGCGAAATTGGTATTTGCGATAGCATATTTTTACTTTTTAATTATTTATAAATTTTCCCGACCTTTTATTTTTCTGTTTTGATTAAAAACAACTTCTTTTTAAACCCTCCCCGTTTTTTATTTTTTATTTTCTGTTGGATTTTAATTCCTGTTTTTGTTAAGCTGATCTCTGATATTAAAACATCGATTAACTCTTGAATATCAACTATCTCATTAACCACTTCTTTTTTGTTTTTAGCTGCGGCTAATTCTTTAGCTTCTTCTAATATTTTCTTCTTTGTTTCTTTTAAGTATTCTTTTTTATTCAAAATTCGCCAGGAAGGTCTTTCCCCAGCCGCTTTAATAATTTCTAAAATCCTATCTCTAATCAGTTTGTTATATCTCTTTATCATTCTTCTATTCTAACAAAAAACCGCCCCCTTGGCGACTTTTTGCTGGTTATTATAAACTTTGTGTTCAATTATTGAATTTCCAGAAGCTCGACTTCAAATATAAGAGTTGCATTCGGCGGGATAACATCGGGCACTCCTCCTTCTCCGTAAGCCAGTTCTGGAGCAATAGTTAATTTTCTTTTTTCTCCAATCTTCATCCCCAAAACTCCCTGGTTCCAGCCTGCTATCACCTGACCTGCTCCAATAGTAAAGGTAAAAGGCTCTCCCTTATCTAAACTTGAATCAAATTTTGTTCCGTCTTCCAAAGTTCCTGTGTAATGGACAGAAACCGTATTTTCATCATCAGCTAACTTGCCAGTTCCCTCTTCCAAAGTTTCTATTTTCAGCTGTCCTTTGCTGCAGTCTCCTCGGTAGAAATCCCATTGCCCGCATCGGGAACCATCATCAAAAAGGCAAAATCCTCGTGTTCCTCCCTCAAACATTTGATGTTCTAAGGTGCCGCCTTGCTCTTCACAATAAACGGCTGCAGGATTAGGAAGTTCAGTTTCTTCCTCTTTTTGTCCAAAACCAAAATAATAAATAAGTCCAGATACAATTAAAATAAAAATAGGTATTAAAATTTTCTTGCTCATAGGTTTTAATTAATTATTCCTCGACCTTTTTTTTAATTAACATCACTATACTCCCTATTACCCCGACTAAAAACCCAATTGGACAAACAAAAACCGCGACGAGAAAGAAGAAAACCTCAAGGATTCCCATCAAATAACTCAGTACAGTAAATTCACTGCTTATTATCTCTAAGCCATAAAAGACATTATGTAAAATAACACTAACAATAAACCCTCCGAAAGAAGCTCCTGTTAATATTAGAAATTTCTTCATTCTTCTATTCTAACAAAAAATCGCCCCCTCGGCGACCATTTCTCTATTTATCGATTTCCGAAATCAATAATTAGCTGCTTGTTTAAACCATTGGCCGAATTTACAATCCGAGCTATGTGGAGGCGGCACATCCTTTCTTAAAAGTTCAACTGCCTCTGTAAAAATTCCTTGGACATATGAAGGATCGGTATCTATCATATGAATTTCTTTTCTAAAAGGCAATTTATCATTAAAACCGTTTTCTTTATCAACAATATAAAAAGCTAAACAACCTTTTCCAACGGTTTTATATCCATTCTTTTCCAAAAGAAAAGTATAAACATCCATTTGCAACTGGAAACGATCATATACAGTAGCGACTTTGCTTCCCGTCGATTTATAATCAAGTGGAGCTAATTTTCCGTCAGAAAATTCCAAAACATCATCAACGGCCCCAAAAAGAGTGGCATCTAACTCCGCATCATAATAACGTATCCCCTTAAAATTATTTCGCCACTCATCTAATAACTTTTGATTTGAAAAAAGTTTGGCCGGGATATTATTCGCCACCAATAAAGGATGAAGTTCTCTTTTCTTTCTGTATTCATCGAATTCCTCTTTCAAAAGCACATCCACGGCCGCATTGAGAGCATAAGGATAAGGCGGCGGCCTTTTAATTCCTCGTCTCTTATCCAACCAGAAACAACGCTGACATTCAAGATATAAATTCAAAGAATTTGGCGAAAGCTGTATTAGTTTATTATTACTCATCTTTTTGGTTAACTTCCCTCAACTTCGGCTAAATTTTGTTTATTAATTCTAATCAAACAAGGCTCCACCAAACATCATAGCCATCATCAGTATTGCTATCACAGAAGCTAAAATAAAAAATATTGCACCTGTAATGTAAAAAAGTTTTTTATAATCCACAATTTTGTAGTTTACAATTTCTCAATTAATTCTTCGACCTTTTGTATAGTTCATTTCCACATCGTGGACACTTAAAATTTTCTAGTTGTGCATTAGCTTCAGGATTACCTTGATTGTCGGTATTAATAATAAAATTCGTAAGGTACATATTCCCATACGTTCCACATTTTTCACATTTAAAATATAATTCTTTCGAAGTATTTAACGGACTTATATTAATAGGTTTTATCATATTTTCCTTCAACTTCGCCCTAAATTTTGATTATTTTTACGGTTACCTCAGCTAAAAGTTGCTGATTTATTTCTATCTATATCAACGATTGAGGCAAAAATTGTTCTATTTCTTCTGGTCTTAATAATCTAACATCGCCAGCGGCACTTGAAAGACCATATGATTGCCCTTTAGGGATACCTACATATTGAACTGTTTTGCCAATTAATTGAACTTCTTCTACCGCTGCTACCAAATCAGTATCAGAACTTATTAAATAAGCAATGTCGTATTTATTCTCTCTGGCAAATCTAATCATTTCTACTGCTAAACGCACATCAACACCCTTTTCGTGGTAAGTTTTATCGGGATGCCTAATTAACTGTCCAAGTGTAATAATGATATTTTGTTTCTGTAATCTTCTAAATAATCTTTGTTGATTAGCGTATAATTCTTCGCTTTTACTGTCATTTTTCCGACGACTTACTACGCCAAGGTAGTAACGGACTTCTATTAACTCATTAGGTCGGGTAAGCCATTCGGCAAATTTCCTAAAATTAAAATCAAGTAAACTATATTTACCATCAAGTCTA
>Ga0307431_1001150_pt1 | contig 15692 bp, 15 predicted proteins | sample SalMarWE160170MG_FD_202155 | JGI IMG/M metagenome (GOLD analysis project Ga0307431, IMG submission 202155) | Salt marsh sediment microbial communities from the Plum Island Ecosystem LTER, Massachusetts, United States - WE1603-170 | ecosystem: Environmental > Aquatic > Marine > Intertidal zone >...
GGAAAGATTAAAAGAACTCGGTGTTTAGAAATTAATGGTACATATTCCAGTTCTTCAAAAAGAAGTTTTAAAATATCTAGATCCTAAACCTAATCAGAATTTTATTGATGCAACCACTGGTGAAGGAGGCCATACCTTAGCCATCATCGAACAAATCTTACCGAATGGGAAAGTATTAGGAATCGATTGGAGTCAAGAGCTTATTCAGGGACTTAAAGTCAAAAGTAATTTAGTTCTTGTTTGTGATAATTTTGTAAATTTAAAAGAGATTGTTAAAAGAGAAAGGTTTCTGGCAGTTTCGGGAATATTGTTTGACCTGGGAATGTCATCTTGGCACTTAGAAGAAAGTAAAAGGGGATTCAGCTTTTTAAAAAATGAACCCTTAGACATGAGATACAGCTCTCAAAATCCCTTAACGGCTGAAAAGATAGTAAATTATTGGTCAAAATCGGAAATTGAAAAAATTTTAAGAGAATACGGGGAAGAGCGATTTGCCAAAAAGATTGCTGAGAAAATTATTAAAGCGAGGAAATCAGAACCAATTAAAACTACATTTCAATTAGTAGAAATTATTAGGAAAGCAGTACCTTCTAGACACCAACCTCAAAAAATTCATTTTGCTACCCGTACTTTTCAAGCTATAAGAATTACCGTCAACGATGAATTAAATAATTTAGAGAAAGTTTTACCTCAAACTCTCGAAATTTTAAAACCAGGGGGAAGATTAGTGGTAATTTCTTTCCACTCCTTAGAAGACCGACTCGTTAAAAACTTCTATAGAGACCGGGTCTCTATCAGCTTGAAAATATTAACTAAAAAACCAATCAGGCCTCAAAAAAAAGAGATTAAAATTAATCCTCGTTCGCGCTCAGCTAAACTGCGAGCAGCTCAAAAAATATGAAAAAAGTCTTTTTGACAATTACCTTAATTTCAATATTGGCTCTTTTGGTTTTTTATATTTTCCAGGTTAATTCTCTGACTAACGGAACATATCTTGGGCAAAGTTGTGAGAAAAAATTAAGTCAACTTTCGGGAGAGAATGAAACCTTAGAGGTTAATTTTTCAAAAGCTAACTCTTTGACCAATATTGAAAATTATCTTCAGAATCAAAATTTTGAAAAAGTAAGTCAGGTAAAATATATTTACATTTTGGAAAGCTCGGTGGCAGCAAGTCGATGAAAAATTTAAGGGTAAATCTTACTTTTTTCTTTGTTATTCTTTTTTCAGCAGTGCTTCTTAGCAAGCTTTTTTTTATCCAAGTCATCCAGGCTGATTTTTACAAGGCTTTAGCCCAGGGTTTAGGTGCTTCTTTAAACAATAATGAAATTCAGATAGAACGCGGAGAGATTTTTTTAAAAAATAAGGAGCCTTTGGCTATTAATAAAAATTGGCCATTAGTTTTTGCTTCCCCTCCAAAAGTTACGGAAGCGGAGGAAACTGCCGAAATTTTAGCTGGGGTGCTTAACCTCAATAAAAATTTTATTTCAGAAAAGCTTCAAAAAGATACATTGTATTCGCCAATAAAAAAGAAACTAACTGAGGAAGAAGTAACGGCTTTGGAAAATTTAAATTTGGCTGGCATTTATCTTGATTTTGAGCAGGGTCGGTATTATCCTCAAGAATCTTTAGCTTCCCAGATTATTGGTTTTTTAGGGGCAACAGGAAAAGGACAGTATGGTTTAGAGGAATATTATGATGAAACTTTGAAGGATTCGGGAAAGGGCTCTGACCTTGTTTTAACTCTGGATTACAATATTCAATTTACGGCTGAAAAACTATTAAAGGAAGCTAAAGAAAATTTAGATATTGAAAGCGGTCAAATTATAGTGATGGAGCCCAACTCTGGAAAAATATTAGCCTTGGCTAACTTTCCTAATTTCAATCCTAATCAATATACTGAGTATGCTACGAATGGCGATTTAGAAATTTTTCAAAATGGAACAACTCAAAAACTTTTTGAACCAGGTTCAATTTTTAAGCCAATCACTTTCGCCATTGCCCTAGAGGAGGGAAAAATTACTCCCCAAACTACTTATATTGATGAAGGAGTAGTAAAGATTGGAGGTTGGTCAATTTACAATTATGATTTGAGAGTCTGGGGTGAAAAAACAATGACCGAAGTTTTGGAAAAATCAATTAATACCGGGGCAGTATTTGTGGAAAGAAAGCTTCCCCATAAAGTCTTTTTAGACTACCTTACCAAATTCGGGATTTTTGAACCAACGGGAATTGACCTGCCAGAAACTTATTCTGAGAACAAAGAATTTAAAAATGGTTATGAAATAAATTTTGCTACTGCCTCTTTTGGTCAGGGAATCGAAATGACTCCTATTCAGATAGTGAGGGCAATCAGTTGTATTGCCAATGGAGGGAAATTAGTAAAACCTTATCTTATTGCCAGCCCTGATGAAGTAATTGAAACTCAACCCAGAGTAATCTCCCCAAAAACCGCCTCTCAATTGACAGCAATGCTAGTTAGTTCAGTGGAAAATGGTTATGCTAAACGGGCTAAAATCCCTGGTTACTACATTGCTGGAAAAACTGGCACTTCTAATATTCCTTTTTCTAATTTAGGAATTAATAAATCAGGTTATTCAGATAAAACTTGGCAGAGTTTTGTTGGATTTGCCCCGGCTTTTGACCCAAAATTTTTAATTCTGGTAAAACTTGATAATCCAAGAGCTGCTTCTTCTAGCGCTTCTACCACTTTAGTAGCTCACGATTTAATAAAATATATTATTAACTATTATCAAATTCCCCCAGACTATGAATCTGATTAATAAAATTAAATTTATTTTGAAAAGGCCCAAGGTTGTTATTGTTGCTGGTGAAGGTCGAGCTTGTGCTGTCGAAGCTATTCGAGAAGTTTTGAAGCAAGATAAAAACGAAATTTTAATTGTCGAAGCTGAACTCCAAAAAATTAACGATTTGGAATTTTTAGTTAAAAAGTCTTCTTTGCCAATTTTAGTTGTGACTCATATTGGTGATATTCCTTTTGACAAGGATTTTTTTGCCGGTGATAGAGAAAAAACTATCGAAATTCGAAAACTGGCAAAAATTTTACCTGCTCAAGGTTTCCTGATTTTAAATTTTGATGATGAAACTGCAAGGGAGATAAAGACTGATAGTGGAGCCCATTCTTTAACTTTTGGTTTTCAGAAAGGGGCTGATTTTCAAGCTAGTGACATTAAATTAAATACTGGAGTAAACTTTAAAATAAATTATAAGGGAAATATTGTTCCAGTTTGGCTGAAAAAACTCTTTGGCAAAGAGCAAATCTACTCAGCTTTAGCGGCGGCTGGAGTTGGAGCAATCTTTGATTTAAATTTAGTTGAAATATCCCAGGCCCTAAAAAATTATCAAAGTCTACCCGGGAAAATGAGGTTAATTAAGGGAATTAAAAACTCCCGGGTTTTAGACGATTCTGAATCAGCCTCTGTTTTTTCAATGGTAGAAGCAATAGAAATTTTAGGAAAATTAAAATGTCCTGAAAGGAAAATTGCTGTTTTGGGGGATGTTTTAGGAGTAGGAAAATATACTGTTGAAGCCCATGAAGTAATCGGAGAAAGAGTAGCTAAAAATGCTGATTTACTTTTTACTTTTGGGTCAAGAGCAAAATTCATTGCCCAGGGAGCTTATACTAAAGGAATGGCTCTTGAAAAAATTTTTCAATTCGATACAATTGAAGAAGGCAAAATTCGCCTTCAGGATGAAATAAAAGAAGAGGATTTAATTTTAGTTGATGGTTCAAAAGAGATGAAAATGGGGAAAATAGTAAAGGAGGTTTCTATACCTTTTTAATTACACTTTTCCAATTTTTATTAGAAAGCCAAGAAAATGATAAGAATTGAGGCCGCCTTCGTCTAGTGGTCAAGGACACCTGGTTCTCATCCAGGAGATTCATGGGTTCGAATCCCATAGGCGGCACAATTTTTTTAAGAGGCTTTTAATCAGCCTCTTTTTTGTTAGAATAAATTAATGGCAAAGAGAACTACATTCTCTTCTTAATCTTCACTTTAATTTTCAATAAAGTTCGATGGCTCAAATACTTTGGCACAATTTAAATCCAGAAGAAATCGCTAAACTATTAGGAACTGATCTTAAAGGAGGATTAACTGAAAAAGCAGCAAAAACTCGCCAAAGAGAATTTGGTAAAAATTTACTTCCCGAAGAAAAACCTTTATCAAGATTAAGAATATTTTTAGAGCAATTTCAGAGTCCTTTAATTTATATTTTAATAATTGCTGGAATTGTTACTTTGATTTTAAAAGAATTCACTGACAGCATTGTTATTTTTGGAGCCGTAATTTTAAATACCATTGTTGGCTATTTCCAAGAAAACAAAGCTTCTCGGGCCTTAAGAGAATTAAAAAAAGTAGTAAAAATAGAAGCTCAAGTGCTGAGAGCCGGAAATCCTAAAATTATAGATTCCTCGGAGTTAGTTCCGGGAGATATTTTTAAAGTAAACGCCGGAAACAAGGTGCCGGCTGATGGAAGAATAATTGAAAGCCATAATTTGAAAATCAATGAAATGGCTTTGACTGGCGAGTGGCTAGCCGCTGAAAAAAATCCTGAGATTGTGCTAGCTGAAACATCCCTGGCTGACCGAGATAATATGGTCTATATGGGAACAATAGTTGAAGCCGGAATTGGAAAAGCAATCGTTACTGAGACCGGGCTCGGGTCCCAGATAGGAAAGGTAGCTCAAATGGTAAAGGAGACCAAAGAGGAAAAAACTCCTCTTCAAAAAAAATTAGCCAATCTCAGTAAAATTATCGGAGGGGTTATCGGCATAATTTGTATTTTTATTTTTATCGAAGGAGTAATTACCGGTAACTCTTTTTTGGAAATGTTTACTACTTCGGTGGCGGTGGCGGTAGCAGCTATTCCTGAGGGATTACCAGTAGCGATGACCGTGATTTTAGCTCTGGGAATGCAAAGAATCTTGAAAAAGAAAGGGCTAGTTAGAAAACTAGTCTCAGCTGAGACTCTGGGGAGTACGTCCGTCATATGTTCTGATAAGACCGCCACTTTAACTGAAGGAAAAATAAAAGTAACCAAAGTTTTAGCTCGAAAAAACAAAAACTTAGTTTCCAAAATTGCCATATTGTGTAATGAGGCTTTTGTTGAAAATCCAAAAGCGGAAAGAGCCAAATGGAAATTAAGAGGAAGACCCACTGATAAAGCCCTGCTTTTTTATGGATTAGAGCAAGGCTTTAGAAAAGCAAAGTTAGAAAAAGAATTACCAAAAATTGATGAAATTCCTTTTGATAATCAAAAAAAGTTTCTAGCCACGCTTCACAAATCAAAAAGGGGGAATATTCTTTTTGTTTCTGGGGCTCCAGAGAAAATTTTGGAGATGTCAAAGATGGGGGATAAAGAAAGAAAAAAATGGGAAAAAGAATTAGAAAATGTCGCTTCCCAAGGATTTAGAACCATAGCTTTAGCAATAAAGATTACTGAAAAAACAAAAATTGCAGACGTTGTTCTTCAAAATTTAGAATTGGCTGCCCTTTTAGGACTTACTGACCCTTTAAGAAAAGAAGTAAAAGGAGCGATTAAGATTTGTAGAGAAGCCGGGATGAAACCGATTTTAGTTACCGGTGACCATAAACTAACTGCTAAAACAATAGCCGCTGAAATTGGTCTTAAAACTAAAGAAGAAAATATTATGCTTGCCCAAGATTTAGATAAATTATCAGATGAAGAATTTGAGAAGAGAGTAAAAAAGATTGAAGTCTATGCCCGGGCCGAGCCCCGTCATAAGCTGCGGATTATCGAAGCCTGGCAAGAAAAAGGAGAGGTAGTGGCAATGACTGGCGACGGAATCAATGATGCTCCAGCTTTAAAAAAGGCTGATATTGGAGTAGCTCTTGGTTCAGGAACCGATGTAGCCAAGGAAGCCTCGGATTTAATTCTTTTGCCAGATTCTTTTAATATTATTGTGGCAGCAGTGGAGGAAGGAAGAGCAATTATTGATAATGTTAGAAAAGTTATTACTTATTTACTTTCAGATAGTTTTTCCGAAGTGATTTTAATTGGAGGAGCTTTACTTTCAGGTTTTCCTTTGCCAATTTTGCCAGCTCAAATTTTATGGGTGAATTTAGTGGAAGACGGCTTACCGGATATTGCTTTGGCTTTTGAGCCAAAAGAAAAAGATTTAATGAAGCGAAAACCCCAAGGCCAAGATGTTCATTTACTAACCAGAGAGATGAAGGCAATAATTTTTATTATTGGACTAATTACGGATTTAATACTTTTGGGGCTGTTTTTTTGGCTCTGGAAGCAGAATCACGATATCGCTTATGTCAGGACAATGATTTTTGCCTGCCTAACCATCGATTCCCTTTTTTATGTTTTTTCTTGTAAAAGTTTAAGAAGAAATCTTTGGCATATTAATCCATTTTCAAATAGAATTTTAGTGGCGGCTGTTTTGATCGGAGTATTAGTGCTGGTCCTCGCCGTTTATCTACCAACCCTTCAAACTCTTTTAAAAACCATTCCTCTTGGCTTTAACGATTGGTTAATTATTTTAGGACTGGGAATGATAGAACTAATTTTGATTGAGGCCACCAAACATTATTTTATTGTTAGACACCAAACTGGAGTATGAATTGGTTTTATATTTTAATTTTTTTAGGCAGCTGCGGGCTTTTATTTTTATCTGGTAGGTGGTTAGTTGAAGCCTTAACTAGAATGGCTAGATTTTTAGGTTGGCGAGAATTTGTAGTTGCCTTTTTTATTATGGCTTTGGCCGGCTCAATGCCCAATCTCTTTGTGGGAATTTCTTCTGCTCTTCATAAAATTCCTCAACTTTCCTTTGGTGACATCGTTGGTGGGAATTTAATTGATTTAACCATTGTTGTAGCCCTAGCAGTTTTGATTGCCAAAGGGCTTCCAGCCGAAAGCCGGACGGTTCAGGCCACTTCTATTTTTACCATTGGAGTTGCCATTCTGCCTTTGTTTTTAATTTTAGATGGGACTTTGGGCAGAGGAGATGGGATTTTATTAATTTTATGTTTCGCCTTTTACATTGCCTGGCTTTTTTCTAAAAAGGAAAGATTTAGCAAAGTTTATAATGAAAATGAAATTCCGGTTGTTAAAAGTTTTGGAATTTTCATCAAAGATATTGGAAAAGTAATTTTAGGAATTGTTTTTTTATTATTAGCAGCCGAAGGAATTGTCCGAGCCGCTTCTTTTTTTGCTGAAAGCTTAAATTTATCAATACCTTTAATTGGAATTTTAATTGTTAGCATCGGGAATGCTTTGCCTGAGGCCTATTTTGCCATTGCTTCAGCCAGGAAAGGGCAGACCTGGATGATTTTGGGAGATTTAATGGGGGCTATTATTATTCCTGCCACCCTGGTCTTAGGAATCGTTGCCTTAATTTGCCCAATTAAAATTCCTGATTTTTCACCATTTGCTATCGGTCGATTTTTTCTAATAATTTCAGCAATGTTTTTCCTCTTTTTTGTCCGTACTGACCGTAAAATTACCAAAAAAGAAGCTCTCTTTTTACTCGGAATTTATATCACCTTCGTCTTGGTTGAAATTTTAACCAGATAAGAACCTGCCTTCGGCAGAACCTTGATTTCTTCGAAATTAATGCTAAGATATATCTATGAATGAGCTCCTTTTCGTTTTAATAATATTTTTAATTGTGGCTGGGGGAGTAGGAATAGTATTTTTTTGGTTAAGAAAATCAAAAGTTGATGAGAGGCAGTCTGAGACGATAAGGGGTTTGGAAAGAAGTGTTACTGAAATGATTGGCCAACTAAAAGAAATCAGGGGTAATGTTGATGGAACTTCTCGGGCAATGACAAATCAAGTTTCTTCCTTTACTAAAGAAACAGTTCAGGTTCGTGAGGAATTAAAGCGAGTTCAGGAAGAAATGAAAAATATTTCTTCCTTCCAAGAGATTTTCAAATCCCCAAAACTTCGTGGCCAGTGGGGAGAAGCAAGCCTTGAACACATTTTGAGTGAATATTTTCCTCGGGAACTTTATAAATCCCAGCATCAGTTTTTATCAGGAGAACAAGTTGATGTCGTCCTGAGGCTTCCTGATGGGAAGTTATTACCTATCGATGCTAAATTTTCTTCGGTTAATTTTGAGAAAATGATTGAAGCTAAATCTGAAGAAGAAAGAAGCCTTTTTCAAAAAAAATTTATTCAGGACGTGAAATTTAACATTGATAAAATTGCCTCAAAGTATGTTTTGCCTTCCGAAGATACAGTTGATTATGCTTTAATGTATATTCCGGCTGAGGCAATTTTCCATGAGATGATGTTCAATTTAAGAGAAGAAGATATTGCAGATTACGCTCGAAGAAAAAAAATCATCTTAACTTCACCCAATACTATTTACTTAACCCTTAGAACAATTGAGCATTGGTTCCGGGATACTCAAATTTCTCGACGAACTCAGGAGATTTTAAAAAGACTTAATAAAATTCAAATAGACGCTGAAAAACTAATGGATGATTTTAAGAAATTAGGAGGTCATTTAAGAAACGCTACTTCAGCCTATGATAGTTCAGAAAAACGTCTTTCTTTATTCTCAGACAAGATGGAAAAATTATTAGAAAGTAAAGAAACCAAAAGATTAAAAGAAGGTTAAAATTATGTTAGCAGTAATTAGAACCGGCGGGAAACAATATTTAGTTTCTCCTGGTCAAAAAATAAAAATTGAAAAAATTGCAAAAAAAGAGGGCTCTGAAACTACCTTTAACCAGGTTTTATTATTGGAAAAAGGTAAAAAAATTGAAATTGGAACTCCTTTAATCAAAGGGGTAAAAGTTATCGGAAAAATTGTTCGTCAGAGTAAGGCTAAAAAAGTAATTATTTTTAAATATAAAGCTAAAAAGCGCTATAAAGTAAAAAAGGGCCACCGTCAGCCCTTCACCGAAGTAGAAATAATAAAGATAGAATCTTGAATCTAAAATTATTTTCTACCTTCCAGAGCGCTTCCCAAAGTTTCTTCGTCAGCATATTCTAGCTCAGCTCCCACTGGTAAGCCCCGGCCAAGCCGGGTAATTTTTTTATTAAGAGGTTTTAGTAATCTTTCTAAATATAAGGCTGTCGCTTCGCCTTCGGTAGTAGGATTAGTAGCGATAATAATTTCCTTAATCTCAAGGGATTTTTTTAGGGGCCCCGACGGAAGTCGGGGAGGGTGGAGGGTGGGTTGTAGTCTATCAACTAATTCTTTTGTCCTTAGTTTTTCAACATCTTTTTTCTTAAAAGTAGAAACTGTTCCTCCTAAAATAAAATACAGGCCTTTATATTTTTTTGTCTTCTCAAGGATAATTAAATCGGTTTCTTTTTCAACAATACAAAGCAAAGTTCTATCTCTGGAAGAATCAGAACAGATTTTACAAAGTTCACCTTCGCCTTCAAAAGGATTAAAACAGAAAGAGCAAATTTTTACTGTTTTTTTAAGGTTAGAAACAGAATTGACAAGTTCTTCAACCTCTTCTTTTGAAATTTTCATTAAATAAAAAACAAAACGGGCAGCTGTCCTGGGCCCGATGGTTGGAAACTTAGAAAATAAATCAATAAGTTTTTGAATACTAGATGGGTACATTATTCAGCGAGCGTCAGCGAAGATAATAATGACCGACCGGCCATTATACTTCAGTAGCGTATTCTTTTTCTAAATTACGGAAGCTTACTCTTCTATCATCAAAATATAATTCAATGCTTCCGACCGGACCATTACGGTGCTTAGCAATAAGTATGTCAGCAATATTTTTTCTTGGAGTTTCCGGTCGATAGCGATCCTCACGATAAATAAACAAGACCACGTCGCTATCCTGCTCGAGACTTCCGCTTTCACGAAGGTCGGCCAACCTTGGCCTTTGGGGAGATCTTTGCTCCACTGCTCTTGATAATTGAGATAAGGCCAAGACCGGGATATTAAGCTCTCTGGCCAAACCTTTAAGAGACCTCGAAATTTCAGTTATCTGCCTGACTATTTGGTCATTAGGATTTCTTGGTTCCATCAATTGTAAATAATCAACTATGATTAACCCTAGTCCCTTATCTGCTTGAAGACGTCTGGACATTGCCCTCATCTGTAAAATATTTGAAGAAGCGGCATCGTCAATATAAATTGGGGCGTCAGCTAAAATCCCCATGGCCTGTTGGATTCGAGAAAAATCGTTATCCTCGTCGGTGCTAGAAAGTCTTCCGGTTCTTAATCTCCATAAGTCAACGTTAGCTACGCTGGCAATTAATCTATCCACTACCTGGTCGTTTGACATCTCTAAACTAAAAAGCCCAACCGGTACTTTTTGGTTGATGGCAATATTTGCAGCAATATTTAAAGCTAAAGCGCTTTTTCCCATGGCTGGCCGAGAAGCTAAAATTATTAAATCGGATTTTTGAAGGCCAGCCAAGATATTATCTAAAGCGTTAAAACTGGTGGGCAAGCCCCGGAGACCGGCCTTGCGTTTAGATAGTTTATCAATTCTTTCAAAGGCATCCTCCAGGGCGTCTTTAACTGGTATAAACTTTTGGCTTAATGACTTTTGGGCAATGCTGAAAATTCTTTTTTCAGCCTGATCCAAAAGTAAATCTGTATCTTCGGTCTCGTTATAACCTAAAACTCCAATTTCATGGCTGGCATCAATCAAATCTCTTAAAGCCCTTTTTCTTTGGACAATTTTGGCATAATTTAAGACATGGCTGGCCGTGGGAACGGAATTGACCAGCTCAGTTAAATAGCTATTTCCTCCAATTTCTTCAAGTTGATTCTTTTCTTTGAGACGATTAGAAAGAGACAATAAATCAATCGGTTCTCCTTTTTCAAAAAGATATTGGCAGGCTTGATAAATTTCCTGATGAGTCCCCCGGTAAAAATCTTGGGGTCCCAAAAAGTCAGCCACTTTGGTAATAGCATTTTTATCCAAGACCAAACAACCAAGTAGGGACTGTTCAGCCTCAATGCTTTGGGGTGGTAACTTCTCGGGTAATTCAAAATTTGAAGAGTTGTTGGCCATCAAGTATAATATATATAAATATATTTTCCTACCGTCAATTATAGCAAAGATTACAAATTATGTCAAAAAAACTCAGGATTGGCTTAATTTCTTTTCATTCTTTTTTTCAGCCAGGAGGGGTAAAAAGACATGTTTTAGGTTTGCAAAAAGAATTTAAAAAAAGGGGGATTTATTCAAAAATTATCGCTCCCAGAAGAAAGAAATCTGAAAATTATGGAAAAGATGTCATTTTATTGGGCACTTCTTTCCCTCTTCCTTTTTCTGGCAGCCAATCAGATTTTTGTATAAATTTTAATCCCTTAGCTATTGAAAGAGTCTTAAAGAAAGAAAAATTTGATGTTTTGCATCTCCATAACTTCGGATTTCCTTCAGTCTGGCAAATTTTAGAACGGTCTGATGTCCTTAATGTTTTAACCTTCCATGCTAATATTGAAGGAAGCGAATTTTTAAAAAATTTCCCAATTTTTCTTTATCTTCTTAATAAAATTGTTCAATGGAAAATTGATGGAGTGATTGGAGTAGCTCCATTAAATCTTAGAGTTTTTAAAGACTTTAAAGGTCCAAAAACAGTTATTCCCAATGCCATAGACCTTGGAGAATTTGGCCACCAGGTGCCAAAAATTAAAAAATTCTCTGACGGCAAAATCAATATTTTATTTCTCGGCCGGATTGAAGAAAGAAAAGGCCTGATTTATTTGCTCAAGGCCTTTAAAATTTTAGAAAAAAATTTTTCAAACTTAAGACTCATTGTGGTTGGCGAGGGTCCTCTAAAAACAGATTTGCAAAACTGGGTTGAAAAAAACAAATTAAAAAATGTTGTGTTTGAAGGAGAAGTTAAAGAAAAGCATACCCCTCCTTATTACAAGACTTGTGATATTTTTGTAAGCCCGGCTATTTATGGAGAAAGTTTTGGAATTGTTTTAGTAGAGGCCATGGCTTGTGGAAAATCAGTAGTGGCCTTTGCCAATGAGGGGTATAAAGAAGTTTTAGAAAAAGGTAAAGGGGGAAGGTTTTTAGTTAAGCCAAAAGATTACAAAACTTTAGCTAAAAAAATCGAAATTTTAATAAAAAACAAAGAGCTGAGAAAAGAAATGGGGGAGTGGGGGCGAATCGAAGCTAAAAAATATTCCTGGCCCAAAATTGCCGACCAAGTTTTAGATTTCTATGAATTATGTCGAAAAAAGAAGCAAAAGGACAAAGGAAAGGGTTCCACCATTGATAAAACCCTCAACAAAATCCTAAAGAAAACATATACTAAAGACTTCTTAAATTGGCTAAAAAAGCTAAGGTAAGATCTCCCCAGTTTCTCTTTTTTTAGATTCTAAAATTGCTTTTTGAATTTTTTCTTGAAATTTTCTGGGAGAGGGGATAAAGTGAAAAATAATTTTCCCCAGAGTTCCGGCTGATTCAATCTCTAAATCTCCAAAGTCAAAAATCCGGCCGATTATTCCAAATTTACATTTTACATCTTGAACTTTATCTAAGGAAATGCTGACAATTCTTTTTCCAATGACTCCTCTTTTTTCTACCAGCTTTAAATTAGTTAAATAATATTTAGTACAAAGCCACTCCAAGAAAATTACAATCATTAAAAAGACCAAGATTCCGGCCAAAGGAATTATAATTCGGGTAGAAATGCCAAGCATTAAAAGAAAGGGAAGAAGATACCTAAATACAGCCAATCCGAAAAGCACAATAAATACTTCGGGAAAGACCAATAATAACCGATGAGGATTGGTTTTAAAAATGATTTCCTCTTTCATAGTTTCTTTAATTTTGGTCCCGCTTTAGTGTCTTCAACTAAATAGCCCTTTTCTTTAATTTTTTCTCTGATTTTATCAGCTAATTTCCATTGGTTTTTTCCCCGATACCTCTCTCTTTCTCTTAATAATTTAATAACTTTTTCTGGAATTCTTATTCCCTCTTTTTTTATTTCTAAAAGTTTTAAACCAAAAACAGAATCAAATTTATTTATTAAATTTAAAATTTGTTTTGCCGTTTTACTATCTACTTCTTCAATTTTGTTTGTTTCTTTCATTAAATTAAAAATAGCAGATAACGCTTTGGGCGTGTTTAAATCGTCATCCAATGCTTCTTCAAAATCTTTTTGAGCTTTTGAGATTAAATTTTTAATTAATTTTAAATTTTTGGGTGGGATTTTGATTTTTGGCCTCTGCCCAATTTTTTCTATAAACGTTTTAATCCTTTCTATCGATTTTTCTGTACCTTTGAGTGTCTTAAAACTGAGATTTGTTTTTTGTCTGTAATGACTGCTTATTAAAAAATATCGAATTGCTCGCCGGGTATAACCCATCTTTAATAAATCTCTTAAGGTATAAAAATTACCCAAAGACTTACTCATTTTCTTTCCCTCCACTAAAAGATGCTCATTGTGGAGCCAGAAATTAACGAATTTTTTCCCTGTATGTGCCTCTGATTGAGCAATTTCGTTTTCGTGATGGGGGAAAATAAGATCAACTCCGCCAGTATGAATATCAAAAGTTTTTCCAAGATATTTCATACTCATTACTGAACACTCGAGATGCCAGCCCGGTCGAACTTTACCCCATTTCGTCTGATAAAAAATTCCTCTTTTTAATTCATCTAAAGTACTTCTTTTCAATAAAGTAAAATCTCCCGGGGCGTCTTTTTGATATTCATCTAAATCAACCCGGGTGCCTGGTTTAATTTTTTTCAGGTCAATTCTTGACAATTTTCCATAATTTTTAAACTTTGAAATATCAAAATAAACGCTATGAAGTCTCTCGTAAGCATACCCCTTCTTTTCTAAAACCTCGGTAAATTTTATCATTTCTTTAATGTTCTCCGTTGCCTTAGGGTAATAACTTGCCTTTTTAATGTTTAAAGTTTCTAAATCCTTAAAAAATTCCCTTGTATATTTTTCTGTAAAATCTTTTAAACTCATTTTTGCCATTTTCGAATTTTTAATAGTTTTATCGTCAATATCAGTGATGTTCATTACGTGTTCTACCTGATATCCTTTATATTCTAAATACCGTCTTAAAATATCAGCGGAAACATAAGCGCGGAAATTTCCGATATGAGCAAAATCATAAGCCGTTGGGCCACAAGAATAAATTTTAACCCGGCCTTTTTTGATCGGTTTAAAGATTTCTTTTTTCCGCGATAGAGTATTGTAAAATCTCAACATAATTTTAATTAAAAAGATTTGTACTTAAATATCTCTCTCCGCCATCTGGAAGTAAAACAACGACTAAGCCTCTTTTTAAACCTTTAATAACTTCTGAGGCACCGAACATTGCTGCTCCCGAACTCATACCTACAAAAATTCCTTCTTGTTTGGCGATTTTACGAGTCATTTCATAAGCATCTTCATCTTTAACGTTTATTTTCTTATCTAACTGAGCTTTATCATAAATACCGGGCTTGTAAGCTTCTTTCATATTTTTTAACCCTTGAATTTTATGGACTAAAAATGGCTCTACTCCGATAATTTGAATTTTTGGATTATATTTTTTTAATCTTTTTGAAACCCCCATTAAAGTGCCAGTTGTCCCCATGCTTCCAACGAAATGAGTGATTTTACCATTAGTATCCTGCCATATTTCTTCAGCCGTGCCATAATAATGAGCTTTCCAATTGTCAGGATTGTTGAATTGGTCGACTAACCAGTATTTTTTATTTTTTCTTGCCATTTCATAAGCTTTTTCAATGGCTCCGTCGGTACCATCTTTGGCTGGAGTAAGTAAAATCTCAGCGCCAAGAATTTTTAAAATTTTTCTCCTTTCTACACTCGCTGATTTTGGCATTGTTAAGAGTAATTTATATCTTTTTACCGCGCAAACCAAAGCTAAGCCAATTCCAGTATTCCCGCTTGTTGCTTCCAAAACAATTTTGTTTTTGTTTAGCTCTTTTCTCTTTTCTGCCCCTTCAATCATAGAAAGAGCAATTCTATCCTTAACTGAACCGCCGGGATTAAAAAATTCAAGTTTAACATAAAGCTCTACTTTTTTATTCGGATTCAACCTGTTTATTTTTACTAAAGGCGTGTTACCAATTAATTGCAAAATATTTTTATACATATTAATTTATTCTATCATCTTTTGATTTTTTGGGAAATTTGTGCTAAAATCAAGTAACTGTGACTCCAGAAATTCAAACATTTTTGTTGGCAATGACCCCAATAGGGGAGTTAAGAGTTTCCTTACCAGCCGCTTTAACAATTTATCAATTAAATTGGAGGGTAGCTTATTTGATTTCGGTTATTGGGAATTTAGTCCCGGTAGTTTTTCTTCTTTTGTTTTTAGAGCCGGTTTCTAATTGGCTTTCCAGAAGGTCGGAAATCTGCCAAAAATTCTTCTTTTGGCTTTTTGCGAGGACTAGAAAACGACATAGTTTTAAAATGAAAAAATATGGATATCCAGCTTTAATAGCTTTTGTCGCTATTCCCTTGCCAATTACTGGCGGCTGGACGGGGTCTATAATTGCTTTTTTATTCAAGATACCTCTCAAAATAGCCTTTCCTTTAATTAGCTTAGGGGTTATTATAGCTGGAGCAATAGTTTTAGCTGCTACCCAGACCGGAATTGTTATTGAGAAATATTTTGGCTGGCAAATATTAGTAGGGATTTTGTTGGTAATAGGATTTATTTGGATAATGTATAACAAAGTCAAAAATAAAAAAGCATGAGAAAAACGAATGTAATAATAAGT
>Ga0307431_1001152_pt1 | contig 15683 bp, 14 predicted proteins | sample SalMarWE160170MG_FD_202155 | JGI IMG/M metagenome (GOLD analysis project Ga0307431, IMG submission 202155) | Salt marsh sediment microbial communities from the Plum Island Ecosystem LTER, Massachusetts, United States - WE1603-170 | ecosystem: Environmental > Aquatic > Marine > Intertidal zone >...
CTCCCTGTTCTCGCTTTTCTTTCAACCACAACAAATGTTCCGAAACCGGCCAAGGGGAGCTTACCTTCATTCTTGATTACCGACTTGCTGAGTTCGAAGAAGGCATTAAGTGTACGTTCTGTATCGGCCTTTGTTAAACCCGTTTGTTTTGCAATCCCTGCAATTAGTTCTGCTTTTGTCATGGTATCCCTCCTCTTTTTGATTGTTTGCTGCAACCAATCGGTGAAAAATTTATCCCCTTTTGCCTATAAGTTTTAACATCTTTTTTACCATCACAAGGGTGTAAAGCCATCCGTTGAGAAGTGATTTGAAAGGGGCAGGTCCTCTAGCGTAGGCCACACAGATAAAAGATGCGGTCTTATTAGCACAGGACGGGAGCGATTTCAATAGAAAATATTGAAACTTTTGGGAAAACCTTTTTTTACTCACATTAAAGGCTCATGCAATATCTTTATCATATAATGATATCGCCTCATTGAACCAAATCCCTCATTGACAAACATCCCTTTGGATTATAATCTGGCTTGGCAGCTTTAGGTACGGCTATTATTTTGAGGAGGGAGGAGTTTCGGAATCGACACTATTATTGAAAAGGCGCTGAGGGAAAGCATAAGGCTGAAAGAAGCCTTTGTAAGGCAAAATGCCGACAAGTTGGCAAGGCTCTCTGAAAGGATCTATAAGACCTTTATAAACGGTGGAAAGCTCATGTTGTGCGGAAATGGCGGAAGCGCCGCAGATGCCCAGCATATTGCTGCAGAGTTTGTGAACAGATTTCAGGAAGAGCGCACACCGCTTCCTGCTTTGGCGCTCAGCACCGATACCTCCATTATCACTAGTGTGGCAAATGATTATGGCTATGAACAGGTATTCAGTAAGCAGATAAAGGCGCTCGGCAAAAAAGGGGATATATTGCTCGCTATTTCAACAAGCGGGAACTCGGCGAATATCATTTTTGCTATACATGCTGCCAAGGAAAGACAGATCTATACCGTTGGCCTCACCGGAGGGGATGGCGGGAAGATGCTCCCAATAGTGAATGTATCTCTGCTTGTTGAAAGCTACAGCACACCGCGCATCCAGGAGATACATATCTTTGCCGGACACATTGTGTGCGAGCTCGTCGAAAACATTCTTATCAAAGGCACGCCTGAGAGATGAGTGTAAAAAAATGATCGGATGAGGGAATCACATGGACAGAGGCACGCCCATAGACTTAACGGGCCTACAGACCTATTCCATAAAGGAACGACATAGTAAAGTCTCAATCAAGGATTTCGGGTCGGCCTGGAAGCCGGGCAAAGGGTTTGATCATTGGGTCAGAATACTGCCACGAATCTTGGCAGGGGATGACTTTAGAAAGGTAATAGCCAGGCTCACGGAGGCGGTGAGGGCAAAGAAGATCGTCCTGGTTGCAATGGGCGCTCATGTCATCAAGGTTGGGCTGGGCCCCGTTCTCTTGGATTTGATGGAAAGGGGCATTATCAGCGGGATTGCCATGAACGGTGCAGGCATCATCCATGATCTGGAGGTAGCCATGGTAGGAGCTACCTCTGAGGATGTGGAAGAAGAGCTTCATCTGGGTAGGTTCGGAATGGCCAGGGAAACAGGAGAATTTCTCAATAAGGCCATAAGGGAGGGAGCCGGAAAGGGGATGGGCCTGGGGTACTCGGTAGGGATACGCATACTCGATGAGGGATTACCGCATAACGACTATAGCATTCTGGCGGGTGCCGTTCGAATGGGCATCCCGGTTACCGTCCATGTAGCAATAGGCACCGATATTATTCATGTCCATCCCGCGGTTGACGGGGCATCCATCGGTGAGGCCTCCCATCTCGATTTCCGCATCTTCGCCTCCTTGGTCTCACAGCTAGAGGGCGGCGTACACATCAATCTGGGCTCGGCGGTGATACTTCCCGAGGTCTTTTTAAAGGCCTTTACCCTTGCAAAAAACCTCGGCTTTACCCTTAGTCATTTCACCACAGTGGACATGGATTTCATGCGACAGTACCGTCCTCTCACCAATGTGGTAAAACGGCCCACGAGTGAGGGCGGTGAAGGATTCTCATTAACCGGCCACCATGAAATCATGGTTCCCCTGCTCGCAGCGGCCCTGATCGAAAACCTCGAGAAAAACGATATCGTTTCGTAACAGGTATGGAAGGTGATATTGCCAAAATCGGCATCGGTTATGATGTACATCGGCTCGTCGAGGGGAGGCCCTTGATTTTAGGGGGGCTGACGATTCCCTTTGAGAAGGGGCTTCTCGGCCATTCCGATGCCGATGTGCTCACCCATGCGGTGATGGATGCCATTCTCGGGGCAATGGGCAAGGGCGATATCGGCCGCAGGTTTCCTGACTCAGAACCGATGTATGAAGGAGCCCACAGCCTTGAGCTTCTGAAAGAGGTCGTGGAAATGATGCACCGGGAAGGTATGACCGTGAACAATCTCGATGCAACGATCATCGCACAAGAACCGAAACTCAGCCCATATCTGGATGAGATGGGAAGACAGCTTTCACGTGTGTTAGGCGTGGAGGCGGAAGCAGTGAATGTGAAGGCGACCACCACTGAAGGCTTGGGTTTTTGCGGACGAGGGGAGGGTATGGCAGCCTATGCCGTAGCCACTCTGAAACATACGGGATAAGAGCGGAAAAAGGAGACGGTATGCCCCTTCAACTCTATAATTCAGCAACCAGGAAAAAGGAAATCTTCAGACCAATACGGGAAGGCCATGTCGGCATGTACGTGTGCGGAGTTACCGTATACGACGTGTGCCACATAGGACATGCACGCTCGGCCATCGTATTTGATGTCTTGGTCAGATACCTCAGGGCACGGGGCTTCACGGTCACCTATGTCAGAAACTTTACCGATATAGACGATAAGATTATCGAGCGAGCCAACCAGATGGGGGAGGATACCGCTGCCCTGGCTGAACGCTATATAGCTTTATTCTATCAGGATATGCACGCCTTGGGAGTGCTTGATGCCGATGTGGAACCTAGGGCAACCGAGCACATCGATGATATGATCGATATGGTGAGCCGCCTCTTGGAAAAAGGCCATGCCTACGTCATAGACGGAGATGTCTACTTCTCTGTTGAGACCTTCGAGCAGTATGGACAGCTCTCGGGCCGCAACCTCGAGGATATGGTCGCAGGCGCCCGGATCGCCGTGGATGAGAAAAAGAGGAACCCATTGGATTTTGTCCTCTGGAAAAAGGCAAAGCCGGGTGAGCCCACGTGGAAGAGCCCATGGGGTGAAGGGCGGCCAGGATGGCATATAGAATGCTCGGCTATGAGCTCTAAATACCTGGGGGCTACCTTTGATATCCACGGGGGGGGCAGAGACCTGATTTTTCCACACCATGAAAACGAGAGGGCCCAGTCAATGGCCGCCAATGCAGTGGATTTCGCGAATTGGTGGGTCCATAATGGTTTTCTGACCGTAGAGTCCGAAAAGATGTCCAAATCCCTCGGAAACTTCATCACTATCAAAGATGCCCTCGCCACCTACCATCCTCAGGAACTGAGGTTGTTTTTCCTCTCTACGCATTACAGGAGCCCTCTTGATTTCTCGCGATCGGGACTAGCGGAAGCCAGATCCGGCATAGTAAAGATATATCGTACCCTTCAGAGGGTAGAAGCGCTGATAGGACCCTGCAAGCTCGATTCCCGTACGATCACCACCACCTACCTTGGTGAAACGGAGATTGATGATCTCAAGGGACGATTTCTACGAGTCATGGACGATGATCTCAATACTGCGGCTGCACTGGGCTTGCTGTTTGATAAGGTTCATGAGTTCAACAGGCTTATTGATTCATCACCATTCAATGAAGACCTGCGATTCTCCCTCCAGAGAGAGAGGGCAGCTCTTCTCGATTGTGCACTGTCCTTGGGACTTTTCTGGGATCAACCCTCTCAATTGCTCGAGGAGCTCACCAAGTCCCCAGGGGAGTTAGAAACCGGGGAGATAGAGAGCATGATCAGGCAGAGGGGTAGAGCACGAAAGGAACGAGATTGGGCGAGGGCTGATTCCATTCGTGAAGATCTCTTTCGGAGGGGAATTATCCTTGAGGATGGGCCGGATGGGACCAAATGGCGATTAAGGATAGAAAAACCGGAATGAGAAAAAGACGCAAGATGCATGCAGATTGCAGGGCAAAAAATCCGTCGCCTTAAGCCTTTGTCCTTACGTTTTACGCCGCCTGCGTTGTCTGGGCCATAGAGCCGCAGATGGCATGTGAAGAGCTAACCCTGAGAATGATACTGTTTATTTGATGACACCAAGAGCTCAAGAGTCAATAGATATATTGAGGAGATCTTCGCAATTTGAGCTCGTCTCTTCCTTTGAGCCGAAGGGCGATCAGGCCCATGCCGTCAATGCCCTGGCTGAGGGTATCTCTCTGGGGCTCGGGCATCAGGTATTGGTCGGCGTAACCGGCTCAGGTAAGACGTTCACCATAGCCAATGTCATTGCCCGGGTTCAGAAACCCACCCTTGTGATTGCACCCAACAAGACCCTCGCAGCCCAACTGTACGGTGAGTTCAAGACCCTCTTTCCCCACAATGCAGTTGAATACTTCGTGAGCTACTACGATTACTACCAACCCGAGGCATACGTTCCCCAGACAGACACCTATATCCAAAAGGACGCCTCTATCAATGAGCAGATCGATAAGATGAGGCACTCTGCGACCCGATCCCTTTTGGAGAGGGAGGATGTGCTCATTGTTGCGAGCGTATCATGCATTTATTGGCTCGGTTCCCCTGAGGCATATCACGGGATGTTGCTGTACGTGGAGAGGGGTGATCAGGCACGAAGGGAAGATGTGCTCGCGAAACTGGTTGAGATTCACTATGAGAGAAACGATATCGATTTTCACCGCTCCTCTTTCCGCGTCAGGGGTGATGTGGTGGATATCTATCCCGCATACGAGGAATATTCCTCTATACGACTCACCTTTTTTGGTGATGTCATTGAGGATATCCAGGAGATTGATCCCCTTACTGGGCACATCCTGCGGAAGCTCAACAGGGTGTCGATCTACCCAGCGAGCCATTATGTGATCACCGCTCCGAGAAGGGAGGAGGCCATCAACGCCATCAAGGATGAATTGGCCCTTAGGATCGAGTTTTTTAAAAAGGAAGAGCGATGGATCGAGTACCAGAGGATAGAGGAGAGGACACTCTATGACCTGGAGATGATTGAGGAGATGGGTTATTGTCATGGGATTGAAAACTACTCGAGGCATCTCACCGGCAGGAGACCCGGCGAACCGCCCCCCACATTGCTCGATTACTTTCCGGAAAATTCCGTCATTATTCTGGACGAGAGCCACATCACCGTGCCCCAGCTCATGGGGATGTACAGGGGTGATAGGTCTCGGAAGGAAACCCTGGTTGAATACGGCTTTCGCCTTCCTTCTGCCCTCGATAACAGACCGCTCAAGTTCGAGGAATTCGAATCCAGGGTGAGCCAGATGATCTATGTGAGCGCTACCCCAGGCCCTTATGAATTTGAGAAGGCTACGCACGTGGTGGAGCAGATCATCAGACCTACCGGGCTCATTGATCCGCGCATAGAAGTAAGGCCGGCACGGAGCCAGGTAGATGACCTCTTTTCTGCTATCCAGGAGAGGGTGAAGCAAGGCCAACGCGTATTGGTGACTACCCTTACCAAACGAATGGCGGAAGACCTCAGCGAGTACTATGCCGATTTGGGCGTCAAGGTACGATACCTGCACTCCGATATCACAACGATCGAGAGGACGGAGATTATCAGGGACTTGAGGTTAGGGGTCTTTGATGTGCTTATAGGGGTAAACCTCCTGCGAGAAGGCCTGGATCTGCCGGAGGTATCATTGGTGGCCATCTTGGACGCCGACAAGGAAGGTTTTCTGCGCTCCGAACGGTCTCTTATCCAGACCTGCGGGAGGGCTTCCAGAAACATCGACGGTACCGTCATCTTCTATGCAGAGGATATTACTCCTTCTATGAAAAGGGCGATTGACGAAACAAAGAGAAGGAGGAATCTTCAGCGCAGCTATAACGAGTCCCATGGAATTACCCCGAAATCAATAAAAAAGGATATCACCGATATCCTGCGTTCTGTATATGAAGCGGATTATGTGCCCATTCCCGCCTTGTCAGAGCCTGAGGAGGAGTTCATCCCCATCGATCGTCTGCCCAGGATCATACGCTCCTTGAAGAAAGAGATGCTTGCGGCTGCCAAAAGGCTGGATTTCGAGGAGGCAGCTCGCCTGCGGGATCGAATCAATCATTTGGAGAGAAAGGAACTGGAGTGTAAGGATTCAGCTTTTTTGTAACCCAAGTATCTTTTCCACGGTCCAGAGATCATCATGTTGGTCGTATCGTATGAGATAGATTTTGCGATCATCTGCTAACGCCTTAAAATAGGTGTGGTTGATGCCGTACCAACGATCGAGGATTTTGAGCACCATGAGTTTTCGCCCCCTGAAGGTGAAATGTATTGGCCGCTCATTCACCTTGTAGCCGGAGTAACAGCTTACCTGGATCGTCTTTAAACGGGAATCAAGCTTCATTTAAAGTATTATCGTTTAATTAGTTTTACTGGTTGGACTGGTTCCATTAGCTTGATTGAATTCCCACGATAGACACAAATAAATAGTCTCTTCCTAACCAATTCAACCAGTTAAACAAGTGGAACTAGTAAAACAGAAGATACGGTATTATTTTTCGATAAGCCTGTCAGCATCCTGCAACTTTCGATCTACATTGTCCCGTATCCAATGGGCGTCCCACCACTCTATCGGGTTTACAGGTACGCCGTGGACCAGAAACCCGAAATGCAGGTGATCGCCTGTTGCCAGACCGGATTTCCCGGTATTGCCGATTACCTCTCCCTTTGTGACCATTTGCCCTTCAGCTACCTGTATGCTTTTTAGATGGCCGTAAAGGGTGCAAAGGCCTTGGCCGTGATCGATTACCACTGAGCGTCCATAAATCCCGAGATCCCGCGCGAGAACAATCTTTCCGCTATTGGCGGCTTGGACCTGCGCGTGCGCCAATGATGCAAGATCAACGCCTAGGTGTACTGATTGGTCTATTTCCTTACCCTCGTAATAGTATACCCTTTGGTCGCCGAACTGTGCCATGGTAGCGGCGTTCATCATCCTTAACCAAGGACCGTCCCACCGTCTTTCCTTGATGAATGATCGACAGACTTCTTCCAATACTTCGTCGTTCCTTTTGCGCAACTCCTTGTTGATTAAAAGAAATTTCTCTATAGGACTGGCATCATGCTCGAATAATTCCTGGGAAAAGGACGAGACTACGGTCTCTAAGAGCCTTTCGGATATTCGAATATTCTCTCTGCGAAAGCGCTTCTTTCTGATATGATAGAAAAAGGCGCCTTGGGTCTCATTCTCAGCCCTGTCCTTAGCCCACAGATACAGGGATACATCCTCCTTTTCGGCATGATATGGAACCGCGAAATAGCACAGACGCAATTCATTAGGGGGCTCATGAAACGGTATGCCGGGGAAGAACCGGTCATTCACAAAAACACCGCTCTCCTCCGTATCTGTTGAGATCCTGTATATAACAAGACCGGAGCCGCCTATGGCGACGTTGTGGCCTCTACTTACGGCATTGATTGAAGGGGGAATAGTATCCACCACAATGGTATGCTCGATGATAGTCAGATTTCCGTCACCACCCCGTCTTTTTGAGAAATCGTGGATCTCGATGCCAATATTTGCCTGCCCCTGCACAAGGTTCAGTTGCTTTGGGTCTATGCTGAATCTCTGCTCGAATCGGTGAACACCCCTTTTGTTAAAGAGCCCCTCATAGGGGAACTCCTTCTTTAGGATCGGAATGCCCGGTCCCTCCTGTTTCACGATCACCGCAATATCCCTGAGACCCATCTTGAGGTCGGAAAGCACAACGGTGAAGCTAACCGGTTTACTGAGGTACCCCGGCAGCGGTTCCAATTGTGCGATCGGCTTTTCTCCCTCAAATATGGTCATCAGAAACCAGATAAGAGCAAGGAGAATGATTACGATCGGGAGCGAGGTGAGGATAAACTTCGATTTTTTAATCCTTGACTTTTTCATATTCTCTATACTAACCGTATCTTAAAAATCGACATCAAGCAGAGTGCTTATCTTTTGTTATGATAATAGTTTTGTCAACCTTTTTTTGCCCATAACTCACATGGCCCAAAGGGTTCATATCGGCGTAATCGGAGCAGGGGATTGTTCCGAAGAATTATATGGCTTAGCCCGTGAGTTCGGTAGGTACATCGCACGGAATAAGTGGGTGCTTTTCTGCGGCGGCCTGGGCGGAATTATGCAAGGGGCCGCAGAAGGGTGCTCTCGTGAAGGTGGCATGGCGGTGGGGCTTTTGCCAGGAAACAAAAAAGAATCGGCGAATCCCTTTATCACGATCCCTATCCCCACAGGGTTGAGCGAGGGAAGGAATCTTCTTGTGGTGAGGGCATCCGATGTAATAGTGGCCATCTCTGGAGGGTATGGAACCTTGTCTGAGATCGGCCTGGCACTCAGGATCGGAAAGCCGGTGGTAGGGCTTAAAACCTGGTCCGGTATCGACGGTATTGAGTATGTGGAGACAGTCGAGCAGGCAATAGGAGCGGTGGAAAGATACCTCGCGGGCTTAAAAAGAGATCCGTAGGATTACCAGCTTCGGCAGTTCATCGGAAGGTGAGGATCGGGGGCTTAATGTAAGATCTGGCTCAGGAAGAGCTTGGTTCGCTCGTGCTGGGGATTTTTAAAGAACTCTTCAGGCGTATTTCCCTCCACAATCTGACCATAGTCCATAAAAAGTACCCCGTGAGCTACGCTCTTTGCAAAGCCCATTTCGTGGGTGACTACTATCATAGTCATGCCTTCCTGGGCGAGTTCGATCATCACGTCAAGCACTTCCTTAATCATCTCCGGGTCAAGGGCAGAGGTAGGCTCATCGAAGAGCATGACCTTTGGATTCATGGAGAGGCTGCGGGCAATTGCGACCCTCTGCTGCTGGCCGCCTGAGAGCTGGCCCGGATATTTTTGGGCCTGTTCAGCGATGTGGACCTTTTCCAGGTAGTGCATGGCAGCGTCCTCTGCCTCCGCCTTGGGAACCTTTCGTACCCATAAAGGCCCTAAGGTGAGGTTTTCAAGGATAGTGAGGTGAGGAAAGAGGTTGAAATGCTGAAATACCATGCCCACTTCAGCGCGAACCTTCTCGATATTTTTTATGTTGTTGGTCATCTCTATGCCGTCCACGATGATCCTGCCACGTTGATGCTCCTCGAGGCGATTGATGCAGCGGATCAGGGTCGATTTTCCGGATCCCGAGGGACCGCAGATGACGATTCGTTCTTGTTTCCGTATGGTAAGATTTATGCCTCGAAGCACATGAAAATCGCCGAACCATTTGTGAACATCGATAAAGTCGATCATGGCATCGTCAGGCGATTGAGTCTCTCTGCTGTTTGCTACTGCCTTGTTCATGAAATCCTCTCATTTATTCGTGATCGGATCGTTAATCCTTTCTTGAAAGCTCTCGCTCTAGTTTCCGGCTGTAGTTGGACATTGAAAAACAACCCAAAAAGTAGAGAATGGCGATAAAAAGATAAGCCTCTCTGCTGAATCCCATCCATTCAGGATTTGAGAGCACCGACTGGGTTGTCTTGAGTAGATCCCAAAGGGCGATAATCACCACCAGGGAGGTATCCTTGAACGCCGAGATAAGGATGCTGACCGTGGGAGGTATCACGATCTTCAAGGCCTGAGGCAGGATGACCAGCCTCATGGTCAGATAATAGTTCAATCCCAAGGATTCGGCCGCTTCATACTGTCCTCGAGACATGGCCTGCAACCCCCCGCGGACCACCTCTGCGATGTAGGCACCGGTAAAAAGGATAATGGCTACCTGCGCCCGCAGGATCTTGTTAAAGGTCACTCCTTCGGGCAGGAACAGGGGGAAGATGATGGACGACATAAACAGAAGGCTGATCAGGGGCACCCCGCGGATCAGCTCGATATACAACACGCAGAGCAGCTTGAGCGCGGGAAGCTTGGACTGCCGTCCTAGTGAGAGGATCACGCCCAAGGGATAGGCAGCGGTGAGCCCGAACACGGAGAGCAAGAGCGTCAGGGGAAGCCCGCCCCACTGGGTGCTTTCCACGTGTTCAAGGCCCAAGATCCCACCCCTCATAAGCACGCCCATAAAGGCCAGGCCTAGGATCCAACCGTAGCCTAGGTACTTGTTCCAGTGGGTCCGGTCCCTACTGTAAAACAGAAGCCCGATGAGGATCAGCATGGCCAGGAGGGGACGCCAGTGCTGCTCATAGGGGTAGAAGCCGAAGATGATGAATCGGAAGTTTCGGTAGATGATGCTCCAGCAGGCGCCCGTTGCCTCCTTGCACCCTTGATGTGTGGTGGTCCACACGCTGTCGAGAAAGGCCCATTCAAAGAACGGTGGAACGACTTTCCAGAGCAACAAGAGGGTGAGGATGGTGAGGATGGAATTGAACCAACCGTTAAACAGGTTGTTCCTTGCCCATCCGATCGCGCCCACCTGGGTTACCGGAGGCTTGAGCTCAGGTGACGGTTTGTCTTGAACGTATGCGTGCATGGGCCTTGCTATCTCTCTACCAGTTTGACCTTCTTGTTATACCAGTTCATGAATGCCGATGTGGAGAGGCTGAAGATCAGGTAGACCGCCATAATGAGGGCCACGCCCTCAATAGCCTGGCCGGTCTGGTTGATGGTGGTATTGGCCACAGAGACAAAGTCGGGATACCCGATGGCAACTGCCAAGGAGCTGTTCTTGGTCAAATTCAGCATCTGGCTGGTCAGAGGCGGTATAATCACCCTGAGGGCCTGGGGCAGGATCACCAGGTTCAACACGAGGGGAGGTCTTAGACCAATCGCCATGGCCGCCTCTCTCTGCCCTTTGCTGACCGATTGAATGCCTGCACGCACCACCTCCGCGACAAAGGCTGCCGTGTAGAGGACCAAGCCCAGCAGCAGGGCGATGAACTCGGGGCTGAGGGTGATGCCCCCTTTAAAATTAAATCCCACCAGCTCGGGAACATCCATGGCCGTTGGCGCACCAAATGCCAACCAGATCAAAAAAGGGAACCCCACGATGATGCCAAGGCCCACGCGAAAGATCGGAAAGATCTGTCCTGTTCGCTCCTGCCTTCTCTTGGCCCAGCGGCGGATCAGGTAGACCAACACCCCTCCCACCACCAAGGCCAGAAACATGTATTTGTGGGCCGGGTGGGCCTCTGGTACGGTAAAGGCAACCCCTCGATTACACAGGTAGAGGCCGTCAATGGGGCACAGGGCCTTTCTGGGGGAGGGGAGGGACTCATAAAAGATGGCGTACCAGAAGAATAACTGGAGCAGGACGGGGATGTCCTGCATGACCTCGATGTAGATGCTGGCCAGCTTGGAGACCAACCAGTTGGTGGAAAGCCGTGCTACCCCGATGATGGCCCCAAGGATCAGGGTGACCACGATGCCGATAAACGACACCTTCAGGGTATTGAGGGCACCTACGATCAGGGCCCTGCCGTACGAGCTTGCCGAGGAATAGGAGATCAAGGACTCCCCGATCTCAAAGGCCGATTCCTTGTTGAGAAAGCCTAATCCCGTGGCGATCTTTTGCCTCTGAAGGTTGATCAGGGTATTGGATACGAGATAGTAGGCGAGACATCCCACGAGGAAGAAGACAACGATCTGAAACATGATCCCCCTTTTCTTGGGGTCAAGCCAGAAAGGGACCTTTTCCTGGGCTGTTGTCACGTCACCGTCTGTCATTTCAACCTGCTGGGTATGCTCCTAAGGCATTGGTCAACATCTTCGGTGGCCGCCACGAGAGGCGTGATCTCTGCGGCGGTAAAGGCCGGACCCCCGGGGGATTTCAAATGAAAAGGGTGCCCCGGAAAGGGGCACCCGTTCGTAAGGGTTATCGAAAGGCTGCGGGATACATGAGGCCGCCGCGGGTCCAGAGGTCGTTCAGACCACGTTCCAGCCCAAGGGGTGTATTCGGGCCCACGTTGCGCTCAAAGATCTCGCCGTAGTCCCCCACCTGCTTGACCACGTTGTAAAAGCACTTGTCATCCAGGCCTAAATTTTTGCCCAAGCCCGGGGTGGTACCGAGAAAGCGCTGGATTCTGGGGTCCTTGCTATCGAGCATCTGATCGACATTTTTGGAGGTAATCCCCAGTTCCTCAGCCTGGATCAGGGACATGGTAACCCAATTAACAATATCATACCACTGATCATCCCCATGACGAACCACCGGGCAAAGGGGCTCCTTAGAGATAATCTCAGGCAGCAGAATATAGTCATCTGGATTCGGGGCCACGGAGCGGTGGGCGGCCAGCTGAGAGGCATCGGAGGTCAGGCAGTCGCAGCGGCCTGCGAAAAAGGCCTTGGAGAGCTCGGGCGTCTGTTCGATCACAACCGGTTTCCACTTCATGCTGTTCTTGCGGAAGAAGTCGGCTGCGTTCATCTCGGTGGTCGTTCCAGGAAGAACGCACACGGTGGCGCCGCGCAACTCCTTCGCGCTCTTAATCCCCAGGTCCTTTCTGATCAGGAATCCCTGACCGTCATAAAAGTTTACCTGACAGAAATTCAGACCATTCACGGTTTCGCGGGTCAGGGTCTGGGTGGTGTTGCGGCATAAAACATCGATCTCCTTGGACTGCAGGGCAGGCAGCCGCTGGACCGCTGTCAGCGCCACATACTTAATTTTGTTGGCATCTCCCAGCACGGCAGCTGCAATTGCCCTTGCTGTATCCACGTCCAGGCCCTTCCAAACGCCTTTTTCATCAGGCATACTGAATCCAAATACACCGCCATTTACCCCGGCGATCACGTTGCCCCTCGCCCGAACTTCATCAAGGGTTCCAGCGGTAGCAATGCCTGCAATGGAAAGCAGCATCGCTATTACCACGACAAAGACGCATAGCTTGTTCATTTTCATTCCTTGACCCTCCTTTGACGTTTGAAGTTGATTTTTTGGATCACATACATGCGATCCACCCCTTTGGTACACACCTCCTTTCTTTATTTCAATACATGCTGTGCAAAGTCTTTTGGTAAATACAGAAAAACTTATGAGATACCTCTTCTCAGCCGCTGCGTAACAGAAGGAAGCCTACGCTACAAATCGATAGCACAAAGCGCACTTATTGTGCAATTAAAATATGCAGAATTGAAAAGATGTTCTGCCCCTGACACGGCAAAAAGGACCGAAGCGATTCCCTTCACGGTAAGCATTTGAAGACACCAGATTGCCTTGCCGTTACTCACAATGATGGGACTGAAGATCCGGCTAAAGACTATGCCGTTTCAGGAAATCCAGGGCATAGCAAGCATATTCTTTAGGCCGTTGTTCGTAAGTGTTGTGGCCGCAACCCGGTATTACGGCTAATTCGCTCTTAGGGAGGCGGCGGTAGCATGCAACGGCCTGCTCCACGTCAAAAAGGGCACTCCTGTCCGGATAGAGCACAAGGGCAGGGCAGGATACCCTCGGCAGCAAGGGTCTCAGGTCAAAGATGTCCCTGCCATAGGCCCCTCCGTACTTGCGGAACTGTTCATACTTAGCCTCGGCATTGTTTTTTCCGTGCCACTCAATGAATTTATCCCTCAGTTTGGGTTCTAGCTCTCGAAATGGCTGGGGAAAATGTCGCCGGTTGAATTCGGCCATAGTGATCTCGCTGTAGCACTGCGTACTTGAGATAAAGAGGGTCTTTACGAAACGGGGATAGGAAACGGCGAAGTCCACGCCAACCACTCCTCCCTCGCACTGGCCGATGATGTGAAAGGAATCCAGCTTAAGTTTATCCCGCAGCCCAGCCAACTCCCTGACGCTCTCATGACGAAACCCGTCGCTTTCATAGAACTCCTGAAAATCCTCTCCCTTCTCGGATTGACCATATCCTCTCCGGTCGTACATGACGACCCGATAGCCGGCCTCTACAAGAGAAGGGTAGATTTTCTCCCACATCCTGGTGCAGCCGAATCCGTGATGGAGTAACACAACGGTATCGCCGCTACCGTAAACCTCATAATAGATATTATTTCCCTGTATCGTTCCAAACGGCATTAATAACACCTTCCAATTTTATCGGGAAAAGCATGCAACCCTGTGGCCTTGTCTTACCTCTTTGAGATCAGGTTCATATACGCTGCACATGGGTTTTGCCGCGTGGCAGCGGGGGTGAAAGCGACATCCCGAAGGCGGATTGATGGGACTTGGGATCTCCCCTTTGGGAATGGGCTGAGTTCTCCGGTACTTGGGATCCGGAACAGGCACTGCTTCCATAAGCGTGGCCGTGTACGGGTGGACAGGATTCTTAAAAACCTCTTCAAGAGGGCCTATCTCAACGATCTTACCCAGATACATGATTGCAATCTGATCACAGATATACTTGGCTGTGGCAAGGTCATGGGTGATATACAGGTAGGTCAGATCGAATTCTTCTTTGAGCTGCGCCATCAGCTCCAGCAGCATGGCCCTGACCGACACATCCGCCATGGCGATAGGTTCGTCTGCCACCACGAAATCCGGATTGGTGACCAGGGCTCTGGCAATCACTGCACGTTGCCGCTGGCCCCCGGAGAGCTGATGAGGATATTTCTTGTAGAAGAACTCGGCTGGAGACAAACCGACCTTTTCCATGATCTCAAGCACCATCCGTCTCTGTTCATTCCTGGAACATGTATGGTGAATGGAAAGAGGGTGTCCGATAGCCTTTCCGATGGACATGCGAGGGCTCAGGGATGCGTAAGGATCCTGGAATATGATCTGCATCTTTTCCCTCATCCTTTCCATCTCATGCTTTGAATGGGAAAATATGGATTGCCCTTTATAGAAAATTTCCCCCGAGGTAGGCTCTAACAAACGCAAAATAAGCCTCCCTGTGGTCGTCTTGCCGCATCCGCTCTCGCCGACCAGTCCCAAGACTTCCCCTTTCGGTATGGAGAAGGATATGCCATCAACGGCACTCACAAAGCTCTTCTGCTTTGCGAGGAGATTGTCGATGAATCCCTTCTGGAGAGGGAAATGCTTCTTCAGATCAATAATAGTGAGAAGATCTTCCATGTTCTCTGTCAACCGTACAGCCAGCAGTGAACTAGATGGCCGTTCCTAGTAAAGGGAGCCGGCTTTTTTTCTTTGCATATATCCTTGGCATAGGGGCAGCGCGGATAAAACACACAGCCGGGAGGGGGATCGACTAAATCGGGCGGGCTCCCCGGCATAGTCTTCAACTTGGGCTGGTCAAGCTTTATGTTCGGTATAGAGGAAAGGAGTCCTTTTGTATAAGGATGTAAAGGGTTATCGAAGATCTCATTCGCCTCGCCTACCTCCATGATGGTGCCCCCGTACATGACGGTTATACGATCGGCCAGCTGTGCAACGTTGCCTAGGTTATGGGTGATTAGGATAATCGTAAGATTGAACTGTTTGCGCAACTCGTTGAGGAGGTCAAGAAATTGGGCCTCAACGATCACATCCAGGGAAGTGGTAGGCTCATCGGCTATCAGGAGATCAGGATTGAGGATAAGTCCCATCCCAATCATGATGCGCTGTCGCATGCCCCCTGACATTTGATGCGGGTATTCCAGGAGCCTTTCTCGGGAGATCCCAAGGCTTTCCAGCATCATTT
>Ga0307431_1001154_pt1 | contig 15669 bp, 4 predicted proteins | sample SalMarWE160170MG_FD_202155 | JGI IMG/M metagenome (GOLD analysis project Ga0307431, IMG submission 202155) | Salt marsh sediment microbial communities from the Plum Island Ecosystem LTER, Massachusetts, United States - WE1603-170 | ecosystem: Environmental > Aquatic > Marine > Intertidal zone >...
TTGAGATGAAGAGGCATTCCAAATCATACTCTGAGCAGCACCACCGTCAATAGATATCTCAGTAGTATCAACATCAATGTTATCAGTAGCTGTCACCCAAAGAGTTACAATCTCACCAGTGCCAACACTCACATCACCACTAATACCAGTGATAACAGGATCGTCATTGTCGAATACATCGATGTCATAAACACTGCTAGTATCGAAATTATTGGCAGCATCATAAATAGTAACATTGTAAGTATGGTTGCTTTCATCATCACTAGGAGCAGGGTACTCATATTCCCAACGTAAGTCGCCTGAATCCCAACCCATAGCAATTGGAGCGCCACTATCAATAGAAATCTCAGCATGATCAACATCAACATTGTCTGAACCATTAACCCAAAGAGTTACAGTCTCACCAGTACCAACACTCACATCACCACTAATGCCAGTGATTATAGGATTTTCGTCGTCAAGAACAGTTGCTGAATATTCGGGAGTATAGTTGGTGTTTGGAACTGCGGCAGCGTCTTCGGCATAGAAATGATATGTTATATCAGAAGTGTTCTCATCTAAAATAATTGTTTTCTCAAAAAAATTTCCGCCAACATGGACCATGGTAACATTATCAGACAATATGCCATGGGACCAATTTACCGCCACAAATAATGAACTGGCATCACCAATGTCATCAGTTACAGATGCATTAAAAACAAAGGGATCTCCTGTCTCGCCGGAACTTGGTGAATTGTCAGAAATTTCTGGAGGTTCTACATCTGCTGTACAGACAATATGAAAATCCTCCCATCCAGGAATGCCACTAGCAGGATAAGAATCGGTTATGTTGAATGTATATGTCTCAGTTGCAAGCATATCTGCAATAAATACAAAGCTATTATCCGTTAAATTAACCATCGTATATTCACTAGCCGCAAAATCAGAAGAATTCCATGTCATATTTACAGTAGCTGTCAGGTTTGGGTTTCCTACTCCAACATTGTAGGTAACTGTTAAATTCCAGGTTTTACTGGTATCTGGATAGTGTCGATAATCACAACATAACGCACCCATCGATACAGCATCAGCTAGGCTTGCCCCAAGACCACTTGGTGGTGGAGGAGTTCCTCCAACATCATTAGGATCCATAGGTGCACCATCCCATGAAGCAGGATCTTCTCCAAGAATAACCCAGGCTCCTTTAGTATTTTGATTTAGATTAATTGTTGCATCCCAAACAATTGCTCGAGATTCATCTATAGCATCATCACCTACAACCAAACCTGATGATATCCAACCAATTGCGATGATGGTTACAACTACTGTAAAAAACATGCTTCTTTTTCCCAAAATATTCTTTATATTATCCATTTTTAATTTGCCTCTTTTCCTCAAGTTTAAGATATTATTAGATGTAATTGGCTGTAAGGCCATTTGAACTACAATATGCTTTATCCTCTATAAATATTTTTATATCTAATATATTTATTTTGACAAAATCTGCATACAAGGATTTTTTCAATGTCTGAACGCAAATTATTTTTTCAATATGCAATCATAGTATGAATATATCCAGTAACTGCAACCAGGTTCAAAGGTGCTTGCAAATTCATATCCCTGAGTAACGCTATTCCATCCAAATACAACATCATTTACGATACCTGCAGTGACTGCATCAACCCAGTTATAATCAGTACCACCATAGTTTACAATAAGATTAATCTTATTCACAGAGCTATCATCAGGTACACCCATTAGATTCCAATTTTCTTCCAAATCTGTAACGTAATTGTCTACGGAGGCAGTAATATTTTCTGCCCAGAGCTCACAAACATAGTATGCATACACCCAGTAGCCGTATCCTGGTTCAAAGGTGCTTGCAAATTCATATCCTTGCGAAACTCGGTTCCAACCGAAGGCATAGTCGCTAATCAATCCAGCAGAAACTGCGTCAGACCATGTATAATTCATTCCACCATAGTTTACAACGATATCTGCCTTATCTACAGATTGATTGAAAGGTAAAGAAACAAAATTCCAATTATTTTGCATGCTTGTTATAAGAACGTTTTGGGAGTTTTGGGCACTTTCGGTTCCACCGGACAAACAAACAACGTTTCCATCTCTGAGGCCTGCTACCAATTCCATAGAACCATCACCGACAACATCTGGAATCGATGCAATCGCATCTACTGCACTACCACAATATACAGATTCTAGTTCAGAACCGTCAGTACCATTAAGGAAATAACAGTAATTATTGGTAAATAAAGTGCCAACAAAGACATCATTTATTCCATCTCCACTGATATCTGCACTTCTTGCTACGCATTTTGGTTGATCTGCTACAGGATGAGTCCAAACAAAACCACCTGTCTGTCCATCGATGACTTTAACAGTGGAACCACCTATTGCTGGGACTATGTCAGGGTGACCATCATCATTTACATCGTCTAGTTTTTCAAATTGAGTTATTATGTTATATGATCCAACTGAGTTGCTATATATTTGACTACCTGTTGTGACATCGAGCCCATATATGTTGCCATAAAAGTCACCAACTATTACGTCTTTTATTCCATCACTGGTAATGTCATCGATTTGTTCCAATGCCCAAACTGATGATCCAGCAGCAGTAAATGTCCAAATTATATTCCCAGTTGCTCCATTAATACCATAAGCATATCCTATGGTTTCGCCTTCGTTAGATGCGCCAGCGAGTACATCTGGCTGGCCGTCACCTGTAAAATCCTCAATGCCTATTACAGAAAAACCTGGTCCACCTACGGGGCGTTCCCAGATTGATACGCCAGTTAAAGCATCTAGGCAGTATACTCTTTTTGGACCAGTATCTGTTGAATCATCTCCAGTATTTGCCAAAACATCAACAACACTGTCACCATTGTAGTCATAGCTACAATCAACCTGATAGACCCATCCGCCACTTCCATATTCATGAGTGTCATGAGTCCAGATCTGTTCACCGGTTTTACCTGAAAGTGTAATTATTGAACGGCTACCCCATGGAGTACCTACAACTATATCTTTATAACCATCAGAGTTAATATCTTCTGTTATTGCTAATTCATTTTGACTCCAAAGAGATCCTGAATATATCTCATGTTCCCAAATGACATCTCCTGCTGCATGGGCGTTTCCATTGAAACATCGAACGTAATTATCTTCGGAGCAAATTATCACATCAGATATACCATCACCATTAATATCAGGGATTGATGCAATGGCTTTTGGACTATAATCCTGCCTATCAAAACCACCGGTTGCTCCCCATATGGTTCTGGTACTAATATCAGGTATAGAATCAATTGTTTTTGGGCTATTATCATAACCACCAGTAATTTGGGAACTCCATAGGGTTTCACCAATAGAACAATCCATGTTGAATCCTGCACCCTGTACAGAAACAAGATATGGATTTTCATCAGGATCATTACTACTAATAGATAGGGTTGCACTGTATGTAATAGTTGCTGAGGGATAGAACCAGATTCCGACCTCTACTGACGAAAGAACACCAATATCAAATGGAAATGTCACCTGGTCATTCACGATGAAATGACTATCATCAGATGTAATATCATTAATAGTTAAAACAGAGTCGCCAGCGTTTTCTATTTTCATTAGCCATCCTGGATACGCATTTACCCGCACATTACCATAATCATGTGAGCTTACTGGTAAATCAATATCAGGTCCAGGATAAACTGCATTACCTGTGAGAGTTAAATCAACTGTTGGATGTACCGGGTCATTGGATTCGATACTAGCAGTCGCATCAAGCTCACCAAAATCTAAAGGCGCATAAACAAGTGGAAGTTGTACTTGATTACCAGATGTTATTGTAATAGGAAATGAGCTAGTGCAAGAAAGGTAAGTAGAACCAGTCCCAGTAAATGTAACATTTTGTATCACCAAATCCCCTATTCCTATGTTCTGGACAATAACATTCCAGGTTTCTGAACTACCGATAGTGACCACGCCATAATTATGACTACTAGTTGGGACATTTATCTCAGGGGTGCCGCCGCCACCCAGATCCACCTTATAAAGATAATCAACGCCGCCTGCTCCATTGTCACAATACCAAAGATAATTTCCAGCCCATACAATTCCTGCAGGATCTGTTCCTTCTGAATCGTAACTATTTAGAACGCTGCCATCTGAGGGGTCAATTTGATATATTGCATCTCCCCAATAATCTACCATCCATAATGTTGTATTATCTACACAGAGATCCCATGGCTGATTATCTGGTGCAGTAAAGTTTTGCAAGATGGATCCCGTATCATTGACTTTATAGATAGTTGAAGGGTCAGGATAATATGTTGCAACCCAGAAATCGCCAGAATCATAAGCAATACCTGACATATATTGATCTGGGAGGTTGAACTGAGAGATTAGATTTCCGCTCATGTCAAATTGTAATGCAACTGCAGGGTTTGATGGGTGATCTGTTGTCCAGAGGTACGTACCATCATAAGTAAGGCCAAAAGAATCATCTTGAGGCCCATTACATAAAAGTGAATAGCTACCATCTGAAGGATCTATTTGATATACTTCATCTCCATTGGCGCCATAGATGCCACAATAAATATATGTACCGTCATAGGCTAAACCAGATGCGCTCTCTGGAATTTGGTACGTTGCCACGATTGTCCATGCCCTATCGTTACTACCTTTTATTGGATTATCTTCTGGTGCCACTTTTGATATATCATCAGCAATCAAGTTATCTATTTCATTGCCTGTACTTAATGTTCCTGATGCTGGAAAAATCACTGCAATCAATAGCATAAATACAAAAATGCTTACAATTTCTTCTTTCATTTATTAACCCCCTTAAATTTATTAATAATATAATGTATGTCCATTTATTTAAATTTTTTGTAGGAGGATTTTTTCTTAGAGAAAAACTATTTTGTTCTTTTGTTATGTATTCGCCTTTCTTCTATGCGAAATAAGGATGGTTACAAGCATAATGACGATTAACCCAGCAGAAACTGAAGGAAATGGCATATCTGTCTCCTCGCTTCCTTTTTCTTCCGAAGCATTCTTTTGACATACTATTTTGAAACTGTGGGGTTCGTTGCCTGACGAAGCAAAAGTATAACTCGTTTCTTCCAACATATTTAAAAGATTAGTATTATTTTTTTGAAGCATAATATAAATATATTCACTTTCAGCCAGTTCTGATAAGTCCCATGAAATAGTAATATTTGTTGATGATTCATTTCCTGGTTCTGGAAGCCATACGATGGATAGGTTCCACATTTTTTCTTCATCGGGATATTGTTTATACTCATGCATTAACGCATCGTAAGGATATTCCATGTTTGTAGTGAATCGGGTGTTAATATTTGGAACCGTAGGTGGAAAGGGTGGGGCCATTACATCATATATATCCTGTCCATCAGATGCATCAGATGCCTCTCCTAAAACCAATCTGTTGCCTGTGCCATCAGAAGCTTCAATTCTTATCGTAGCGTTCCATACGATGCTATTGGGAGCGCTTTTTGAAAAATTGATAAGGTCTATGTCTAGCTGTGATGAAAAGCTGAACAATGATAACAATATTAATAAAAAAATTCCTATTGTTTTATAAATTTTATATTGTTTTACATATATATATTTCATGCTGATATTCTCCAATTATATTCAATTTACAAATTTTTTCTCGATTTTTACAATTGTGAGATATTGGTCATATTTATAATATCTTTCGATGTCTTTTTACTAAAGGGACAGATGGCTTATACATAGATTCAAGTTAACATGATTAGATTTAAAAAAAATAACCACCAGCTCTTACAAGAACTAGTGGTTGCCGAATGGTTTATGCTTAATTCGATTTCATTGTTTCAATATACATGGTTGATATGCGTACATCCAGTAGCCATCGCTAGGTATAAACGTATTTGCAAAGTTGTAGCTCTGAGTATTTCTGTCCCAGCCAAAGACAACATCATTCACATAACCATTTGTTACTGCATCCGCCCAGCTGTAATCTGTTCCACCATAGTTTACAATGATATCTACCTTATTTAATGGTTGATCATCAGGTACACTCATTATGTTCCAGCCCTGTTCAAGTTCAGTAATGTAGTCATCTGATGGAACTGTTACTACATCAACCCAGAATTCACACGTTTCATAGCAATAGCACCAGTATCCTTCACCAGGTTCAAGTATTGAAGCAAAGACATACGAACCGCCATCCCAGCCAAATATAACGTCAGAAACAATTCCTTGGGTTACTGCTTGATCCCAGGAATAATAACAGTCATTGTATTTTACCATGATATCTTCTTTATCTATGGATTGGTTGAATGGCAGTGAAATCAAGTTCCAGTGGTTCATAGGATTAACTGCATTCTGTATATCTCCAACTGGGACTAGTTTACTAATAGTATCCGTGTTTCCTGTGTCATCTTCAACTGTTAATATAACAGAATATTTTCCATTAGATGTATATTGATGCGATGGGTTTTGATCGTAGCTCACACCTCCATCACCAAAGGTCCAACTCCAATTGACAATGGTTGCTCCTGTAACACTGGAAAGATCCGTAAAGTACACCGTTTCGGAAGCCAATGGATTATTTGGTGTATACTCAAAGTCAGCGGTAAGTGAACTTGTTATTTCAAAGGTATGCACAGGCGATGTTGCACCATAGTCATTTCCGTCAATCGCCCAGATATAGTAAGTATATGTTCCAACGATGGTATAGGAATCTTCGTAGTAATAGTCCCCACGTTGAATCATACTCAGATTTGTAGTTCCACTATTTGGATCAGTGATATGTACCCTGACTTGTGCGACTGATGTATCATCAGTAACTGTACAAGTAATATTCACGTTTCCTCCAGGTATCTGTGGATCTGGTTGAGCATCAACATTTAAGATTTGTGGTGGATCTGTATCGGGGTATCCATTACAATCACCATATGGGTATTCATCAGTTAGCCATGGGATAAATGTTACATTATCGCTGACATTGCATCCAAGACCTAGAGGATTGGATATTTCATGGTAGGGACCAGAAATGTGATCCCACCAGTTACAGGTTCCATTTACAATCGGCGCGGTTGAAGTTATACCCCATTCACAATCAATAAAGTTATTGTAATGCGCTATAACACTACTTGTATCAGCAGCATCATACCCTACTGCAATTGCCATTGTACAATCAGAAACATCATTTTCTTCAATGATAGCATAGGATCCAGAGCCGTAATACGTAGTGACTAAGAATCCTGCTGATTCTGACCCGTCAGATGATGCAACACCAGAACATCCACTCACTGTATTATTTATAACAGTAACACCACCACCGCCACCAATGTCAAGACAATAATCTAACCAGTCACCATCTCCTTTACCAACATAGGAGTTTCCTTCAAAAAGAGAGTCTGTAACCCAGTACAATACACCTATTCTACCAATCTCTGTGAATTGACAGTTAGTGATATTTACGGGACCTCCTCCAAATGCTGCTACTGCGACACCACCATAACCTGGGTATTTGATTTCATTGAAACATACCTGATCAATTGTACCTGATCCTTTATGCCGAATGCCTTGATAAATATCAAATCCTGTTCCATCAAGTTTCATATTACTTAAATGAAGCTCAATGCCACTGTTGACAAGCCACCAACCTCTGGAATCACCACTACCACCAGTATTACCAGTGGGTGCAATAATTGTCGATGTGCAACCTTGACCTGATATTGTCAAATTTTTACTTACAATAATTTGAGGACCTTCTGTTAGAGTTGTCGCAATGATCTCCAAACTGTGACCATTATCTGTGCCGGAATCATCGATGGCACTTTGAATTGTACTAAACCATTCATCTGTGTTCAAATTATGAACTATACCGCCACCTGAACAATCACCATATGGGTAGATATCATCAAGCCAAGGGATATAATCAATTGATCCAACTACTTCTTGCACTGCATCTCCAGTTCCCGGACCGTCGCCACTTGGACCAGAAATATCTCCCCACCAGTTACATTCAGCGAGAATGCCTGCTTGCATCTGATTGATAAGGCCACCATAGGCACTTCCATCAGATCCAGAATAATGTTGTACATTACCAACAATATTACAGTGCTCAACCGTTACATTGGTTGGTCCAAGATTTTCTTTTCCCGGTTCACCAAAACGCATTCCACGCTCATTATTGGTAAATGTACATTGTGTAACGGTGACATCATCACAGTGAGCAGGATAAGCTACATAACCTCCTGATGGATTGTTACCTGTTCCTCGTTCTTTCACAGTAAGCGCTACTCCTTCTTTTGCTTCATCGATCGCGTTATCTATAAAAACACAATTATCAAAAACAAAACCTTCATATGTTCCAGCTTTTAAGTTGACATCAATACCAGCACTCCAAGGTGCAAAATAACTTGGAAGAGCACTAGAATCAAAACCATTCTCATTGACTGTACAACCTGTAAACGTCGTATCTGATAATTTCTCAGCATATACTCCTTTATGATTATTATGATTGAATTCCGTATTTGTTACAGAAACATGACTTACTGTACTTGTATCAGCACTTACTTGTTTTTGAGTATACCACCCATATGTAAGATTATTAAAAGCTGAATCAACAATAGTCAAATAAGATAGTGAAGATGTTAAATCCACATAAAGACCACGTTCTTGTTCTGTTGATGGATTGGTATTTGTACCTATCACATGAACATTGTCAAGTTTTATGTAGGAAACATCTGTTCCTGTTGCCGCGGTAAATCTTCCAATTGAAAAACCTGCTAAACTTACTGGTTCAATTCTTAGATCTTGGAATAGTATCGGATCTGTGTCTGAAATACCAGATGCTGTTATTTGAACAACTCCAACATGTGAATCTCCTGCACCTGAAGAATCTTGTGTGATAATCGTTCCATTTGTACCACTACCAGCGCCAATAAACGTTAAATGTTTGTTCACTGTAATGTTTTCATTATACGTACCTGCATCGATATGAATTGTAGTTCCAGTAGCATCATCAATGGCATCCTGAATGAGCATTCCTGGAATCACATAATAGTTGTCTTTAGCGACATCAAAGATTAACATATCTTCATATGGAAATCCAGATGTTATCAATCCATTGGCAAAAGATTTGGCGTTTGTAAGATTTTCTTGGTAATACCATTGTTTAAAATTCCAAGTACCTGCTCTAAATCCATAAACAACATAATCAAATTTACTTGGAATACCCACATTAATAAAAGCACCATAAGGAGGATCCTGCTCCAGCAATAACGGTGCAGGTTCATCAGCATCAAATGATCCGCTGAATGTAATATTCTCTGCATCTACATTCACTGCATGAACACTCACCCCGCCCCATGGGTTATTACTGGTCGTAATATCGGTGACATCGATATCTTGAGAATCTAATATCATGATACCAAAACCACTTACCGTATCAACAACTTCGATATTTGTTAATGTTGCACCTTGAACGGTATGCATATCAACACCCGTTCTTCCAGAATCTTGCACCCGAATATTTTCAAGCGTGATACCACTCACATGGGAGATTTTGAATCCATAATGATCCGTGCCAATTAATGTGAGATTCTGAATAGTGGTATTATCAGCAAAATTGCTGATTGCATATCCGCTGAAAGAACTTGCATTAATAATGGTATTTCCTAAGCCAGATCCATCAATGGTTAATTCTTTTACTTTTAGATCCACGGTTTCAACATAATGTCCTGCTGCTACGTAAATAGTACCACCATCGCATACTCGATCAATCGCAGTTGCAATTGTTGCCACATGACTCCAGTCATACCAACCAGTTGCTGCATCGTCATCAACATACACTGGATCAACACATTCTCCACCAACACATTCACCATCTGGATAGACATCAGTGAGCCATGGTAAAAAGCCGACATTATCACTCACGTTGTCACCAGTTCCACCTGAATTGCTTGCATGATTTGGACCAGTTATTGCACCCCACCAGTTACAAGTTGCATCAACGTTGGTAGTAAGATTATTCCATAAACCATAGTTGCCATTGCCAAAAATGTTATTATTGTTAATATTTCCAGTGAAATCATCCCATATACTTATTCCATGAGATATACAATTTTTAACTTCATTTTCCTCAATAACAAGATCTTCAACAACATAGGCATATATACCATAATCTGAACCGCTAACTGTATTATTCTGGATAAGGTTATCATGAATCATACCCATTGTATATGCAACTTTTGTAGAATTTCCTGAAACACCGATAACACCTACTTCTATACCAACCTCATTTACGTTGCCGGTACCCGTTATAGTATTATTGCTGATTTCATTATTTGTAATTTCCTCGCTGCCAGTTAGGTCACTATATGCACCATAACGAGTGTCAAGTGCCAAACAGACGCCAGGTGCCGTATAACCAGCTTCTGTACCATCTGCATGAATTATATTATTTTGAACAAGGTTTCCAGAACACTCATCTTGTGGTGGTCTTACTCCAAACATAATTCCTATGCCTCCACCACCTGAAGCTACTGTATCAGTTAGTACATTATTAGTAATCTCCCAATTACTTCCATCATAATTACTGATTCCTTGCACAGCATCATTTACTTCAAAAGAATCAATGATAACATCATCAACACTTCTACTGAAAACAGCAAAGAAGAAATTTGTAGTTGCATTGCAGTTTATAGTTAAGTTTCTTATCTCTGTTCCATCAGCTCCTGCATCAAGTCGGAAGGCAGTCTGTAAGCCAGAACCGCTCTTATACGGTACACCGCTGCCAATAATAGAGTCCCCAGTGGTTGATCCAAGAATCATTACTGATTTATTGATTATTGCTCCTGAATATATCCCCTCTGCAACATGAACTGTTCCACCATCACAAACACGATCAACTGCTGTCTGAATACTTGCAACATGACTCCAGTTATACCAACTGCTTGCTGCATCATCATCAACATATATTGTATCAGTACAATCACCTACACAATCACCAACAGGATACGCGTCATCAAGCCATGGAACAAAACCAACATCAGTACTTACATTATCACCAGTTCCTGGGCCATAACCACCTGGACCGGATATATCGCCATACCAATTACACTCAGCATCAAGCGTTCCGGTGCCACTGTTGCAAATTCCATAGAGGGTATTACCTGTAATGTCATTGTAGTTAACTATAATGTTTGCAGCTGACGTTCCAGGATAGACGTATACTCCATCTTCAACGCTGTTCATAATCTGGTTGCCTGTGATATCTACGGAGCCAAGAGTTCCACCATTCCATTCTACTAGAAAGATGCCTTTATTGTTTCCATCCAGATCATTTCCGTCAATGGTCACGTTTTTGATCTCAGCATTGGCTCCGTAAGGATAGATGTAAACCCCCGCTGAAGAAGCACCAGTTACGTTATTGTTTCTGACGGTTACGCCATCCAGCACAGCCGTATAAGAGTTTTGAGAATCTCCAGCAACAACCCAGATGCCACGCATTAACGGACCGCTCACGGTGTTGTTCTCCGCCTTGATATTCGTGTTTGTTTGACCGGTCGTGGAAGGTGAGCGGATATTGGTATATAACAGTATACCTACCTCTGAATCCCAAGCTCCAAGGATATCCTCCCCACCAATGACGATGTTGTTGAGTACTTCTGAGTTTTTCGCATTCGTCAGTTCAAGAGAATAGACGCCGCAATCCTCTGCTATGTTATTCTCGATTAGCCAGTTATCATGTAGAGCTTGACCTTCATTTCCTACAAGGACAGCATCCCAACCAATATCATGAATATAGTTATCACGAACGATAACATTATTGATTGGATCGGAATCCCAAGCAAGTATACCACTACCTACTCCACCAGAGCCTCCAGAATTATTATAGTTACAAATTTCAAATCCCTCAATAGTTACATCAGATACACCACCATCAATAGTAATACCGTTGATGTCTAATCCTCCACCACCATCAAGAATTGGAGCATCCACTCCAGGTCCAACAGAGGAATCCCCTGGATCGCCAGTGAGAGTGAGACTCTTGTCAATAGTTACCTCCTCATAGTATGTTCCTGCAGCAACATCAATAATAGTATTGGATGCCGCATCTACTGCTTCTTGAATATACGTATAATGATCATTGAACGGATCCCAACCATATTTCAGATACCATATGTTTCCATCGATTTCAGCATTAGTATCATCCGGATTTCGCTCAGATGTAAAAAACAGAAACGTGTCACCATTATCATCAGTATAGCCAATCGGCCACATATCAACCCATTCATTTGCTCCATATCTTCCCTCTGCTATCGATAATTCTCTTCCATCAAAGAATCCACTATCAATTGTAGTACTGGCCCAACCGACAATCCATTGTCTGCCACCGGTATATGGAGCTGCTGCAAAAATATAATGATCATCAACCTTGAATAAAAATGGATCATAATAACCTGTAATGGTTTTACTGGCAATTAATTCCCATGAGGTTCCTGTGTCGTTATACCAATAGATATAGTAGCTTCCACCTGAACCAAGTGCAAGATAAAGATTAGAACCATCAACAAAGAAATGACCAAGACCGCCAGTAAGAGATTCAGATGCGCCAACTTGAAGTGGTGTGCTAAAAGAAGTATCATCTGTTGGTGTAGATGAATGCACAGTATGATAATTACCAGATCCTTCAAGAATCCAGATTTCACCATTAAATGCAACTTCATCATGATGTGCTTGTCCATCACTCATATCAGAAACATATGGGCCAACCTCATACCAGGTGCCACCATCATCTGTATAGTATCCATAAAGGGAGCAAGTGGTCCCGACATCAATAGGTACAAACACCCAAACATTTCCATTCAAATAGGCAGCTCCTGTTTCTCCTAGATAAATATCATCAACTGGAAGTTCAACATTATCCTTTGAACCTGATGCAAAACCGGCTATTGAATTTGCTTTTTCATAATAAAGAACATAATCATTAACATCAGGGTTTCCAGATGAATAAGGATCATTGCATCCTTCAGATCGACCAAAGAACATCCAATAATTTGAACCATCATATACAATGGATTGACCTCGCTCATATGACTCATTAGCAGTAACCTGTATTGGTTGAGTAACTTCAAGGATTTCTTCTTCGAAATAAAGAGCACTTGTACACTCTCCACAGACTTCGGGATAATGATTTCCGCTAGAATAAACCCATCCGCCACTACTTGGATCCTGTGTTGCAGCAAGCCAGTAACAGGCATGGTTTATCTCAGTCTGATAAGTTGATTTATCAACTAACACAAGAGAGTTTACTGCATAAGCTGTTGACTGCCAATCTTCGTCATAGGTGTTTGCCCCGTAACAGTAACTAAATGCACCGCTAGGATATTGACATTCCAACAGAGTTGTTAATAAACTTGTAATCTTATCTGTATGCACATCGGCAGTCACGAAGGAATCAATTAATCCAGTTATTCCAAGGGAATACCAATAGTAATCTAGATTACCATAATTTGGATCCCAACCATTGTTTTTGTTTGTTGTTAAATTAAAATAACCTGGATTTTGCATAAAGCTATCCTGATAGATCACTTCTGCCATATCATCTGCATCAGAATCATAACCATCTGTCGAATATCTTTCATGTAGCATTGCTGCAGCTTTCACCCATATACCAATATCCCAAGGGATAATTCCATTTTCATATCCTTGACCAGCACGGGCATCACGAATATATTCTGCCCAAGCGGTTGCATTACTGTGGGTTGATATTTTCGCATCATATTTTGTTTTTGCTGAATCTTGGTAGGTTGTACCACTTACACCTGGCAAATCATCATAAAGCATGAGAAATACAAGATCACTACCGGAATCTATTTCCGAATCTGTTATCATATGTCCTGCGGCATCATCTAAAGCTGTTTTATATGATGCATCGCTTGTCTCAAGATAAGCATAATACAGACCCAATGCGGTTGCACCATAAAGATTAGTAGAACTTGCAGCTGCTGAATGGGTAAACTGAGGTGCAGTTAATATCCAATTCCAACCTCCATCATCTGGATCATCAGGACTATCTGGATTGCCATTACCTGCGTTATCCTCAGTGATATCTGCCTGAGCATGAACCAAATAATCAGCACCATCGATTAGTGCTGTATCAATTTCTGGTGAACCCTTAAACATAGAATAATCAGGAATGGTTTCTTTCATTGTCGGTACAAAATCAAATTCGTTTTCATCAGCATCTGCAATAGACATTGGCAGTATTGCCAATGTAGATAAGCACATTACTGCAGCTACTGCGAAAATCACCAGCCTCTTAAAACTCTTGTTCTTTTCTTTCATGTTTTTCTTTTGCCTCCTTTTTCATTTTTCTTATGTTGTTTTTATTTTGAAATTTAATTTGACCACCCTCACCGGCTAAGAAGCATTACAAATGGTTCCTCGTCAAATTGCACTTTGGGCACTACACATTCCGCACCCTCATTGTAAAAAGTCTTTATTTTTTTCATTTTAATTCGTCTCCCTTTTAAAACATCTTTTAGTCGTGTTTCTTCTTAAAACAAAAATTAGTTTACTTCCTCCTTCCATACATTTAGCGTCTGGTTCAGCAGCTAGCCCATTAGCCAGTTCAAAAGCTCCATCAGTATTTGCAACAGCCGTCTTTGTATCGTTCACGATTGCGCCTTCCAATCTTGCAGCATCTACTTTAGTTTGTGTATGAAAAGTATTATTTTGCAACGACATATATCTCCCCATGACTGCATAGCCTCCATGGATCTGCAAAGGTGACGTGACAGTGTTTAGCACAGTATGTGGCTATAGTGCACACATATCACATATGAATGATATGGAAATAGAAGCGATATAAAGTCATTATCACCATATTATTAAATGCGCAGTATCCGTTTGTTGTTAGTTGATAGGCATAAGAAAAATACTTATATATCTTTCCATAACTAATAATACTATTATAAATGTTGTAAAGTAATGTTATGGGATTATTTTCTCTTAGTCTATCTTTGGTCGCTTTTCCTTTAATCCCTTTTTCTTAAAAACCATCCCCCATAAAAAAACATCCACCAAAAAGGTAGTGTTTCATTCAGGTAAAAAGAAAAGAGACGCCCCAAACATAAGGATCTATAGCATGAAATTAAAAATAACGCTTCCCCTTCTTCCGTCCCTTACTATACATATAATGCGGAGTGGATATATAAATATTTTGGAATAATAAATGCAACAGACGTAACAATTCCATCTCATATTCCCTTTTCATAATTCGACGTAATCTATAAAGATCAGTAGACCCACACATCCTATTGAGAAATAGTCTTAAATTAATTGTTAACTTAGGTAGTTGCCTTTAACTACAAAATTTTCATTGATCCCGACCATTCGCTTAAATGCTAAGATAATTGCAATCAACAGCACCACAATAAAAATTCCTACTATTTTCATTTTTTTCTATCTTCTTTAATCTGCCCCTCCCATCAAAAAACAAAATCTAATATACGATAGCCATCATAATAATGTAAATGATGTGATTTAATTACTGGAGTTTTGCGTTTTGCTAAGCATTTGTATTTTTCATCATAGTCGATTTATACGGGCATAGAATGCTCTCCATAAGTTGTTTCATCTCAATATTTTTTGTTTTAC
>Ga0307431_1001155_pt1 | contig 15667 bp, 12 predicted proteins | sample SalMarWE160170MG_FD_202155 | JGI IMG/M metagenome (GOLD analysis project Ga0307431, IMG submission 202155) | Salt marsh sediment microbial communities from the Plum Island Ecosystem LTER, Massachusetts, United States - WE1603-170 | ecosystem: Environmental > Aquatic > Marine > Intertidal zone >...
CATCGTACATCTGGTGATCAATTTTTTGGTCCTTTGGTGCTCTTGGTATCCAATCTAATGCCATAATCTTCCTCCTTTGCTATGGTTAGGTTTCCTTTCTTTTAGACTTAAAAATCAGGCTCCAGCACTATCCTCTTCATGGGGGGCACCTTGTGGGCATCATCAAAGGTCTCTGCAATGGTGCTCATCGGACGGGTCTGTACAAATTCTTCCATATTAATCTCTTTATTCAAAACCATGTCCAGGACAACCGGATAGTATTCTGGTAAACAACCCCATGTGCCGATCATTTCGGCATCAAATGCCATCAGTCGACCTATGGCATATTGTGTCGGGGCTAGGCCGAAACCTACGACAATTAATTTTCCGGTAAAACTGAGCAAGGTCAAGGCGATCTCTTGGCCCGACTTCGAACCTGTCACCTCAAATATCTTCCAGCCATAAATCGGTAATCCCTGTTCCTTGCAGATATTCCTGAATTCTTTGGATACATCTCTTGCATCCTTGTCTGTTGAATTTATAACAAAATCAGCGCCAAAGTTCAAAGCTCTGTCTAGTTTTTCCTGGCTGCGGGCTATTCCAATGACAGTCTTTGCGCCTAATGCCTTGACTGTTTGCCCTTCGTATTGACCAACGCCTCCTGTAATGCCTATAACCACGACGTTATCGCCCGGCTGTAAATCCGCCCTCTTGGCAGCCTGGTAAGGAGTAGTAGCTGCATCTGCTATAACAGCAAAGTGTGATAGCGGAATGCCGTGCCTGTCTTTAATTTCGCAAAGATCCACGCTCGGTACAGGTATATGGCTCGAAAAGCCGCCGTAAATACCGAGGCTGTTTCCGGGCATCTTCTGATTCAGGCACCTGTTGCCTCTTCCTGTCTTGCAGAGATAGCACTTCCGACAGGGCATGACTGCGGGGATAATAACCTCTTTTCCAATCCAGCTCTCATCACCGGCCACAACAGTCCCTGAAATCTCGTGGCCCAATGTCAAGGGCGGCTTCGAAACAGTAGGCACACCGTCATAAAAGTATCCCAGATCAGTGTGGCACACTCCGCAACCTGCTACCTCGACAAGCACATCTTCAGGGGCCAGCTCAGGAACCGGTATCTCCTTTTTTTCAAGTTTTCCAGGGGTGACCTCACCTGTTTCCTTATTCCTTGCTGTTGGTTGAACCATCTGCCATGTCTGGATCTTATCTGGAATTTTTGCCATTTTCACCCTCCTTTCTTATTTGGTTTCTTACGTGTGTTGATTCTAAACCCTATGAACCCAAAAAAAATCAATAAAACCTGTACACTGTCAGATCATCCCGTAACCGCCATCAACGCAAAAGAGCTGGCCTGTGATATAGCTTGCCTCGTCCGAGCCCAGGAATACGAATGCGGGGGCAATGTCGTCCGCCTCTGCAAATCGCTTAAGCAGGATCCTATTCATATAGATCTCCTTGAGCTTTTCATCCGTCCTAATCTTCTCCGTCATATCCGTGCTCACAATACCGAGACAGATCACGTTCACGCATATATTGTTCCGTGCAAGCTCTCTCGCCGCTGATTTGGTGAAGCTCAGCAGCCCCCCCTTGGCCGAGGCATAATTAATCTGGCCAACAGTACCCACAATCCCCGCCACCGAGGTTACGTTGATGATCTTGCCTCTGTTCTTTCCCGTCATGTGCCTTGCCGCAAATTGAGTGCAGAAAAATGCGCCCTTGAGATGGATATCAACTACCGTATCCCACTGTTCCTCGGTCATCTTGAGCAACATGGCCGGTTTGCTAAGGCCTGCATTATTGACGAGGATATCGAGGCCGCCGAAGGTTTCAATACCCTTTTCTACCAACTCCTCTGCTTCAGATGCATTGGCCACATTGGCCTTCACGAGGATCGCCTTGCCTCCCCCATCCTCGATTTCCTTGACTACCTCTTGACCTGCCTGCTCATTGGTTGAATAATTGACCACCACGCTGGCGCCTTCTTTTGCATAGGCCAGCGCTATGGCCTTTCCCACACCACGACTGCTCCCTGTTACCAGCGCTACCTTATCCTTGAGCCTCACCTTTTTCCTCCTCTCATTCTTAGGATTTCTGTAGCTACATTGTAACTATATCATTCTTTTAATCGATGTCAACAAATTTTATCCATTTTATCCGATGGATTCAATGAGGCACTCTCCTTAAAAAGACTGGGACTACACCTATGAATGAGTGGGCATGGTTTTGTATGGTATGTTACCCCTATTCCTGGTAGGGAAAAATACCCAAGAATATCTTCACCGGTTGTAACGGCCTATTTGCTTCAACTGTGCATCGTTAGGTCCTCTCCTTGATCATTTCTCTGGCAATCACAAGCCGTTGTATCTGATTGGTGCCTTCGAAGATCTGGGTGAGCTTTGCGTCTCTGAAGAGCCGTTCTACAGGATAATCCTTGGTATACCCGTAACCCCCGAATATCTGCACGGCATCCGTGGTGATCTGCATGGCTGCATCGCTGCAGAAGCACTTGGACATGGATGCCAGCTTTATATTCGACTTACCCCTATCGTGCGCTCTGGCGGCCTCCACCATGAGCCCCCTTCCCGCCTCTATCTGCATGGCTGCATCCGCCAGCATGAAGCTTATGGCCTGGTGCCGAAAGAGCGGCTTGCCAAAGGTTTCCCTCTGGACTGTATACTCAATGGAGTACTCAAGGGCCGCCTCAGCTATGCCTAGGGCAAGGGCCGCGATTGACGGTCTGGACATGTCGAAATCCTTCATGGCAATGAGAAACCCCTCCCCCTCTTCCCCAAGCCTGTTCTCTTGGGAAACCCTCACATCCTCAAGGATGACCTCCGCAGTATTGCTGGCCCGGAAACCGAGCTTATCCTCTGTTTTTCCAATAGAAATCCCTTCCTGATCCCTCTCGACCACAAAAAAGGTCATCCCCTTCTCTGCCGTCTTTGCCAACACCGTATAGAGGGATGCAACGCCCCCATTGGTAGAGAAGAGCTTGTGCCCGTTCAGAATATACCCCTCACCATCCTCTTCTGCCTTGGCCCTAATGCCTGCCACATCGGAGCCCGCGAAGGGCTCGGTGACCAAATAGGCTACGAGCTCTTCGCCCGTTGAAAGCCGTGGGAAAAACCGATCCCTTTGGCTTTGGTTTGCTGCCACGATTATCGGAAAGCTTCCCACGGCCTGTATCACGAGAATCAACGCGGAAGAGGCGCATGCCTTTGCTATCTCCTCTACGCATAAGCAAAACATGAGCGTGTTATCCTTTTCAAGACCACCGTATTCAGGCGGGAGAAATGTCTGAAGCAGGCCCAACTCTGCAAAGAGCCTCGCCATATCCCAGCGAAACACCCCTTCCCTATCCATCTCAGCCGCCAGCGGTGCTATCCTTTCCTTAGATATTCTTGCTACGTTTTTCAAAATCATCTTTTGGTCTTCATCTAATTCAATCATGGTCATTAGAGTCTCCCGTATTCCTTTGAAAATTCAAACGCAATCCTTTTGACCAAAAGGCCTAAATCATCTTTCCTGTTCCCATTCTTATCAAGTCGAAAAGAAGGACAGGCAATGGTAAAACAACCTAATATGCGGTTTTCTCTATCATAGATCGGCGCTGATATCCTGCACACTCCCTCCCTCAGTTCCTCAAAATCATAGGCATAACCCCTCTGACGAAGTACCTGCAATACTCTCCATAGGGAGGATAACGGAACCCTTATTTCCTGTAATATATCATTGAAGCTTAATTCCTCTCTGTTCTTAGGGATTGTTACAAAACAACATAAGCAATTTCAATTAACATTCGGCTTAATCGTGTAGCTCCACTCACCATGAAAAGGGTCTTTGAGAAGATTGGCTGCCTTCAGCTCCTTATCTGTGACCTTGATCCCTCTGGGGTAGCTGTTGGAATCCATCCCGCATGCAACCTCAAGTCCAGTTTTGGTGGTTGTTGCAGAGATCAGATTGACAATCACTTCATGGCTAATGAGTGGCTTACCGCGCCAATTCTGACTGATAAAAGAAAACAAGCGATGCTCGATTTTATTCCATTTACTGGTCCCGGGTGGGAAATGGCAAACAGAAATAGACAGGTTCGTTTCATTGCTGAGGTTTTGCAGTTCTATTTTCCACAGTCTTACCCTGGAACCATTGCTTCCCCCGCTGTCTGCAGTAATGAGCAGTCGCTTCGCCTGAGGGTAGACCGTATGCCCCATCGTTTTCCACCACTGGCGGATGGACTCCACTGCAAAGGCAGCCGTATCCTCATCTACTCCGACACTGACCCATCCTTTATTTTGGGAAAGATCATGCACCTCATAAGGGCCGCTACCGAGGCTTTCAAAATCATAGATCAATACCTCTTCCGGGCTTCCCTTCGGTCGCCACTCGCGGCCTTGGTTTTTAAAGTCACCAACAAGCTCTTTTTTTTTGGCATCAACCGAAATAACCGGCTGACCTTGTTCTTGAAATTCTTTCACCTTGTGATGGATGTAGTCAAATTGGGCGTCTCGGTCAGGATGCGAGCCGCCTTCCATCGTCTTCCGATTGGCCTGCAAGCTGTAGCCCATTTGATCCAGCAGTTCAGCAACCATCCGGTGACTGGTTTCATGGCCCATTTTTTTAAGCTCATCAGCCAAGCGCCGCACACTCTTACAAGTCCAAAGAAGGGCGGATTCAGGATCTCCTCTGGTAACAGGCTCAATCAGCTGCTCCAGGTCTGCTTTAAGCGCAGGGTCTTTTTGAATGGTTCGTTTACGACCGCCGCCTGGCTTTCGGATACGTTCCTTGACTCCAGCGATATCTTCAAAGCTTCCTCTTTTAAGTTCAAGAGCGCCTGCGGCAACGGTGTTTCTCGACAGTCCCGTAGCTTTCGCAACACATGATACTCCCCCGTATCCGAGAATCTGCGCTTCAATGACAGCAAGGATTCTGCGCTGTTTTTCATTGAGAAAAGGGCTCAAAAGCTTAAAACGTTTTTCTATATTTTCCGTGTCCATGTAATGTGTATAGCATGAACAACAAGGATGGTCAAGTTATTCTGTTACGGATACTTACCACACATATTCATAAATACTGTGACGTATTGTGCAGACTGGGTTTACATATAATTCCTTGAAAAAATCCCCCTTACCCCTTTCATAAAGGGAGGTTGGGAGGGATTTTAAAATGCCAGCGTATTTATGAAATTCTGTATTAAGTTAGCGCTTCAGGTTTTCCCTGATATAGGTGATGATATCATCGGTATACGCACCGGGACCGAAGATCTCGGCGATCCCGACTTTTTTGAGCTCTGCAATATCCTCATCCGGGATAATACCTCCCCCGATCACGAGCACATCAGTAACGCCTTTCTCCTGTAACAACTCCATGATCCGGGGAAACAGAAAATCATGGGCACCCGATAGGATGCTCAAGGCGATGACGTCTACATCCTCCTGGATAGCCGTCTCCACAATCTGCTCGGGACTCTGTCTCAACCCTGTATAGATTACCTCCATCCCTGCATCCATCAGTGCGTTGGCAATAACCTTTATGCCCCTGTCATGTCCATCAAGGCCGGGCTTCGCGGCCAATACCCTGATCTTTCTCGCGCTCGTCATCGCTGTCAACCTCCAAGGGTACTCACTGGTTGGTATTCTCCAAACACATCCCGAAGCGCATCACAAATCTCACCCAGGGTTGCATAGGCCCTTACTGCTTCAAGAATAAACGGCATCAGATTTTCGCTCCCCTCTGCTGCGCTCCTGAGATCGCTTAAGATATCCTTCACCTTTTCATTGTTGCGATCAGATTTGAGCCTTTCCAGCCTCTCGATCTGAGAGACCCTCACAGCAGGATTTACCCTGAGGAGATCCTTTGGCGGTTCTTCCTCTACCTGGAATCTATTCACACCGACTACCACCCTCTCGTTCTTCTCGATCTCCTTCTGGTAGCTATAGGCGCTATCCTGGATCTCTCTCTGGATGTAGCCCTTCTCAATAGCGGCGGCTGCCCCTCCAAGCTCGTCGATGGCTTCGATATATTTTTGAGCCCGCTCATAGATCTCGTTTGTCAGGTTCTCGATATAGTATGAACCGGCGAGGGGATCAACGGTATCGGTCACGCCTGTTTCATGGGCGATAAGCTGCTGGGTTCTGAGCGCGACCTGAACTGCCTCCTCACTGGGAAGGCAGAACGCCTCATCCATGGAATTGGTGTGGAGTGACTGCGTGCCCCCGAGCACGGCGGAGAGCGCCTGGAAGGCAACCCTCACGATGTTGTTCTTCGGCTGTTTCGCCGTCAGGGTGCACCCCGCTGTCTGGGTATGGAACCGCATCATTATCGACCTCGGATCCTTGGCCTTGAACCTCTCCCGCATTATCACCGCCCAGAGTCGCCTCGCGGCCCTGAATTTGGCAATCTCCTCCAGGAAGTCCAAGTGGGCGTTGAAGAAAAATGAGAGCCGCGGCCCGAATTCATCGACGTCCAGGCCCGCATGAATGGCGGCCTCCACGTAAGCAATGCCGTCGGCCAAGGTGAAGGCCACCTCCTGAACAGCCGTTGATCCCGCCTCCCTGATGTGGTACCCGCTGATACTGATGGAGTTCCACTGGGGGACCTCTCTCGAGCAGAAGGCGAAGATGTCTGTGATAATCCTCATGGATGGTTTGGGGGGGAATATATAGGTTCCCCTCGCCGAATACTCCTTGAGTATATCATTTTGGATAGTTCCTCTCAGCCCCTTTGAAGCTACGCCCTGCTGTTCGCCTACCGCCATATACATAGCCAAGAGCACAGCCGCGGGGGCATTAATGGTCATCGAGGTGCTCACCTTGTCCAGCGGAATCCGGTCAAAGAGGATCTCCATATCCTTCAGGGAATCGATAGCTACCCCCACCTTCCCCACCTCTCCCTGGGCAAGAGGATGATCCGAGTCGTACCCGATCTGTGTGGGGAGATCGAACGCCACCGAGAGCCCGGTTTGACCCTGCTCCAAGAGAAATCGATACCGCCGATTGGTATCCTCTGCGGTGGCAAAACCGGCGTACTGCCGCATGGTCCACAATCTTCCCCGGTACATGGTCGGCTGAACACCTCTGGTGAAGGGGTACTCACCCGGAAGGCCGATTTCATCCATGTAGTCCGAATCATCGATATCCCCGGGCAGGTACACCCTGTTTACGGGAATGCCAGAGGTATTGGCAAAATCATGTTTTCTCTCTGGTCTCTTTTTTAAGGAGGTCTCAAGGTTATCCGACCATCGCTTATGTTCCCTTGCTATCTCCTCCAACATCTTTCGGTCAAACATTGGACTAACTCCTTTGTTCTAGATTCACCCTGCCATTGCGAGAAATACGCCGGCTGCAATCACCGTTCCCATCACCCCGGCCACATTCGGCCCCATGGCGTGCATGAGCAGGAAATTCCTCGGATCAGCCTTTGCGCCTATTACCTGGCTCACCCTGGCAGCCATGGGAACTGCGGAAACACCTGCCGAACCGATCAATGGATTGATCTTTTCCTTGAAAAAAAGGTTCATCAGTTTGGCCAACATGATCCCGGCCGCCGTGGAAAAGGCAAAGGCTAAGAGGCCCATGATGAACACGAATATCACCTGCGGCTTAAGAAAGGCCTCGGCGGACATGGTGGCGCCCACGCTGATGCCGAGCAGTATGGTGACGATATTCATGAGCTCATTGCCAGCTGTATCCGAGAGTCTCTTTACCACGCCACACTCCTTGAAGAGGTTCCCCAACATGAACATGGCCATGAGCGGCGCCGAGGCGGGCACGATCAGACAGATCACCACCACCGTCACCAGGGGAAACAGGATCTTTTCCCTCCTGGAAACGGGCCTTAACTGCCTCATCTTGATCTTTCTCTCGCTCTCGGTGGTGAGCAGCCTCATAATAGGAGGCTGAATAATGGGAACGAGCGACATGTAGGAATAGGCAGACACCGCCGTTGCACCCAGGAGGTGTGGGGCCAGGTGAACGGTCGTGTAGATGGTGGTCGGCCCATCAGCCCCTCCGATGATCCCGATGGAACACGCCTCGGGAATATTGAAGCCGAGCAACAGGGCGCCGAAGAATGACACGTACACACCGAACTGGGCCCCGGCCCCGAGTATGAGGGTCTTGGGATTGGCAATCATGGCCCCAAAATCCGTAAGCGCACCGAGCCCGAGAAAGATGAGGGGCGGGATGACCTCCCACTCCAGCCCGTAGTGGTAAAACTTCCACAGGAGTCCCTCTCCCTCCTTCATGAGAAAGGTGAGCGGCAGGTTCACCATCAGGATGCCGAACCCAATGGGAACAAGGAGCAGCGGCTCGTAGTTCTTCACAATAGCAAGGTAAATAAGAAAAAAGGCGATAAGCCACATCACAAGATTACCCACGGTCAGATGCGCCACGCCCGTGGTCAACACTAAATCCAGCATAACCTACCCTTTCTCGCTCATTTTTTCTCTGTGTTCCGAGCGATCCTTCCAAATGTATAGATTGCCGCGATCAAGATCGCGAGTGAGCCGAATACTGCGCTCAACCCAAAGACGCATATCATTAGAGCCGAGTTCCAATCAACCATAGGATCTTCTCCCTTTACGGTGATGCCCCTTCACTCTCAGACTACTTGTTACATGAAATACGATGCGCATCCGTTCAGTGGAACACTGAACGGATCTTAAAAGAAATGCCCTGCCGGTGACCAGACAGGGCACTTGATTTGTGCTGTGCAAGAATCAGGTCTCTATTCGATCACCATCAAGACATCATCGGCCCCAACCGAGTCCCCTTTCTTGCACTTGATCTCCTTCACCGTTCCTGATGCGGGAGCTACTATAGGCATCTCCATCTTCATTGCCTCAAGGATAATGACCTCGTCGTTTTCATTCACGGTAGCGCCAACTTCAACCTTTACCTCAATTATCTTTCCCGCCATGGGAGATGTTACATCACTCACTTCTCATACCTCCTTCTCTTTTAAATAATCACGTATACATGCTCAACATCATTGCTCAAAACAACCGATCTTCAAGCAGTTCTATGTTTTAGTGTTGATACTTTGGGCTCGCCCTGTTGTCAAGAAAAATCAGTATCCGGATCGTCCCATATCTTCTCGCACACTGCCGACCGGAACCCGGATGCGGTAAAAAAACCGGGATGGCTTTGCGAATAGCCCGAGATGAGTGTCTATGGGGTAATGATGGTGAGACCTAACTCGGCGAGTTGCTTGTTATACACCTTTGAGGGGGCATCGGTGACGGCACAGGTTGCTCGCTGAGTCTTGGGGAAGGCAATGACATCCCGAATTGATTCTGTCCCCACCATGATGGCCACTAATCTATCAAATCCAAGGGCAATACCCGCATGCGGCGGAGCTCCGTATCCTAATGCCTTGAGGAAGAAGCCGAACTTCTCCTGGATCTCTTCATCACGCAACCCCAGCACGCGGAAGATCAGATTCTGGAGCTCCAGGGTATGAATCCGCACACTGCCTCCACCTATCTCGACACCATTGAGCACCAGATCGTAGGACCTGGCCTTCACCTCCTCCGGGTGCTTCTCGAGGAGCGCTATATCCTCTTCTGCAGGAGCCGTAAATGGGTGGTGGACAGCTACGAACCTCTTTTCCTCGTCGCTGTACTCTAGCAACGGGAACCTGGTAACCCAAACGAATGAATACTGTCCCTGTTTCATCAACCCGAGTCTCTTTGCTATCTCGATACGCAGGTTGCCCAGTGCTGCATTGACCTGCCGAGCCCTGTCGGCCACAAACAGGATCAAATCTCCCTGATCGGCCTCCAGCCTCTCCTCGACGGCATGCATGGTCTCCGGGGCCAGGTGCTTGGCCAAGGTAGACTGCCATCCCTCAGATCCGATCTTGGCCCACACAAGGCCTTTTGCTCCTGAATCGGTCACGGTCGAATCCAACGAATCGAGCTCCTTCCGAGAAAAAGAGGACCCTTTTTCCACCTTTATAGCCTTGATCACGCCCCCTTCCGTAATGGTGTTACTGAAGACCTTGAAACTCGATAAAGCCAGCAGATCGCTCAGATCCACCAACTCCATAGCAAACCTGACATCCGGCTTATCGCTTCCGTATGAGTTTGCTGCTTCGGCGTACTCGATTACCGGAAAGGGTCTGGGAATCTGAAGGCCGAGGATGGCAGAGAACAGATCGGCCGTCATTTCCTCTATTACATCCATAACCCCCTGCTCATCAACAAATGACATCTCGATATCCACCTGGGTAAACTCCGGTTGCCTGTCTGCCCGCAGATCCTCATCGCGGAAACACCGTACGATCTGGAAATAGCGCTCGAATCCGGCCATCATTAACAGCTGCTTAAATAGCTGCGGGGATTGAGGCAAGGCATAAAACAATCCCCTGTTCACCCGGCTCGGCACAAGGTAATCCCGTGCCCCCTCTGGGGTGCTCTTGGTGAGCACTGGCGTCTCCACCTCCAGAAACCCCTTGTCATTGAGGAAATTTCGTATATGTAAGGCAATCTTGTGTCTCGTCAAGAGATTTTTGAGCAAGGCTGGTCTCCTGAGTTCTAAATACCTGTATTTGAGGCGCAGATTTTCAGATGCATCGATCTTTCCATCAACCTGGAAGGGAGGTATCTCAGCCTCGTTCAACACCTTGATCTCCTTTACTCTCACCTCGATATCCCCGGTTGAAAGCTCCGGGTTCTCCTGGCCGGCCAGTCGGGCACTGACCTCACCTTTGATAGCAATTACCCACTCATTTCTGAGAACTGCGGCCTCTTTCCGGACCTCCTCATCGCTCTCCTCACCAAAGACGATCTGCGTCAGGCCGAACCTGTCTCTTAAATCGACAAAGATGAGCCTTCCGAGATCCCGTCTCCGGTTCACCCATCCCATGAGCACGACTACCCGTCCTATATCCTTCTTCCTCAAGCTGCCGCAATCGTTTGTCCTTTTCCAATCCCCCATGGTATCCATGCTCAACTTCGCTCCTTCATCGCTGCTACCTCATCAACCACCGTATTCAGGGAAACTTCAGTCTGCCCCTTGGTGGACATATCCCTCACGATGCCAATCCCTTTGGCCAGCTCATCATCCCCCACGATCAGCACCCGTTTGGCATTCAGGCGGTCTGCGTGCCTCATCTGGGCCTTAAGCCCCAAGGATTGGTACTCCATCTCGCACCGGAGGCCTCTCTTTCTCAGCTCCTGCATCCAGACAAATGCCTTATCCCCAGCCTCCCTGCCCAGGGCTGCCAGGAAGATATCCGGCCCCGGTTCATTGAGCCCTGCATGTTCTTCCAAAAGCTCAACCACACGCTCTTCACCGATGGCAAACCCGATTGCGGGGGTGTCCGGTCCGCCGAAATCCATCATCAGGTTGTCATACCTTCCCCCGCCCGCAATCGCACTCTGTGCACCCAACTCCCGTGTCTGCACCTCAAAGGTGGTCCTCGTGTAGTAGTCAAGTCCCCTCATGAGGTGTGAGTCCACCACATATTCCATGCCTAAGTGCTCGAGATACCGTTTTAGGGAATTAAAATGCCCAGTGCACTCGTCACACAAAAGATCGAGCATGGTCGGGGCATCTTTCATGATCTCGATGCATTGCTCCACCTTGCAATCGAAGACCCTCAAGGGGTTTGTCTCCATCCTCTCCCGGCAGTCAGGGCAGAGCTGTGATGTGTAGTCCTTAAGGTATGCTTTAAGCTCTGTACGGAATTGCCCCCTGTCATCGGGGCATCCCAGGGAGTTGATATGGAGCTCGAGATCATTGAGCCCCAGCGAGGAGAAAAGTTGCATGATCATGGAGATAAGCTCCACATCGGATCGAGGCCCGGGATCCCCTATGATCTCCACGTCGATCTGATGGAACTGTCTCCTCCTGCCTTTCTGAGGCCTTTCATACCTGAACATGGGTCCTATAGTGTATACCTTGTGCACCGAGGATTCCTTATACAGGTTGTGCTCGATAAAGGCCCTCAAGATCGAGGCCGTTGCCTCCGGCCTCATGGCCACATGGTTACCTCTTCTATCCTGAAAGGTATACATCTCCTTTGACACGATGTCCGTAGCCTCCCCGATCCCACGGGCAAAGAGCTCCGTAGTCTCCAGTATGGGGATCCTGATCTCCCGGTAGCCGTAAAGCCCAAAGACCCGCTTCGCCTCTTCCTCGAGTTTTTTCCAGGCTCCTACCTGATCGGGGAGTATATCCTTAAAGCCTCGTACTGCCTTGTACTGCAAGGAAATTTCCTTTCTCTCTTTACATGTTGTCCGCTATCTATTATTTTTTGGCCGTCGTCTACGTACCGTCAGAGTAAAATCTATCAACATGTATTATCAATTATTCTACTATTCAAAGAAAGGCGAAGCCTTTGCCCGCTCTTTTCAAGCAACCCTCTCCTTCTATCAGAGCCCAAGCCTTCAGTCAATATGTATGGGGAGTATTATCAGGGAGTATGGGAGAGTTACTATTTCTCTGGGTTATAGAGTGAGACAAGCTGTAGGGTGAAAACACGTTCCTGGGCGGGAGGACTTACTCATCCAGCACCTGTCTTACCTTCCGCAAAAGGGCATCGGGTGAAAGCGGTTTATAGATAATATGTATCCGCTCATCAATGATTCCTTGCTCATGTATAATATCCGAGGTATAGCCGCTCATGAAAAGCTTCTTGATATCAGGCCTTATCTTGGCTATTTCTTCATATACCTCTTTCCCATTCTTCTTAGGCATCACTACGTCAAGCAGAAGAATTTGGATCTTTTCCTTATTCTCCCTATATTTCGTCACCGCATCGTCTCCATCCACTGCCTCTATGACACGGTAGCCATATCCCTCAAGTATCTCCTTTGAGAGCACCCTTACGCTCTCATTATCCTCGGCTAAAAGCACGCTCTCATCGCCCCTCTTGGGCGGGGCTAGAGCTGCCGATTTCTCCTCCTCAACCTGGGGCCCAATTAATTGAAGGAATACCTTGAATGTGGTACCTTCACCTGGTTTGCTTGATACATCGATATAGCCCTTATGCTGCGTAATAATGCCATACACCATGGAAAGGCCAAGCCCCGTTCCCTTGCCAACCTCCTTGGTGGTGTAAAACGGATCAAATATCTTCTCCTTTGTCTTCTCATCCATCCCGATACCCGTATCGGCAACCGATAATACCGCATACCTTCCAGGCATGACACTGTCTCTTGTCTTGAAGAAATCTTTGGATAACTCCACGCATTCCGTACTGATTTTGATGAGCCCTCCTTCAGGCATTGCATCCCTTGCGTTTGTGACGAGGTTCATGAGTACCTGTTCCATTTGACCGGGGTTGGCCATTACAACCAGGTCTTCCTTGGCAAGGCTGACCCTGATTTCTATGTCTTCCCTTATAAGCCTTGTCAACAATTTCTGTATCCTATTCACACTCTCATTCAGGTCTACCGGTCTCGGCTCAATTAACTGTTTCCTGCTGAATGTGAGGAGGCCCTGGGTAAGATTCGCTGCCCTTTGTGCGGCGTTGAGTATCTGCTCCACTCTCTCTTTCAAGGGGCTCTCTTTATCGATATCCATGCGCAACATCTCTCCGTAACCAATTATGGCAGTGAGAATATTATTAAAGTCATGGGCTATGCCGCCTGCAAGGGTGCCTATGGCTTCCATCTTCTGCGCATTGCTGAGCTGCTCTTTGAGGTCTTCTTCTTCTGCTTCCCTCCTCTTTAAGGATTCAAACAAATCGTTAAAGGCCTCTGCCAGCTTTCCTATTTCATCATGTGTCTCAACAGGCACCTTCTCTATATCCCCTTCCATGCCGAGAGCTTTCACGTGCTCTGTCAATCTATTAAGCGGCTTTGTGATCCCTCTAACTACGATATAGGCGGTCCCGGAGCCGACTATCAAAAAAAGGATTCCTATCAGAATACCAGTGATCAGCAAAACATTCAGCCGTGAATTTAACACCCCTTTATCAAGAGTTATCCTCACAAATCCAATAATGCGGTCCTCAATCTGAAGTGGCGCCCTTCCAAAAAGCATGGACTCCTCTGTGGAATAGCCTGAGGCGGAGACCACCGGGGACCAAAATTCCGCACTGCTCTTGTCTTCAAGGTAGAGGGAGGATCCGGAGTTTCTGAGCTTCATAACTATTTCACTGCTCCTCCCCTCATATCCTGCACCCGATTTGGCCGGGGAGCTTGTCTCAGACCTCTCCTCTTTCAATAACACTTTTCCTTCAAGGTTAAATACTGAAACCTCCAGGGTCTCCTCCTGCTGAAATACTCCCTCAACCGGCACCTTGAGCAGTTCTTTGTTCTCCGCAAATACACCGATTCTTGAATTGTAGGCGAGAATCCCTGCGAGCAACCTCCCGTCCTTTAACAGGGAATCTCTCAGGGATTTACGCTGGTGATGAATAAAAAAGGAGGTGAAGGATACAGAGATAATAAAGATAAGGAGGGCAAACACCGCGAAGACCTTTAACCCGAAATTTTCACTCAAGACCTTCAGTGAACTGAATCTCATCTTATCTCTTCCCGGTTAACTACCCTTGCTTTCCCGACAATCTTCTCGTCAATCTTGATTCCCAGCTTCCGAGCAACCTTCAGATTTATCGATATCACTTCCCTTCTCGCATCAACCGGCTTAATACTTCTTACAGGCCTGCCTGACAGAATCGCATTGGCCATCTCCCCTGCCTGATATCCTATATCAAAAGCGTCTATTCCGATAGAGAGCAATGCTCCCATCTCCACGTATTTCTCTGAGAAGGTGAGGATAGGGATCTTGTTTTCGAGGGAAAAAACCAAAAAATGCTCCACCGTCTCGGGTGTGATCACCGTCAAATCGGGGAGCATCCAGAACATATCAATTACGCCCCCCATCGCATCCAGGGAGGAAGGAACTTCCATGGAGCTGTGAACCTCTGTCGCAACAACCTTTATGCCGATTCGTCCGGCTGCATTTTGGGCCTCCTTCGTAAAGGCTCCTGTCTGTTTCGGGTCATATAAAAGGCCGGTCCTCTTCACTTCGGGCAGGGCGTCCCGGAGTATATGGAGCTGCTTATCCGCAGATATTTTCATGCTCACACCGGCAATATTCTTTTCCCCGGAGAGCAGGGATCGGGGATTCAATACCATGAGATACACAATGGGTATGTCTTTGATCGCCTTTACCTTCGATAGGGCCTCCATCCCGATTGCGAGCACCATATCAGGCTTGATCCCGGAAATCTCGGCTGCCGCATCTGCCCCCTCGAGTTCCGAGATTACGATTCTTTCTATCTCGGCGCCGCACACGCTTTTAAAACCTTCAACTGCCTGCTCGTACGGGGCAACGCCGATACTCTGTACTGCAACAATCTTCTGCTCTGCCTCGGCTGTGCCCTGAAAAAGGATTAAAAAAAGGGCTATTGAAAGGATATTCCTTATCACGACACTCTCATGTAACATCCCTGAAAAAACAGGTTGCATTACGTTATCAAAATTCTACAGATTTAGCATTAAAATCAAAAACATTTTTTACTATTGATTTCAGGATATTCCGGCTCATCGAAATGTTGGGCAAAAATACCATAATTACTTGAATAGAATCCATAAAGGTGATAAGCATATAGTGATTAATTTCTTTTTCGGCAAAATGTGACAATATCTTAAGCAGCAATGGATTGAGTGCACAGGCACCTTTTAAAAAATAGTATTCCCTTACTCTGCGTTACCGTTATC
>Ga0307431_1001158_pt1 | contig 15637 bp, 11 predicted proteins | sample SalMarWE160170MG_FD_202155 | JGI IMG/M metagenome (GOLD analysis project Ga0307431, IMG submission 202155) | Salt marsh sediment microbial communities from the Plum Island Ecosystem LTER, Massachusetts, United States - WE1603-170 | ecosystem: Environmental > Aquatic > Marine > Intertidal zone >...
CGTGAAAGCATATGACAACGAAACAGACTCAGCAGCAACAAAATTAACTGTTTTAATAGACACGCATTGGGTCAAAGATATTGGTTATCTTATTGATGACGATAGCGACGGAAACTACGATGCATTCTATAGCAATTCAACTAAAAATCAAACAGATATTAATAAACAAGATGACAGTACTTATTTAATAGACAATGATGGAGATGGCGATTGGGATTATGTCTATAATATCAAGGCAGGCATATTTACTGAATGCACCTCCGAGAAAACATCTGAAAATAATGCAATATGGTATGCATTGGGTGTAGGTATTTTACTGGCGATAATCGTTCTGATTATAATTTTCCTGGTTGTAAATGTAAAGAGAAAGACGATAAAAAGCAAGACAAAGATCCAGGCAAAGAAAAAAATTAAGAAATAAACTTTTCTTCAATTCATTTCTCTTTTGTTAGGAGTGGATTAAGAGCTACGTTTAGAATTTTTCATATGTGATGTAAATCAAAAATTATAATGAATCATTAGGATGACATTTGCGCAAAACATATATATGATGTAAATTGATTATAAATAGTAATATATATTATAAAAATGCGGGAAGTGCAGGAAGATATTTATGATAAATAAGAAAATAATTTCAATACTTTTGATAATGTTGTTTACTTCATTAAGTATTGTTGCTCTTTGTGCTAACATGAATGCTGGTCCAAAATCTATATATGGAACGGTTTTTATTGATGGGGCAATAGCAGATGTCGGTGTCGGAGTAAAAATCGTTATTGATGGAAATACATTTAATACAACAACCATTGAATGGGATGAAGATAATTACATCATTGGCATCCCCCCAGGATATGAAGGAGAAACAGGCTATTTTTACGTTGGCGATGATTGGGTTCCATATGATAATCAATCAATTACGATAGGATCAGAGACGGGTTATAGTGTAGATTTACATGCTAATATAACTGTTCCTAACAATTATCCAAATGAACCTACAAACCCATTGCCTTATAATGGTGCAACTGAAATTTCCCTAAATCCAACATTAAGTGTGAGGGTTACGGATCCTAATGGCGATTCTATGGATGTCTCGTTCTACGATTTTTCAGATGGTAGTTTGATAAGCATAGATACAAATGTTGCAAGTGGCGGAATAGCATCAGTTACTTGGCTGAACCTCGGCTATTATACTGAATATGAGTGGTATGCTATTGCAGAAGATAGTACCTATTCCAATCAATCTGATATATGGAGTTTCATTACTGAGGAAGAGGTTAATGATCCACCCGTTTTATCGGGTGAAAGTCCATCAGATGGTGCTATTATCGTGCCGATGTCCATTTCATCTTTAAGCATCCATATCGACGATCCGGAAGATGACAGCTTTAATTGGAATATTGAAACAAGTCCTGATGTTGGAAGTAATGATAGTAATGGTGACACAGATGGTACCAAGACATGTTTTATATCAGGTCTAAATTACTCCATGACATATACTTGGTACGTGAATGCTACTGATCCAAGTGGTAGTGGCACCTATGCTAGAGAAGTGTATACATTTACTACAGAACCATCTTCAAATGATTCACCTGCAGTTGTTTCCATTGAAGATGTTAATGTTTCTCTAGGTGACGTCAGTGCTGGTTTTATAAATGTTACTGGTGTTTCTAATCTTGGTTCGTTTAGTATCAATCTTTCGTGGGACCCTTCTGTAGTAAATGTTACCAATATCGACGATAGTGATTTTACCATATTCAATTATACTAATTATGAAATTGGTTCTGTCAATATTACTGGTTATTCTATGTCTGGTGTCTCTGGTGATTTTACTATTGCACGATTGGAGTTTGAGGCTGTTGGCTCAGCTGGTGATTCTTGTGATTTAGAAATCGCATATAGTCAGCTTTTGACTGCATATCCTATTCCCAGTGAGATCAATCATACAAGAATAAATGGAACAGCCTACATATTTGGAAATGATCCACCATACAAGCCCATATTGGTATCTCCCTCTGATGGTGCGACTGGAGTAGGTCTGACTCCAACCCTAAGTGTGGATATTTTAGATCCAGATGGAGATTCAATGAATGTCTCATTTTACAATGCGTCAGATGACAGCATAATAGATACTGTAAATGATGGTATCAATGGAAGTACCGTATCGGTTATATGGGCTGGTCTTAGCCACAACACCACATATGAATGGTATGCAGTTGCTAATGATTCAGAGTTTAAAACTTTATCAGATACGTGGAATTTCACAACAATTCTTTCAACAGCAAATCACCCTCCAGATGAACCTACAAATCCATCACCTATTGATGAAGCTGCTAATGTAAATCTAAGTCCAATATTAAGTGTAGATGTTACAGATCCAGATGGAGATAACATGGATGTACGTTTCTGTAACTCAGATGATGTTATTATTGGTATAGATACTAATGTATCAAGCGGTGCCACAGCATCTTTTCAATGGTCTAATCTTGCCTACGACACTACATACGAATGGTATGCTGTTTCAAAGGATTCTCAACTTGAAACAAAATCAGCAGTATGGAATTTCACTACGGCTACAAATGCTCCACCAAATATTCCAAGTAATCCTTTCCCAGCAAATGATGCAATCAATGTGGGCGTTAATGACTACATGAGTTGGGATGGTGGAGATCCATATGGAGACCCTGTTACTTACGATGTATACTTTGGAATGGTCAGTTCTCCACCAAAAGTTAAATCTAATCAGTCAACAGAGTCTTACAATCCGGGTACGATGAATCATAATATTACATACTATTGGAGAATTGTTGCTTGGGACAATTACGACATTTCTTCTAATGGGTCAATTTGGAGCTTTACTACCACAGAGGTTCCTGCAAATCACCCCCCAAATGAACCTGTGAATCCATCACCTGAGAGCGGTGCAATTGATGTGGATACTGCTGCGGATATTAGTTGGATAAGTGACGATCCTGATGGCGATCCGATTACCTATGATGTATATTTTGGAACGGTAAGCCCACCACCAAAAGTTGAGGCAAATCAATCTGGCACGAGTTACAATCCCGGAATAATGAATTGCAGTGAGATGTATTATTGGCAAATTGTTGTTTGGGATGATAAAGACGAATCAAATGAAAGTCCCATTTGGAATTTCACTACTGCAGACACTCCAACAAACCATCCTCCAAGTAAACCAGTAGGCCCATCACCTTCTGACGATGCAACTGGCGTTTCTCTTAGTCCAACATTACATGCAATTGCTTCTGATCCTGATGGCGATATGATGGATGTATCATTTTTTGATGCTTCAGATGATAGCCTGATAGGTACAGATACAAATGTCGCAAGTGGCGGACTGGCGTCTGTCATCTGGCCTGGTCTTACCAAAGGTAGTACATATGAATGGTATGCAATTGCCGATGATTCAGAGTTTGAAAATACATCAGATATATGGAGTTTTACAACACATGATGTTGAACTTGATATAGATATAACAAGTGGGATCGGTGTAACTGCAATAATTAGAAACATTGGAAACGATGATGCTTATGAGGTAGGCTGGAGCATCTCAATTGAGAGCAAAGGGCTACTAGGTAAAATAGATGAGTCCAGTGAAGGCGTTATTAATATACTTGAGGCAGGTGGTGAGATAGTTGCTAAAAAACTTCTGATATTTGGATTGAGTAAAGTGGAAATAACGGTAACTGCGGAATGTGCTGGAACAATGGCAACTACGGCAGCAACTGATGCTCTTCTCATAGGAATTTGGTTGATACTCATCTAAAATAGAGAGGATGGAATTATTCTCCCTTCTATTTCTTTCCTTTAACTTTTTCTTTGAGTTTTGATAGATCTAGTTTTCCTTCTTTACCCATGTACCTTTTCCATATAGACGAAATAACTGCTGTTGCTAAAAGACTGAACACTAACAATAATATGGGTGTAATGATATTTGCCAAAAGTTGGTAGTTAATCAAGAATATGGCACCAAAGGAAGATAACATTATCCCTGTGACAAGCTTCATCATTTGACCGTGCCATTCTGTGAGTTTTCTTTTTCCCAATGTAAGAACAAAAATTAAAACAATGATTATCAGTGGTATAACATAGATCACATTGTAAAAGAAGATGTAGGTATAATATTCAGTTGCAGATAAGCTGTACGATGCCAAATTTCGAGTGTATACCAGAGGTAAACCTAAAGTGCATAATAATTCATAAAAATTAACCGTTCCAGCTAGCGCTACCGTCCCAATAATTACTGCTGTGGTTTTGGGATTTTTAACAAGATTTCTCATCTGCTTATATATACCTGGTTTTTTATCTTCAGGAATACTTAAAGATGCTCCTTTTTTGAAAAAGAAGAAATCTTTGATATTTATGGCTCCAAGAACAAGTGCGAGACTTCCTGCAAAAATGGTAACTATTGGTGTATGTTTGGTAAGTAAAACCGCGTTAAGCAGTATAAACATAAACAATGCATAGAGTATTCCTGAAAAAAAGATAAATATACTGCCAATCAAAAGCATTCTCTTACGAGATTTGGCATATAATAAAAGATTCAAAAGAAAAATCAAAATAAAAAATGCGCATGGATTGAAACTGTCTAGACCAGCAAGCACAATTGTGAGAACTGGAAGTGAGAGGCTGGAGATGTTAATTTCTATTCTCCCGAAGATGACATCGACTTCTATCAAATTCCCATCAGTACTTTCATTGGTTTTTCCCCCTGAAAGATATTCATCAATATTATTCTCAAGGTACTGGACATATCTTAGAATGCCATTTTCTTTGATTTCCTTTATCAACGTGTCATTGATTCCGCTTTTTAGAATGATAAACGGGTTGTTGATAAGCACACTAGAATTATTTAGATGATTTTGATACTCTATATGGTACGTAGAATTTGACGTGATCTCTTTTTTAAAAATGGCAAGTGTATCTGGATATTTATCTTCGGTTTCGTCAATTGTAGATAACAATTCTATGTCTGAGTCAGAGCTTTTGTTATAAAAATATTCAAGAATTATTTTTCCATCAGTTAAATATGGTTGCACCAATAATTGGAATAAATATTCATCAATGGCATTTCCAATATACTCAGTAGTCACATCTAATTCATTGATTTCTTTAATTATCGTATCATTAATTTCACTTTTTAAGATTACGAAGGGATATCCAAGAAGCACACTAGAATTTTTGAGATAATTTTCATACTCCACATAGTAATCGGTATTTAGTGTTATCTCTTTCCTCTGAACAATAACTGTATCATTATATCTATTCCCAATTTCATCTATTGTCAGAAGTAATTCTACACAAGATCCGCAATTTTCGTTATAAAAGTATTCTAGAGTGATTTCTCCATCTGCTAGGACTGGTTGTATCAGAAATTGAAACAAGAAGAGCAGAGTCGCGATGACTATCAATCTCTGAGTGATTTTTCTCATGATTTCTCCAAATGAATGTTCATATTGGATAAAAAGCTATTCATCAATTTAGTCAACTTTGGATGTAGAAACCAATCAATAGAGATTTTTAAATATTGGGAGTAGATTACATGTGTTAACAAGTAGCCTAGAGGTATGGTAAAAATGGAAGATAATGAGAAGGAAAGATGTGCTCTTACAAGCGTTATAGAGACTGAGCTTGAGATACTTAGAAGACATGTTAAGGTACTTAAGACGTTGCAGGAAAACCAACCCATGGGTATAATAAAATTGGCTGAACTAACCGAATATCCTCAACACATGGTAAGATATTCACTACGGATGTTGGAACATGAGGGGGTTGTTGAGCCGTCCTCCAAGGGGGCTGTAACTACAGATGAAGTGCCAAAAATCCTGCATTCGCTTACAAATGCATTAAACGGCATTTCCAAAACTGTTGATAAGGTCATAGCTGCGCTTGAATAGGCAAAATAAAATATCAAACTTCAATTTTACTGCTTTGCCGCGGTAACTCAGTTGGGAGAGTGCACGGCTGAAGACCGTGATGTCGAGGGTTCAAGTCCCTCCCGCGGCATTTATGATGGGACTTAAAAGCCCCAAGCACTTTAACTCTATTGAGGGCTTACGGCAAAGACCGTTAAAGACTTGGAAAATGCGTTTGAACGTATCAAAAATATAGATATTATTAATGAGAATGTAACACATATACCTAATTTTTTAGAACAGCTATCGGCAGAGGGCATTGGTAGACCAAGACAGATAAAATATCTGTATACTTTGGGAAAACTTGCTAAAATGCTAGATAAATATCTTTCAAAATTCTCAACAAAAACAACATTTGTACTAGGACAATTTTCAATCAGGCAATCTGCGATTCTTCTATCATCCTCGTAGTATATCTCAATGCTAAGTTCGAGAATCCGAAAAAACTGAGAAAAGGCTAGCAACTCGCATCAAAATGTGTGAGATAAAACTCTGAAACTTAGGTCATGAGAAAGAAAGAGAAAAAAGTTCTTCCATGACTGAAGTATCATAGAAGAAGAGATAGATAGATTTAGTCTCTATCCTTGAATAGTTGTCGGTTGTCGCAAGGGTTTCCTTACTTCTTATGTATTACGATTTGTCCGCCACTAAGTTCAGTTCCATTTTCCTCTAGGTCATTGTCATAAACAATTGAATCGTTGTCGTCCTTGTCCCAGATCTTGATTCTGAACATGTCAACATCAGTGCTTGGCGTGAGCTTCTCATCAATAGCGAAGATCATAAATCCGTAGTTTCCTTCTCCGTTAATTGTTCCAGTACCCTTATACATAGCCTTTGCTCCAGCAACTATCAGCCAATCATAGTTTTTTGAGTGAAAGTTCAGAGTAGCTATTTGATATTGAAACTCAGTATTTCCAGTTGGAGTTGATTGACCTTTCTTGTATTTTGAAACGAATCCGAAGTTTGCCGTTCCAGTGAGAGTTGAATCAGCCCTATATGCACCTGCCGGTGAATCAATCCATCCACCACCAGTAACGAAACCACTTGTTGGATCTGATGAATCATACACTACTACATATTGGAAGATTTCTGTATCACTACCGCCATCTTTATCTGTAATGGTGAGTGTAACCGTATGCACACCAGTTTCAGTATATATATGGGTATCAGTTGCTGTTCCACAGCCATCCGTCTCAGTCACTGTGCCGGTAGATATTGTTCCATCACCCCAGTCAAAGATTGCAGTATGAGTATCCAATATTCCTGGGTCAGTGAATGTGCTAATTAATTCTACGGTAGTACCAATTTCAATTGGATCAGATGGCAGTCCAGTGATAGATGTAATTGTTGGTGCGACATTGTAAACTGTTACTGTTGTTGTATCATTAACGTAGTAAAAATAGTCAGTGACAAAAACCATCACAGCTCCATAGTAGTCATCTGTCCACATGTGTGTGCTAGTTGGATCAACTATCCAGATTCTAGAATCAGGGAAACCATCTCCATCAAAATCCCATTTATATTCAATAGTTTCACCATCTGGATCGTAAGAACCTGATGCATCAAATATAATGTTTGAGCCTTCAAAACCTGTGTACGGCCCACCAGCATCTGCAACTGGTGGTAGTCCCGTAGCGCTTACGTTTATTTGCATAGTAGAAAATAACGCAACCATCAGCATCAAAAATATTCCAGATACTTTTTCTTTATGTCGAATTCTCAATTTCTTCACATCCATTTTCCTACTCTCCTATGCCTTAATTTTTTGTAAAGATAGTATATAAATATATCTTGATAAAATGTCAAAGTGGCAGAATCTCTTGTTTGGAATTTTTTCAAACAAATATTATATAGTATTAGCTAAAAATAGTATAGTGGTGGTAGGATGAAAGGAAAAATTTGGATATTGATCGTAATTTGTATTTTTATGCTAGTTGGAATTCTTAACGGAGCAGCTATTGCAAAAAAACCTTATAACCAAACCGGAAATTCTAATGTGGAGCATCTCTATCTCTTTGAGAAAGATCCTGTAACATGGGAGATTATCGGAAAGGGATCATGGGGTAAGATGAAATATACTCTTTCGGGATCCGAATTTGACTTTGCATTCAATGGGCATCGTTTAGAACCAGGATGCTGGTATTCTCTTATCTATTATCCAGATCCTTGGCCGGGAGATGGTCTTATTATCCTAGGCGAAGCTAGAGTAGACGACTATGGCAATGTCAAAATCAAAGAATCGGTTGATATAGGAGATCTACCAGCCGAAGATGATGAGAACTATCCAGATGGTGCCAAGATTTGGCTTGTTCTATCTCAGGATGTAGGAGGCAGGATGCAGTGTATGATTGGATGGAATCCAACAAAGTATCTCTTTGAATACAGCCTTATCAATTTCGACGATATAGATAACAACAGATGAACGTTATCAAATATTTCCAGACATTTTAATTACAATATTTGTCATAAAACAAGTAGTTAGTGGACTGATTTCATTTCAACAATTGCTATATCCTTTCGGCTGATTTCATAAAGTCGGTGTAATATCATCCTCACTCATCATTGAAACCTTACAATCATCACAGATTCCATCTGGATTGTTAGTTTCATCTCCGCAGATTTTACAGTTTTTATTGAATAATACAAGCGAGACCACTAATGTTTTTTCTTCATGCAGGTCTGTTTCATAACATTTTCTTCTTAAGATCAAAAATATGTTTGAAAAAACTCAGATTTTTCCAAATTGAAATCAATTTCAAAAACAAGTAAGAGACAAATAAAATAAGAATGAGTGAGAAAATTACTCTTGTATTACTTTTATCGTTGGTTGCATAATGTATTTGTCATTTCCTGTTTTATGAACAGATTTCTGCACATCGAAATCTAAAGTCAGTGTTGTTGTTTCACTTTCATTAATTCTAAATGATTTCACTAATTTTACTGTTTTTGAGGGTATAGTCAAATTATACTGGATTCCATCTATAGTTACCAACGCTTCATCTACATTTAACCGCATTTGTGTGTATACTCCAGCACTCAAATTTTCACTGCCAAGAAATTCTGTAACATTCTGGATTGCAATAAGATCAAATGTTTGTGAATCTTGAACAATGGTGTACCATCCAGCAGTGCTATTATTTCCTGCAGATGCCAAGTGAACTTCAATAGATGAAATTGTAACTAGAGCCTCTGTAATATTCAAATCACCAGGAGCATCAGTGATATGCAAAACCAAGGTTCCATAATCCTCCTGAACACAGCCAGATAGCAAAACAGCCCCCACTAAACTCAACAATACAACCAATAACAACTTATTGTTCATCTATTATTTACCTTCCTTCATTGTTTGATAAGAACCATGCCTTTAAATAAACATCCATCAAAATGTAGGTAACGCATATGGGATTTCCAAATGAATCCAAAACTCATTTGGAAATCCCGACATACCTGCTGTCTCTTTTGAAAAAATTATAAAGGATAAGGTTTTGTTAACCAAAAAACATGCAGAAACCTATGAACATTTTAAAGAATATATAAAGTATGGAGATCTACTATACCCTAAAAATGGATTTTATGAGGCATTAGAAAACTCCATTAGAAAAGTTATATTACAGGATCTATCAGCATTAAGAAACACGAATATAAAATACGAAACAGATATTTACAAATTCCTCTATTTGATTGTACGTTCTCTATCATACCAAACAAATTATTCTTCCATATCAAGAGAATTGGATGTATCTAAAGCTATGGCAATTAGGATAGTCAAAGATTTAGAAGAAACTGGGATTATAACATCAAACGATTAGCCTATCTGAAATATCTTGAAAACCTTGAAATTGATTTTGGAACAGCATGATTTCATAATATTGTCCCAAAGCCTAGCGGAATCCATACTTTATATACAATGAAAATAGAAAAATATTAAACATAACAATTGTAAGTAGAATTATCCTAAAAACTATTCTTGATCATCTACATTTGATATTTTTCCGATCACCTTTTTTGCAAGAAAATCCCGTATTTCGTCCGGTTTTGTAGATTCGATGCCAAAATATTCGGGGAAAAGTTTTGTCGTCGTAAGCATTTCAGTTGCACCATGCTTTTTGCTATAAATTAGTTTCATTGAAACAAGTTCATCCACATGATCATATATCTTTTGACCTGCCATCCTGCGCAAGTTAGATTGTTTGACAGGCTGATGGAACGCTATGAGAGATAAGGTTTTAAGCATATTATCATTAATATCTGGCGCTGTGACCAGCATAGACTGATCAGCATACGTTTTTTTGACCTGCATAGCATATTTGTTTCCTGCCTTTATTATTTCCATCGAAGTATCGTTTTTACGTTCAACGTTGTAGTCTTCAATAAGCTCCGTTAGAGTCTCCTTGATCTTTTTTGAAGAAAGCCCCGTAGCTTCTTTGATACCATTGATGCTTGCTGGTTTGCTAGCAGAAAACAATACGGATTCAACCAAACGTTTCTCTTTTTTTCCCATTGGCCATCCCTTTTAGGTGTAACCTATATTTTTGATATATATCTTTCCATATGGAAATTTTCTCTGATATACCCTTATTTTGTTATCATATACAAGAAATAAAACTGATATGATTGTTTTAATAACTTCCTCTCGATTTCCTTTCTCACATAAGTCAAAAAGAGACATGGTTTTTTTATCAAACTCTCTGATTTTCTTCCAGATTGCCTCAACATCTTCCTCAAGATTATCTTCATGGACCGTACCTATCATGCGTTTTCTTGCCTTTATTCTTAGCATCTCTCTTTCTGCCTGTCGTTCTTGATCAAGAATTTGGTATTCCTCGGATTCCTTACGTGCTTGATCAAAAGCACCTAAAAGTTCAATCAACGTGACCTTTCTCTTGGCATCTCTTCGAACAGGTTCATCTAGTGGTGGCTCTGGCATCTTCATGATAAGGTTAGTATATGAATAATCATCATCATTTTCAAGCCACATCTCGGTTGGTAAATCTGCCCAATCAAAAGATTCTTGTTCTTCCTTTTCTGTTTCCACACTTACTAAAAGATTGTCGCTTTGTAGCTTAAGCACCTTCCATGCCATAAGAATTATGCGACCTGCAGTTATCAGATCGATTTTCTCCTCATCTGCTCGCTTAAGGTACATGGTAGAAAAACTCACCAAATCCAAATCCCATGGGTTAAGGTGTTGTCTCATTACTAATTCAAAGGCTATGGCTATGGACCTGTCAAAGGGATCTTCTATGGAGATGTGTTCTCCATCATTGGTCTTTTGAAGCATGTTAACATAATAGTTAATTCTAGTTGCATCATCCTCTTCGTCAATGAGTGCCTTATGAAATAGTAAATGATTTATCACATCATTATCGATTTTAAGTTGCTCCATGTTTTCCTCCTAAGTTTATCTCACCCTTTGGTCCTACAGATGATGGATCTACGTTGCCTATCATTTCAGAAATGCCGGTTTCTCTCATTGTAACACCATATATGTGATTTGCCTCCTTTAATGCAATCTTTCTGAGTGAAACCAAGATAAACTGCGAATCTAGTGCATTCTGTTTTATCATGCGCGATACTGTTTCTGCATTTACCCCATCAAGGAACATGTCAACCTCATCTAGCACATAAAATGGGCTGGGGTCATAATTTTGAATGGCAAAGATAAATGCCAACGATGCGATGCTTTTTTCTCCACCTGAAAGTGCAGAAAGCAAAAGTACCTTCTTTCCGCGCGGTCTTGCTTTTATTGTAAGGCCATTTTCAAAGATGTTCTCTGAATCCTCAAGCGTTAACTCTGCCTCGCCACCCTCTGAAAGCCGTGCATATGCCTCCTTAAAGTTCTTATTGATTTCGTCAAAGACATCATAAAATCTATCTTTTTTCTTGGTCGTTATCTCTTTTACCAGTTTCACTAAGTTCTTTTTCTGATCCTTTAAATGCTTGACATCCTCATCAAGCTTTGTCTTACGTTCTGTCTGATGCTCATATTCTCCAAGAGCACGCATATTGACTGGTTCTAACTCCCTCATAGATTCCTCAATGACCTTCATAGAATCTTTTAGTGATTCAACATTCGGTATCTTATTGCCAGTGATTTCAACATTATATAATTTAAGCTCTTCGTCAAGCTCTCGCACAGCGTCCTCTAGAGTAGGTAATCTGTATTTTGCCCTTGAAATTAGATCATAGTAGGACTCGACACGAGTATTTATTTTATCAAGATCGTTTTCAACTGATACAGTTTTCCTATAGATTTTATCGCGATTTACGGAGAATTCTTTAATCTTGCCGGTCATTTGTTCTTCAACAGCCATAAGTGCCTTTAACTCGTCACGATAATTGGATCGGGACTGTTTCAACTCTTCAATTGAACTCTTGTGTTTTTCGATTTCATTTTCCTTTAATTCCAGTCTGTTAGATATCTCCTCTTTACGTTCGATGAGGAGTTCTATTTTCTTTTCTAATGCATCTTTTTCAGAGGAATGCCTCAACATAGTTTCATTGAGTTTTGATACTTCTTCTTCTAGAACTCTTGCTTTTTGAGCTTGCTCTTTTTTGGTTCCTTTTAGAAGAAGTTTGCCCTTTTCTTCTTTTATTGAATCGAGTTCCCCTAATCGTTGATTGTATTCCTCGATTTTAGAGATAAGTTCTTGTTTCCTCAAATCAAGAGCCTCTTTTTCCTTTATTTTTGTTTCCAAGTCTTTGCCAAGCACCTCAAGTTTCCCTTCGAATTCCTTTCTTCGCACCTCTAAATCTTTAACCTGCATCTCTTTATCTGCCTCTGTTCTGAAAGATCTAAGATTGTTCTCTAGTTCGACTGCCTCTTTTTTTAACTCTGCAAGTTCTTTAGATAGTGCATCTTGGCTAGTGATGGCATCATTGAGCTCCTGGGTTACTTTTTCCAGTTTGCTACGGTCAATATCGCTAAATGAGAGGTGAGTTTTTGATTTGCTTCCTCCCCTCATTGCACCACTTGCTTCAATCAGAGAGCCTTTCAAATCAACTAATCGTACGCCCCCCATCAAGCGTCGCGCATCCTTCAGACTGTCAACTACTATTGTGTCGCCGAATACGTACCAAAAGGCGCCTTGATATTCGTCATTAAACTTAACGAGATCGATTGCAAAGCCATGCGCACTTGGATCTTTAATGGTCATGAGTGCTTTTCCACGTGGTTTGCCCGATGCCATTTTATTCAAGGGAAGGAATGTAGCTCTGCCCAGTTTTTCTTTTTGTAAAAATTGAATTGCATTTGCTGCTGCGATATCATTGTCAACTACAATGGACTGCATACGTGCACCTGCTGATATGCCCACTGCAGTTTGATATGTTTCATCTACGTGGGCAAGTTCTGCAATGGTTCCATGAATTCCCTCCAACAACCCTTCGTTTCTGGCTTTTAAGATTTCATTAACCGCTCTGTTATATCTGCTTTGAACCGACTGTAGTGCATCATACTCTGCATGTAGTTTTGACTGCTCACGTTGAAGTTTTCTAATAGCATTTTCCAAATCGTTTAACTGTTCAGTGAGCTCCGATTCACGTTTCTTTTTATCAAAAAGATTTTTTTCAATATCTTTAACCTTTTTGTTTTTCTTCTGATGATCATCTCTAAATTCATTGGCTTGCCAATCAATGTCTTTTAGTTCAAACTCGTATGCCGACTTTGTCTCTTGCATCTCTGCAACTTGGAGTTCCAACGCATCTATCTTATCTGTAAAACGATTACGTTTAAGTTTTATTTCATGGAGTTCACTGGTTTTTTCATTAAATTCCTCACGCATCTTTGTAAGCTCGTGAGACAAATCCATAGACGTATCATCATGCTGAATTATGGTTTCTTTCAACTCAGAAAGTTCCTTTTCCTTCTCCTTTAACTCCACCTGTTTTTCATCTATTTGATTATTTAAATCATCTTTTTGAGATACATATTTTTTGAGCTCCTTTTCGGCGCCATCCAAGATTATTTTCTGTTCATCTTGTTCATTTTGTATCTCTAAAATCTCATCATTTGAGTAGTTTATTCTCTCCTTAACTTTTATCTCTTCGCCTCTTAAGGAATCAATTTTCCCCTTGACCTCCTTTACTTCATCGCCACCAACGTCTCCTATCTTTTTTTCTATTTCCTGAAGTTCATTTTGCGACTCGACATATTGGTTCTTAAGTTCTGTAACCTTTTTATCCAGCCCATCTCGTTCATGTTCATAGGATTCAATCTGATGATTTACCTCTATTATCTGAGATTCAATGTCCTGCTTCTTTTTTTGTGCAATTTTAGCCTTTGTTTCATAAAGTTGATCTTTTAGTTCTTTGTACCTGTATGCTTCATCCCTGTCGCTTTTAAGCTGCCTTATTTGGCTTGATATCTCCTTTAAAATAATCCATATGCGATCAAGGTTGGTATCTACATCCGTTTCTTCTTTTTTCGCCTTTTTTATATCGTTGTCAAAATTACTGATACCTGCAATATCATCAATTATTCTCCTTCGATCAATGCTTCCCATTTCTATAATGTTTGTAACATCTCCTTGTTTTACAATGTTGTATCCCTCTCCGGAAATGCGGGCATGAACCAATACATCGATAAAATCGGAGAACGAAGAAGAGTGATTGTTGACGTAGAAATAACTGTAGTAATTATCGGGATTTTTCTTTAGGGGTGCCCGTTTTATCATCCTGGTAAGAGTTACCTCGTCGGAATCAACAGGCATTCTCCTTTGGGTATTGTCAAAAACAAGTGAGACCTTACAGTATTTTGCAGGGTTCTTATGCTTCTTCCCTCCGTTGAATATAAGATCACTAAGCCTTCCTGCACGTATGACCTTTGAACTCTTGGGCCCTAGTACAAACAGAATGGCATCAGCAATATTGCTTTTTCCAGATCCATTTGGTCCAGTTATGGCAGTAAATCCTGGGAAAAATGGTATTGAAATTTTTTTCCCGAAAGATTTGAAGTTTTCCATATGGATTTCTTTAAGATACAGGTTAATCCCTTCCTACTTCCTAGTAATACAGTTCAATCATTATTCCACTTTATCTCTACTCTTGCATCCCTGCTTTCCTAAAACTGAGATGAGTATATAAAATTTTGCGGATTTTTAATGGACTGGGTAGGGAAGGCATCATGGGAATATATTTAGCATTACCAGAATTTTTTTGGGCAATATGGACAATACCTTGCATCCTCGGGTATAATGCGCCCACAACTTGTGCACCTTCTTTTGCTTTTTCCCAGTGTCATTTGTTTATTTTTCACACCTTCATTTTTTGAAGGTTTTTTAGAAACAAATATTTCATCAGCTTCCGCTTTCTCCAAACAATCTAAACATAGTCTATTTCCCTTCCACTCTTTAAGAATTAATACTTTGTCCCCGCAAATTTCACATTTTTTGCCAACCATATTTCCTATCCTTCGAATTTACAATTTCGTAACAGCTTTTGCTTTATAACTCCTTTTCTCCTTAAAATATCAATTATTGGGTTTTGTACATGTCAGAGATTACAGAGCATTATTTCTACTTATTTTTTCCAAGGAAAATAGGTTATTTTTGGTTTATGCGAATGAAGGTTGAGTAATATGTCAAATTGCGCTTCGGGTACCACTCATTTCCGCTCACTGCGTTCGCTCAAATGGGTGGCATGTTCACCTCCCTCCGGTCGGCTCAACCCTCAGCGCTCAGGCCATCTAGGAAGCAAAATCATCA
>Ga0307431_1001160_pt1 | contig 15617 bp, 14 predicted proteins | sample SalMarWE160170MG_FD_202155 | JGI IMG/M metagenome (GOLD analysis project Ga0307431, IMG submission 202155) | Salt marsh sediment microbial communities from the Plum Island Ecosystem LTER, Massachusetts, United States - WE1603-170 | ecosystem: Environmental > Aquatic > Marine > Intertidal zone >...
CCATTTAGCCACAGTTCCTTCACAGTTTCCCTCCTTAAACCCTTGACCCCTTATCACATATCACCCTACGAACCCAACGAACCCCACAACCCCCCTCTTGACATCCATGAATTTCTTCTCTATAATACCCTAAAAAGGGGGGCAAAGGAGGAAAAGGTAGGTAAGGAAAGTATCATAAGTTTGAATTCAGAGGTATTCTATAAAATAAAAATGCCTGAAGGTTTACCCTGCGTGTCCTGTGTAATGCAATGCTATTACGCCGGGGTGAAATGAGGAACTATTTGACTGAGGCCTTTACCATGGAATGTACAACTATTTCATTCTGGGTTTACCCCGTAAAATGAATGTCTATCTATTTCACCGGGGGTCAAACACCGGGCTCGGGCTTTTTTCTTAATAATATGGAGGTTATAGATGGGTAAAGCAGTGAGTTTTCTTTACAAAATGGCTCGAATGGCAAACGATATTGAAAAGCTTTCATCAGGTGATCCAAAGAAGATAGCCAGAAGAGCAAAGAATAAATATATCGGCAGGAAACTCATCAAGAAAGTTTGGAAATTCCCAAAGATATAGGAGGTCAAAATGAAGAAGACTTTATTAGAGGAAACAAAGATTGGTGAATTCCTTACAATGGGTGTGGAGATCGAGGAGGACGAGATTGGTCTGTTCCTTGCATCCGCAGATATTTCTGCAAGTTGTGCATTCAAGTTTGACGAATGGGATAACTTTGTAAAAGGTGTAAATAAAGCTAATGAAAAATTTGAGAAAGAAGAATAGATTAAATTGGTTTACATAAAATGGAAGACAGAAATCATTTTAATAAAAAAGGAATAAAATGCCAATTTTTATTACGCAGATCTTAGATTTTCTTAGTAAAGTAAAAAAGCGTTCTCAAAAAAGTAACCTACATATAATCCTTCTAATTGTAGCATTACTTGTCATTATTTGCACATTTACAGTATATCTTTTTGAAAAGGATACGGTAAGTGGAATAAACTCAATATGGGAATCTTTCTGGTGGACAATAGTAACAATAACAACAGTTGGATATGGAGATGTGACTCCAATGACAATAGGAGGAAGAGTAGTTGGCTTTATAGCAATGTTTATGGGAATAGGTATAATTGGAGTTTTAACTGCGACAATTGCTTCAGTATTCGTAGAAAATATAGTAAAGGAGGTGATGGGAATGAGAACATATAATTATAAAAATCATATTGTAATATGCGGATGGAATGAAAATGGGAAAAAGATAATAGATGAAATGAGAAAAGATACGAATTCTCGTGAAAAACCTATAGTAATAATAGCTGAACTTGAAGAAAAGCCTGTTGATGATGAAAATGTTTATTTCATAAAAGGAGATTTTACCAGGAAAGATATGCTTGATAAGGCATGTATTGGAAAAGCTGAAACCGCAATCATTCTTGCAGATTTAAATTCTGGAAAAACCAGGGAAAATGCCGACTCAAGGACTGTACTTACAGTTCTCTCAATAGAGAGGATGAGCGAGACAAAGGTATACACAATTGCAGAAATATTTAATTCAGAGAATATTGAACATCTAAAATATGCCGACGTTGATGAGATTATTGCAACAAGTGAATTAAGTGGTAATGTAATTTCTAGTGCTCCAGAATGTAGAGGTATCTCGAAGTTACTCTCAGAATTGTTGACACTTCATGTTGGTAGTGAGTTTTATAAAGTGCCTGTTCCAGATGATTTTTATGGCGAAAACTTCGAATATTATTATAACGAATTAAGAGATAAATGTTATGCACTCCCGGTGGCAATACAAAATGAAAATGGGGAAGTGGAAGTTAATCCATCTGGTGATTATAAATTACAAAAAGGGGACTCTTTGTTTTTGATAGCTGATAAAGATAGTATTAAATGTATAAGGAAGAATTATTCATAAGGATAAGGGAATTGAAAGATTTTCTAAAAGAAAGGCGGTTTAATTATGAATAAAGAAAGAAAATCAGTATTAAATCTATGGAAGGAATTACTTAAAAATCAAGACTCGGGAATTCATTTTAGTACAACTAATAGATATAAAAAATTTAAAGGAATTAAGGAGAAAGTAGGATTATTTATAAATAATCCTTCAGAAGAGATTTTCACATCATTCTGGGGATTATTGAATGAAGATATAAAAAAAGAAGATAGACAAAAGATCAATTCTGCCCTTGCATATTTTGTAGTTCCCAATGATATTATCCCAGAAGAAATATATGGTCCAATGGGATATGTGGATGATATTTATCTTTGCACTGTGGTGTTAAAAGAAATACAAGAGAAATATGGAATTGATTTATTAAAAAGCCTATGGGAATGCGATGAGGATTTCGAAGAAGTGTTAGAGGTGAGTTACCAGAGAAGCCTTGATATACTTGAAGAAAAAGGCGTAGTGGAAGATATATTGAAATATTCAGGGTTAAAATGACACATTCGAATCATTATTTAAAAATTGTAAATGTCAAAAGTCAAGCACCGAGCTAAAAAGCTTACAAGGGGTTTGTCCCATAAGGTATTATGGTATACCCTCATTTTTTTTATTTTATTTCTAATCAATTGTGCTCATGAGTTAAGCTATATAGATAAAGGCGGTAAATATTTCAGGCAGGCTCAATATGTGTATGCAATTGATTGCTATACTAAATACATCGAAGAGGAAAACTCTGCATATGCTCCTGTTTATAATGATAGAGGAGTCTCATTTTCAAGATTACATAAATACAATAAAGCGATACAGGACTTTAATAAGGCTATAGAACTTGAACCGGATTTTGCAATTGCATACTTCAACCGTGGTTGTGCGTATGAGAATGATGGAAAGTATAGACTTGCTTTAAAAGATTTTAATCATGCAGAAGAGATATTACCTCCTGATTCATTAAGGCTTGTTTATTTGTGTCGAGGTAATACTTATTACAATCTGAAGAAATATGATTTGGCAATCGAAGATTTCAGAAAATACGAAAGCTTACTACCCGTTGGTTGGCTTCACTCTAATTTCTTCTTTGGATTTTACTTGAGGTGTTATCGTTGCTATTTAGAAATTGGTGATTATGAGAGTTGTAGGGTAGAATGTTCAAAAGCAAAGAAATTTATTTCCGATATTGATCATAAATACGCTGGATATAATTACCTTGCATATTGTTATCTATATCTTGGAGATTATGAATCTGCTTTGGAGCAGGTTAATAAAGCGATTAAAATAGCCCCTGAATCACCCTCTCTATACGATACACGGGCGTTTATATATTGCCACTTGGATCATATAGAAAAAGCTGAGGAAGATCTGAAAAAAGGACTTGGGAATGTAAAATATACCGATACTACAAATACAAGAATTTTAATGTATGGACTTCTAAATTATTGTAAAGGGGATTATCAAAGGGCTGTGGGGTATTATACGGAAGCGATAGGAAAAAACCCAAAAGATGCAGAACTTTACAGTAGAAGAGGTGATGCATATTTCAAACTTGGGGACACAGAAGGAGCAATTGCGGATTGGAAAAAAGCGAATGAAATACACCCCGGATATCCTACCTTCCCTAATGCGAGAGAAATGATCGGTTATTGGGATAGGATAAAGAAACCAAAAACAGAATGACTTATTAAAGGGTTCAGATGCCTAAAAGAGCAATCAACTTTCAGCCTTTACAATGAACTATGAACCAGGAACACTTATACCTTAATCCCTGCTTCTCTTAAATTATTCATTCCTAATCCTTTAATCCTAATAATGTGCACCGACCCTCTTTTTCTAAACTTAGGCACGTTCAAAAATAAAGAATTGTTTTTGAAGTTAATGCCACAATGTCAACCTCAGTCCCTCTTACTGTCCTTACTGTCCTATGGAATTCATTTCTATCAAGAAAGATTAATAGATATTGCTCTATGATGAGTCTGTTATTTGCGCAAGAAAACGATGTTTAAGAATCATTATGGGGAAATTTTCCCCCTTGACAAATTGCCTTTAGTATGTGTGTTGGGCGATATTACCCCTATTTCCAGACATCCTTCTTCTTTTCCCATCGTTTCTTGACCTTTTTAAAATAGTCTATTCTATCTTTTGCTTTTTCAATTTCACGAGGATAAAATTCAAACAGAACATTACATAATTCTAACATCCACTTTTTTCTTGAGTATCCATGAGTTACTACGATGTTATTTGCGTTGGCAATTTGGATCTGCCCCCATCCCAATGCACCAATTGTTAAACAACTCCATGACAAAAATTCAATTGGTACAAAGTGAACTTTCTTTACGTGAATACGGGCGTCAGAAATGACATTATAGTCCAGCATTAGCATTACATAATAATTTGTATCATCTTCGTAGAACCGTGCTAATCTCTCCACAGAAGTAATATTAGGCATATTAAATCTGGTCTCTAACCTGTGGGTTTTTACATCCACTATATAATATATATCTTTTGGATCGGTAAATGCCAAGTCAGCCATTGCTCGTCTTGCAAATTTACCAGAATACTCTTTAGAGAATCTACCAAGAATGTCCTGAAAGTTCTCCTCCAAGATATGCTGAACCGCATCTCCTGTAGCCCTTGGGCTTGAAACTGTGTCTCCACTCAAAAAATCAGGATACTCATTGAGAAAACTTTTTATCTTGCTTTCGATTTTTTTGTGAGACTTGGTATAAAAAATCTCGCTTTTCATCTTGCACCCCCTTTAATATTGAAAAGATTTAATTTGCCCATATTGTTCTGTTTTCTGGTATTCCTATTCTTTATATCCTTCAGGCTGTTTCTTTCCCAAAAAACACTATTAGCATATCCTTGAATAGTAGGGTCTTTTTCTGCCATCTGTAATCTCTTTGCAGCGTAAAGACAATATTCTTCATCTATTTCCACCATGACAAAATTTCTTTTTAACTTCTTAGCCACTATGCCGGCGGTTCCTACACCTGCGAATGGGTCAAAAACAATGTCTCTTTCATTAGAGCTCGCAAGAATAATCTTTGCGAGAAGCTTTTCAGGTTTTTGGGTTGGATGAAGAGTATTCTCTGGCATTGACCAGAAAGGAATTGTAATGTCTGTCCATATATTTGAAGGATAGGTCAATCTATACTTCCCTTCTTCTTCCTCTGTCCAATCCTTAGGTATGCCATTCTCTTTATATGGAGCGATTACTCTCCTCTTTAATCTTACTCCCTCTGCATTAAAGGCGAAATCATTTGAGACCGTGCAAAACCATATGTCCTCTGAATTATTTTTCCAGTTCTTTTTTGCTCCCCTTCCTTTTTCTCTCTCAAATGTAATTCTGTTTCTAATAATAAAATATTTCTCGCAAAGTAGATGGATTGCTGAAGAAGAACGCCAATCTCCACAGATATATATTGATGCAGTGGGTTTCAATAATCTTACCATTTTTTTAAGCCAGGATTCCATCCAATCCATATATTGTTTCACTGAAACCTGCTTAAAAGAACGAGTATTAAAAGTCTTTGTTAAGTTATACGGTGGATCGACAAAAAGGAGGTCTATAAATTTTGGTGGAAGGAGATCCGCTACTTCAAAAACATCTTGGCTGATGACTTTATTCAGTATTTGTTCAAGTGAGATAGGATTATCTATTTTTAGCAACTTCTGCCGATAGTTTTCCCTCTCTTTGTCCGATAGTATTATGGTTCGATTCCGTGGTGCTCTTTTCATCGTTTCTCCTTACATAGGGTAGTATAGCCTAACGGTTCCAGCATATACGAAGTTTCGGTGTAGTCAAAATTTGGGCGGAGTGCCGAAGGCACTAAGCCATATACCCGCTGATAATAATTAAAAGGCTTTTGATAGGTGACATTCAACATATATATATTTATATATTAAAGATTGGTATTTGTCAACTAAAAAAGAGGTGTTGTATGGAATTCATATATTTGGGGTCATATTTCAACAATTGACAAATAAGTGTATAGAGAATCTAGCCCGGTTTTTAACTTTGTGACATTTTACTTACCATAAAATCTGAAGTATAAATCCAGCGATTAAAAACATTATACCAACAAGCCCCAAAAATGATTCAAGTTTTAAATTTTTCTGCAAACAATGTAAAGGTTTAACCACCAAATACATAAACGCGACAATAGGGGATATAGCTATCCATATCATAAATGTTAAAAGGAAACCTAGTATGATACAAGGTGCTAAAACTCTTGCAATTTCTTTATTATTACGTGACACTGTTTCAGGTTTAGTGTTTTTTTGTGATAATTTATCTGTAACTTTTTTCAGAATCTTTTGGACATAGAGTGAATTTTTTATCCTATGTTCTAAAGCTTTACCAATAATTATCCCCAAAATTTTATCGGGCAGAGTTTTTGGAATGCTTATTATAAATTCCTCGATTTTTTTTAGGCGTTCTTTGCCCATTATATGGAGACCAAGAAAAATCGCTCCTGCTAAATTAAATGTAAGACCCAATTTATGTAGTTCCATTTATTAAGTCTTTAAGTATTTTTGTACCATATTTAATAAATACAAATTTCTTTCACCTCAAAACTTTTCTTACGAATGAAACCGTAAAATAGGCCATAAGAAATAAGCCAAGAAAGCCTTCAACGCTTGACCAGAAACGTAACACACCAGTAGGATAAAAATCCCCATATCCTATAGTGAGAAAAGTGATAGCGCTATGATACATTGCTTTCACTATATTTGAAGGTTCTGCAGATGTGAATGTAGGCTCTAGAAGGTGAGCACAGGGTAAGTATCCAAGTGAGAATAAAAGCCATACTGTTACCATACTCAGAGCTACCCTTGCCGGATTTGTTCCATATAAACCCACTTGCTCAAATATTAACCACCTGAATGCAAAAATAGGTAATTTTAGTATTCTATTGAGGTAATATCTGTAAATTTTAATTCTATTATTAAAAATATATTTCAAAAGTTTAGAAGTTGAATATTTGAAAGGATCGTGGTATAACATACTTAAGCATTCCCTAATATCTTCAGATAACTTCAAATCAAATCCTGCTTGATGTCGAATTTTATGTTTCATATATTGAACGTATGCGTTATCCTCATCATCATATTGACCAAGTGTTCTGAAATTTTCTTTAAATAATCTATACTGGTCTTGTTTCTCCCCATGTGTGCTATCTTGAGTATTAATTGCATTTTTGAGTTTAAAAGCATCATAATCTATATGAATTTTCCCGTATAGCTTTGTGTTTATAAATTTTAGTTCTTTTACACCTTCTTCAAACCCTATAAATCCTAAAAATTCTTTTATAATTTTTGGATGTCTTCTTATTACTTCATAAGATCCAAATTCAATATTTCCATATAATGATGTATTAGAAAAATCTATAATCTTTGCATTCCTAACTCTCATATCGCATTCTCCATCAATTCTAGATTCTGCGAATGAGATTTTAGACATTTTTGAATTTCTAAATGAGATGCTTTTTATATTAAATCTAGTATTTGTGAAATCAATATTCCCTTTTCCAAATTCTATATTGTTAAAGTATATCTCATTATTTTCAAATCTTGAACCAGAAAAAGTGATTTCATCCTCTTCGATAGTTTTAAAGGTTGCTCCTTGGAAATCTAGAATTCCTTCACCAAAATTAGTAGTTCCAAAAAAAACACTTCCAAAATCGAATTTAGTAAATTGGAAATTAACTTCTTTATTCCCAAAATCTGCATAAGAAAAAATCTTCTTTCCTTTACCAAAGGTAGCGTTCATAAAAGATACCGGACCATCTTTGAATGTAGCATTATAAAAATTTACTTCTCCGTCCCCAAAATTACAATTAAAAGAAGCACCCTTACTAAATTCAGCATCTATAAAGTTTACTTTACCTTCTCCAAATTTAGTTTTATCGAATTTTGGTTTTCCTGTAAAATGAGTTTTTTCAAAATCGACATTAATGTTACCAAAATTAGTGCTGTTAAACTCAATATATTCTCCGTTAAAAATAGTGTTATTAAAATCTACCTCCTTATCTACATTTTTAATCTTCTCCGGAATTCCAAAGAAGACGTAGTATAACGAGAAATTTTTACAGAATTTAATATAAGAGAAATCAAAACGTCCTTTTTCGTTTGATTCTAAAAAGCACCAATTTAATGTAAAATCTTCTTTTACATCAATACATCCAGAACTATATTCTATTATTCGAATATCTGTGAAAGAAAAACCCTTTATAAATTTTCTCTCTAAATCTACAGGTTGACCGTTCCTAATTTTATCATAAATTTTTTCTTTATCATAAACATCAAAATCCAATGTTTTTATCTTTTCGTCTTTCTCCATAGTAAAATAATTGTCATCTTTAAAAGTTATCTTTACCTTTTGTTTCCCATTTTCTTCGTAAAATTCTTTTTTATATTTCATATATGCTAAAAGATTACTGATAGCTGGAAAGAAGTCAAGATAGACAAAGAAAAGTAGAGGTCAGGTTTTAATTTTTGAATTTTGTAGACTAAAGCACAATTTCTATCTCGGTGCTAATTTATTCTTATCAAGGGGGGTTTTCTATTTTACCCCTTTTCCCTCCTTTTGCTTCAGATATTTTTTCTATTCTTCATCTTAGGATTTGAACAAATTAACCCTTTACATTTAAATTCTTTTTCGTATAATATAATTAAATCGGGGGGGTTATAAGGAGGTGTGGAATTATGAGTAAGTCAACCGTATATATAGAAGTTATCAAAAATCATTCCTCAGATTTCTGGAAACTTGTCTCTCTTGCATTGCCAGATTATCAAGAACGCAGAGATTGGTTGAAAAATAATGCAGCAATATTTAGACTGTAATTCACATCTGAGGGGTTAGGTCTTGATTTTTGAATTTACTGAAAATAATGAACATGAGAAAGAACGAGTTCAAACCAAAACCAGAATTCATAACCTGGCATAATGAGAATGTATATTTGGGATAAGAATAAATTGGATAAGACTAAAACTAAGGTATTTGAATCTACAGTAATTTTAAGGAGGTATTAGGAATTAAAATATGCAAGAAAAATTATATATTATTGCTTCAGTTATAACAATAGGTACACCTCTTTATTTTTTTATTAGGTGGCTTTTACTTAAAAATTATCCTTTAAAGTTTCTTATTGACACTAGTAGTATTTCTAGAGGAGGTAGCAAAAACAACATTCCTGAAGGTTTGTCAAAGATTAATACTTCACTTCGGATAACAGTAATCAATAGGAGTTCAAAAAGAATTAGTCTTCTGATAGAAAGTATTAACTTTAGACTCAAAAATGAATTAAAAGACTTTAGAATTAAAACCAATATGTCTTCTGCAAATAGAAGTAATATTCTTAGAAAAAATGGTACTTATGAAATTGAGTCTAAGGACAATATTATTTTATTATTAAAAATAGTTGTCTCCCCTTCTAGTGTATGCGATATGAATAAGTTTAAAGAAAATATATATGAAAATTTAAACGAAATCATATATTTGGCCTTCAATTATAGAATCTCTACAAAAGATAAGAAATACCATATAAATCTGAAAGTAACAAATTTTTTTGAAGAATTATTAAAACTTATTGATACTTTTTAGAAAGATTAATAAAAAAGGAGAATAGGGGGCAGGTCTTGATGTTTGATTTATTTAAGATAGGTGAGGATTGGAGTTAACATTATGGCAGTAGGAATAAATATTACTTAATAAAAATGAGAATCAAAAAAATTTTAATTAAAAATTTTAGGAGTATAAGAGAAGAAACCATAGAATTTGATAATTTGACTGTTTTAGTTGGGAAAAATGGAGCAGGTAAATCTTCTTTCCTACAAGCGATTAGATATTTCTTTGAGCCAAATAAAAAGCTTGAAGTTGAAGATTTTTATAACAGGACAATCAATGGCAACACTGTTGAGACAAAAATGACCTTTTGCAACCTAACAAAGGAAGAAACCGAAGCTTTCAAAAAATATACAAGAAGAGGAACATTAACAGTCAATAAAGTATATAAAGGGGATAGCAAAGGTATATATTATGGTTATACAAAACAAATACCGGAATTCAAGGAAATACTTGATTCTAATTTGCAAAAAGTGCAAATGAGAAATAAATTTAATGAACTTCTCTCTTTAGAAAAATTTAAGAACCTTGAAAAAGCAACGAGTTACGACAACATGAAGGACATTATGGAAAATTGGATAGAAAAACATCCAGAACAATGCAATATATTACCAGTAGGTACAGAATTTTACGGTTTTACAGGACAATACTGTTTAGATAATTTTACTAAATGTGTGTTTATCCCTGCCGTAAAGGAAGCAGAAGAGGAAATTGACAAAGGTAGCCTGAAAGAATTAATGGATGTAATTGTGTTGAGGAAAATCAGTGATAATGAAGAGGTAAAAAAGTTCAATGAGAGTTTCCAGGAAAGAGCCGAAGATATTTTTAAGATTGAAAACTTTCCTGAATTAGAAGGATTATCCTCTGAATTATCAAAAACATTAGATATCTTTTCACCAGGTTCCGCTATAGATATAGAATGGGACGAAATTAAAGCACCTAATTTACCTACACCATCTTATATTGCCGAAGTTATTGAAGACGGCTTTAAGGGAGATCCTACTAGAAAAGGCCATGGACTTCAACGGGCCTTGATAATAACACTATTTCAACACTTGAAGAAAACCAAACCAGCTGAATCATCTGGGAACTCCGGAAGTAATCATGAAGAAAGTACTAACCCAAGACTCGACTTATTGTTTTTAATTGAAGAACCTGAATTATATCTTCACCCGCATAGGGCTCGCTATCTTTCTAAAGTATTTCTTGAATTAACTAACGAAGGTGAAGAATCTGGGCAAAATCAAATAATATATAGCACTCATTCACCTTTCTTTGTTGGATTAGACAGATTTGAACATATAAGATTAATACAGAAAATAGAGCCTAACCAAATAGGTTTACCTAAAATATCTACGTGTACTTCTTGTAGTTATGAAAAATGGGTCGAGGGATTAAAGCAGACTTGCGAAATCCCTGAAAGCGTGGATCCAAAATCCACTTTCCTTTATCGGTGTCGACCTGTCATAAATTCGATAGTTAATGAAGGTTTATTCGCAAATGTAGTTCTAGTAGTGGAGGGTTTAACGGAAGTCGGTATATTTCAGAAACTTGCAGAAATGTTGGGTAATAATTGGGATGAAAAAGGTATAGTCGTAGTTCCTGGCTCTGGTAAAAACAATCTTGATAGAATTGTTGTTATTTTTGAAGGATTCAAAATACCAACGTATTTTGTATTTGATGCAGACGCTGATGTCGAAGAGCAAAAGGATAAGAATGGAGACAAGAATATAAAATTGCAAAAATACCTAGGTGGCTATGAAAATCCCAACCCTTTTCCGGAATCATTCGCAACTGACAAATTCGCTGTATTTCATACTAAAATAGAAGATTATTTAAAAGAAGTTTTAGGAAACTCTGATTTTTTTTCTATAAGGGATGTGATTGCAAAGAATTTCGGGATTTTAAATAAAGAAAAGTTAGATAGTTTATTAAAAAACGTAGAATGCGCTGCGGATTTTATTGAAGAAGTTTATAGAAAGGATTTTAGTATTCCGGTTCTCGAAGATATTATTAATTATACTACAAAATTATTAGATAACCGTTTTGGTGAAGGGTAAAAAGGTTAAATCTGTAACACTGTTTTTAAAGAGAGTAAAGATTTATAAAGGAATCGGGGGAGAACATGATACTATGATAATAGGATACTTAATACTAAAATTATGGACACGAACAAATGGGATTTTTAATATTTTTATTAAGTAGGATAAGTGAATTGACAGGATTGTATTTTTTCAGTGCCCTCTTACAAGCAGATGCAGCAATTTTAGGTATTTTAGGTGTTTTTATCATTTTTAGATTTCAGAACTTACAAAATTATATACAGAATTTAAGAGAACATATTATTTTGATAGCAAAGCAAAGAAGACGGCAACAAGAATTTTATGAGTGGATGATAAATTATGAAAGTGAGTCATTAGAAGGGAAGGAAGAATTAATTGACAAAGGAGGTGTAGGCGAATTATTAACTTATTTTGAAGAATGGTTAAATTATGAGAAGCAGAAAGATACGATAAAAAGTTTAATAAAACTTCCTATTATATTATTAGGTATTGGTCTAATTCTAAATATGATTTCCTTAAGTATTGCAGAAATACTCTATCATTCTGGATTTCCGCTAAATGTGATAATAGGAATTACTATTGCCTACCATGCTTTTCTGTTTATAAATTTAGTCCAACTAATCTTCAAAGCCGTACCACCGGTAAAGGAGAAGTAGGAATCTTTTAGTATGATTAGACTATGATTAGATTTTAAAGTAGATATGGATATAAAAGAAAAATTCGAGGAATTCATAGAAGGGCATTTGGGAATATTTGAGAAAGTAATCAGAGTCTTTCATTCTGTTTCAACTTCTCCTGCAATTACGATGGCTCTAACTCCAGAAACTCTTACTTCTGCAACAATTATTGCAGCTGGGGTTTTTCCGTTAATCACGAAATTAGGAGAAGAAATGGTAAAGCATTTATTATTATCAGAAGTAACCGATTTCATAAAGTCAAGATTCAGAGGTAGTAGCAATAAAGAAATAGAAAAAATGGTAATGGAACTCAGTGACAAACAATTGAAAGAATTAACTTTAGAAATGGGTGAGGTTATAAAAAGATCAATGAGAGAGAATACAAATTGTGAAGAATTTATACTAAATTTATCAAATACTATAGTTTTAAATAAAGAATTTAAAGAACAACTCCATAAGTATCCTGAACTTGAGAGAAAAATTGATGCTTTGAAAGATAGTTTAACTGAAAGGCTGGATCAGATAGTAGGAAAATTAACAAAGATAGAAACAAATACTGAAGAATTAATGAAGGAATCTAGACTGTCAACAGAACAAATAATTAAAAAGAATAAAGAATCAGAAGAAAGAATAATCTCTGCTATTTCAACGGAAAGATATGGGCCTTTAATGGAATTTGATGTGAATAAGATTATTTCTTCCGCTCTTACTTCTGAGTATCAATCCGAATTAGATCAAGTTCGTGACTTCTTACTTGAATATAGACCTAAAGAGGCTTTAATTCTTTTGGAAAATTTAAGGAGAAGAAGCTGGCCAAGCGCTAATCCTCTGGTTAAATTTAGGATTTTAACAAACATCGGAGCTGCGAAGTTAAGCTTAAATGAGCAGCAAGAAGCTTCGAAACTATTCATCAAAGCCTTACAATATAACCCTGACGACGAGAAAGCTCTTTGCAATGCTGCTCTTGGATACTTACTATTAAACCAAATGGGAAAGGCGAGGAATTTAACAGATAAAGTTATAGAACTGAATCCCATTAGTTGTCGTGCTTATTCAATAAGAATTCAATCATTAAGTGAGAATATAAATATTGAAAAGATAATTGAGAATATTCCGGCTGAATGTAAAAATTCCACAGAAACTGCTTATGCCATTGGTATTTTGGCTAGCAAAAAAGAAAAAATTAAAGATTCAAAAAAGTGGTTAGAGATTGCACTTAAAAATGATAAGGAGAATCTTCCGGAAGTGAAAGCAGCATTGGGTATTATTTTATTAAAATTAGTACTGAAGGAGCAAACGGTAATTTATACCAACCAACTTAAATATACTCAAGGAGACACTATTGGAAAAGCTATAGAATTGCTTTCTTCAGCTTGGAACACTATTTCAGGAACAGCTCTTCAAAAATATAATATTACTTGGATTGCATATAGAGGACTTGCGAAAGAAATTCTAGGTGATCTTGAGGGTGCAATTGAGGATTTAGAAATTGCTTTGGATGAAGATTCAACAAATTCTTTTTTTATAGAGCGACGAGCAGTATTGGCATATAGATGCAACGATAACGAAAAAGCTATAAATCTCCTGAAAAAAATTAAAAAGGTAAAAGAAATTCCAGATTCACAGTTAATCCTTGCTAAAATATTGGGGGAGGATGGTAAATACTCGGAGGCTATAAATACAGTTTCTAAGCTTTTGAAGTACAATCCATCAAAAACAATAATAGAAGATGCAAGAGAATTGTTAATTCAGTTATATATCGACTGTAAAGATTTTGAGGAAGCGCAAAAAATTTCTGACTCTATTAAATCTTCAGAACCAAACAATATTATTTGTTTTGTAAATGATGCTAAAATCTTAAGTTATAGGGGTAAAAAAGAGGAAGCGATAAAGGTTTTAGTAAAAACAAAAGAGACAGTAACTAATTCTTCAGAATTTAGAGAATTATTAGATCTTGCTAATGGGTTTTATTCTCTTGAACAATTTAATCAAGCGGCAGAGATTTATGAGAAAATCACTGATATAGCTACGGATTCTTTATTAACGCGAAATCTTATTAATTCCTACTATCAAATAGGTGAAATAGGCAAAGCACTCGAGATATGCAAAACACTTCGAAAAAGATATGGACCCTTGCAATATATTTCGGAAATGGAAGTCTCAATAAATGAAGAGATTGGCAATCTATCAGAGGCAAAAAAAATAAGTAAGGAATATCTTAATGTCTATCCAGATACTTTTGAAATGAAACTAAGGTTAGCCGGGATGAACTTACGAACTAATGAAATAGAAGAATTAGATAGTTTTTTAAACTTTCCAATTGAGATAAGTGACTTATTTTTAGAACAAGGTTTTTTTCTGGCTGACTTGTATAGAATCAGGAATTTCAAACAGAAATTTCTGGAAGTTATTTATGAAATGAGAAGAAAATATTATGATAACTCAGAGGCACATCATAGATATGTAGGTAATATATTGGCTTCCCGAATTGACATCGTTAAATCCAAAACAATTAAAGTCGATACAGCAGTATGCATTGAATATCAATCAGGAGAAACGAAATTGTATATTTTGGAAGATCGGCCAAATCCATCTTTGGCACGAAATGAGATTAACTTAGATAATCCAGTTGCGCAAAAATTATTAGGTAAATCAGTTAGGGATGAAGTTAAATTAAAGCCATCAGTATTTGTAAAAATCGCAGATATCAAAAGCAAATATTTATATGCTCTTCATGATAGTTTATACATTCTAAAAAATTCATTTCCAGACAAGGAAGGCTTCGAAATTATCAGTCTTGAAGTTCCAGAGGAAGGAGGTAAACTACCTACTGAACTGCTTAAAATCTTTGATAAGGTTAAAAGTAGAGATGTTAAAGAGAAGAATGTTAAAGAGTTGTATATAAAAGGAATGATTCCAATCGGAGTTTTTTCGAATTTAATTGGGGAAAACATTTTTGATGTAATAAATGCTTTGAGTCATGATCCTGATTTAGGAATTCAATGTTGTCACGGTGATTCAAAAGAAAGAGGTCGGTCAATTTTATTACTCAAAAATAAACCAAGGCACGTTCAAAAATCTAACGCAACAAATTATAATAATGTATAAAAAGATCAGGAGGCGATTAGATTATGAAGGAGCCGAAGTACAGGAGGTTAACTTTTGAAGAGAGAGAGGAGATTAGCAGGATGTTAGCATTGGGGTATAAGATACGAGAGATAGGCAGAGAATTGGGAAGAGATGCATCAACAATATCAAGGGAGGTAAGCAAAGGAGAATGTACCAGAAACACATACCGAGCCGGTCGT
>Ga0307431_1001161_pt1 | contig 15610 bp, 15 predicted proteins | sample SalMarWE160170MG_FD_202155 | JGI IMG/M metagenome (GOLD analysis project Ga0307431, IMG submission 202155) | Salt marsh sediment microbial communities from the Plum Island Ecosystem LTER, Massachusetts, United States - WE1603-170 | ecosystem: Environmental > Aquatic > Marine > Intertidal zone >...
TCGGGGGTGTAGTACATCCCTAAACTAATTACTACACCCCCCAAGCTACACAAGCAGGACTTTGGACTGGTTCTATCTTACGCATCACTCATTACCTGTTACCCATTACTGTCCTTTCACCCGTTACTCATCACCCATTACTTGCTCACTGTTTTTCGACTCGGGACTATCTTTTTACTATCTCGTTTTCTTCTTGATCTTTCCCACAGATCGGATATCTTTAGAGAACTTAACCGGAGGTGTGAAATACGTGATGAAACAGGTGTCAGTGTTTGTTGCTCTTGTTCTCTTTCTTATGGTGTCTGCTATTGGTGGTGAATCGCTACAGGTCCTCCAGCCGAATGCAACTGCCTGCTCGGATGCAGAGGTTGTGGCGCTCTCCCAAGGAATCACGGATCTTAAGCAGATATTAAATGACTACCAACTGGCCTCAAGACGCTATTTCGGGGCAGAGGACTGGCTAAGCCAAGACTTCTCCACCTATACAGCGGGAACGCTTGCCAATCTAGGGTATGAAGTACGGATTGCTTACCAAGACAACTGGCCCGACGGCGAGCACAGCTGGGTCTTGGCTGGAATCCTTATCCAAGATCGAACTGTGTGGATTCCTGTTGAGGCATCACCCGAGCCTGATCATAGCCAGCAGAACCTTGGCTACATTCCATACTACACCGACGATATGGAGAAATTGTGGTTTGAAGCACGTTACTGTGAGTTTGACGACGCAGTAGAACTTGCCCCAAATGTCCCTCCGGTCGCGAAGATCCGGCTACCAATCTGGTCTAGCAAGGTGGGGGAACTGATCAAGCTCACCGCACTTGGAGCCTACGATTCAGATGGAGAAATAGTGCTATACTGCTGGGACTTTGGTGATAGGAAGACTACTATATCAACAGCTGCGGTCTGCCGTCACAAGTTCAGCAAGCAAGGATCCTACACCATTACCCTCACTGTGATTGATAATCAGGGAGAAAGTGCAGTCACAAGCGACACACTGCGGATTCTGCGAGAGGATTCGGAGGCAGCCCTTCCGTCAAGTGGTGGATGTGGATGTGGCGGATAGGAAGGAGAACTAAATGAGAACAGGATTCTTTTTCCTGGCACTTATCGTTACCTTGGGGCTTTGCGCGACTGCTACACCCAAGATCAGTATTGATGACACGATCTACGAGTTCGAGGATGTAGTCGCGGGGATTGCTGTCATTCACATGTTTACGTTGACAAATTCGGGGGATGAGCCCTTGTTAATAGAGCGTGTGCACGCAACTTGTGGGTGCAGTACCACAATCCTCCCCAAAGCTCGCCTCGCTGCAGGAGAGTCCACCAAGCTGGAGGTAATAGTAGATACAGTAGGGCTTGAGGGAAACATCAATAAGAGCATCTACATTACGTCAAACGATCCCAATTCTCCCGAGCAGACATTGCAGATCAGGGGATCGGTTAAGCTTGCTGGGTCCTATTGTATTGCCGCCGGAGATCTGAGAGATTGGTTCTATCTATTAGTCGACTTGCGGGATCCGGAGGACTATGCTGCCAGCCACTTGATTGGCGCGATCAATATCCCCTACGCGGAATTAGCCAGCTGGATAAGTAGGCTTCCACGCGAGGCGTTGATCGTGCTCTACGATGAGGACGAATCATTGAGCGGGCAAGCTGTGCACATTCTCCAACAGGCCGGTTTTCATGGGGTAGGGAGTCTTCTTGGCGGGCTTAACGAGTGGATGCGTCAGTTCAAGAGCCGATTCCTACTAGGTTCGAGTACAGATTAGTAGCTCTTCTTACCAATTGGGATTCAAGATCATCGCGGTTCTGGCGACTTGGCGAGAAAACGAAGAGGTACACGCTTCGGCTAATTGCCCGTTACAGAATTTCTCATCTGCCGGCTCAGAAAGGATAGCTGCGCCATCTCCTCTACTTTTTCAGCCAGGCCCAGTGCGTCCTCGAGCCTCGAGCCCACCGCTACCACACCGTGGCAAGCAAGCAGAACGGCCTTTCCATCGCTCAGGGCATCGACCGCTGCGTCAGCGAGCTCCCAACTGCCAGCTGGTTTGTGTCTGGCAAGTGGAATTGTGTCTCCGAAGAGGAGCTTTCCCTCATCGTTTTCCATGGAAAGCTTGGTGAGACTTATCGCAGCTGCGGTGGCAAATGGTGAGTGTGTATGTACGATTGCCTGGATGTCCTTCCGTGCACGGTAGATTGCCGCGTGCATCCGCCACTCAGAGGATGGGCTGCCACTACCGGAGTACCTCTCCCCTTTGTAGTCAATCTCTATCACTTGCTTGGCTGTTAAGTCTTTGTAGGGAATTCCACTCGCGGTGATGAGAATCCGTTCTCCTATCCGCAAGGATACGTTGCCTGAGCTCCCGCGAACAAGGCCCAAGTTGGCCATTCTCTGGGCCGTTCGCACAACCTGCCTACGCGGATACGGCAAAAGCAGCGGGCCTCTGACGCTAGCCACAGCAGCGGCCACCATTGGCGTGAACCATCTCGCTCTGGACAAGCAAAGTACCCTCACATACTTCCACTAGCTACCACCTTGCGACAAAAAGCCATCTGTGATTATTGCCGGAGTTCTTGTTCGTCCTTATCTTAAACTAAGTAGTCAGCTAGATAACTTCCATCTAGTTCTCAGTTCCCATATGGTAGGGCGGCCGCAGCACCCCCCTCTCAGTGATGATAGCAGAAACAAGCCCCGCCGGTGTCACATCGAAGGCCGGGTTCCACACCCGCGCGCCCTGGGCAGCAAATTGTACTCCAAAAGGCGCACGAACTTCTTCTCCATCCCGTTCTTCAATTGGAACTTCATCCCCCGTTCCAAGGCTTGCATCAATGGTTGAGGTGGGAGCAGCAACGTATAGGGGAATCCTGTGGTGGTCTCCCAGGACGGCGAGGGTGTAAGTTCCGATCTTGTTCGCCACATCGCCGTTTTGCGTTATGCGGTCTGCTCCGGCCAGAACTGCATCTATTTTCCCTTTTGCCATGAGGTATCCCGCTGCCGAATCTACGATCAATTGGAATGGGATCCCTTCCTGACTGAGCTCCCAGGCCGTAAGTCGGCTGCCTTGGAACAAGGGACGTGTTTCACAGGTGTAAACCATGCTGAGTTTACCCTGCTTCCAGGCCGCCCGGACCACCCCAAGGGCGGTGCCATAGCCACCGGTAGCTAGGGAGCCAGCGTTACAGATGGTGAGGACTCGTGCGTCTTGAGGAAGAATCGCAGCCCCGTGCTTTCCTATGCGCTGGTTGGCCTTTACATCCTCCTCATGGATCTGCCTGGCCTCTGTAAGGAGGGCCTCTGTTAGGCTAGCCGGACGATCATTCTTGTGTCGCTGAAAGATCCTTTCTAGACGAGCAATCGCCCAGGAGAGGTTCACCGCTGTTGGCCGCGTCCCTCGGAGCTCTGCACTAACTTGCGCAAAGCGTTCCACAAGGTCTGTTCCTTTGATTTCTTCCTGCATTCCCAGCACTATTCCATAGGCTGCTGCAATCCCAATTGCTGGTGCGCCACGCACCTTCATCTCCCGGATTGCGTCCGCCAAGTCTAGGTAATCAGTGATCCTGAGGATGACCAGCTTCGATGGAAGTTGTCTCTGGTCGATAAGGTCAATCCCGCCGTCACGGTAGACAAGCGGGGACAGTACTCCGTGAAATATAAGAGGTCTGTTCTTGGTCATTAGCAGATCAAGGTAGGCAGCTTCTAAAGGACATGAAGTTCACAGGTCTTGCGAAAATGGTGGCCGTAGATCGCTAGGGTGATAGCCAATGGGAACAATTTAGGGTGGCGAAAAAGCGTCCAGAAGAAGAGCTTCCAGTATTGCACTCGCTCCTTGCCAATAATACCGAGTCGATAGATAGACCGGAAGAAGGCCAAGATGTGCTGGAAGCGTAGAGATGCGTGTATCTTTGGCGGTGAATATTCCCGCAGGAAGGTCTTGACACGCTCATAGTAGTACTGAGGCGAGTAAATGGTTTGCAGTATACGTTTGTATCCCTCACGTAGTGTATCTAGGCTCATGGTAGTGATAATGTTCGTAGTACCGTCGACGTTATCTCCAGACATGCCATCAAGCAAGCGATCCTCTTTCTTCAGACGTTCGTAAAGCCTTGTGCCACGCGGTGCCTGAAGCAAGCCAACCATTGCTGTCACAATCCCGCTTCTCTGGATAAAGTCAATCTGCCGCTGGAAGATGGAGGGCGCATCATGATCAAAACCAACGATGAAACCTCCCTGGACTTGTAGGCCGGCTCGCTGCATGCGCTTGACGTCTTGAACCAGGTCACGATTCTTGTTTAGCCTCTTGTTGCATTCGGTCAGGCTCTGTTCATTCGGCGTTTCTATGCCGATGAATACCGTACGAAAGCCTGCCTGGACCATCATCTCCATCAATTCCTGGTCGTCGGCTAGGTTGATGGACGCCTGGGTATAAAACGGGATTCCTACCTTGTCCTTCTGCCATTCAATCAGGGCAGGCAATAGCTCCGTCTTGAGACACCCTTTGTTGCCAATGAAGTTGTCATCTACAAAGAAGACGGTACCATGCCACCCCAGGTCATAGAGACTGTCTAGCTCGGCGGTGATCTGCTCGGCCGTCTTCGTGCGGAAGCGGTGGCCGAATAGTGTTGTCACGTTGCAGAACTCACAGTTGTAAGGGCAGCCTCGGGAGAACTGGATACCCATCGACTCGTACTGATCCATGTCGACTAGCTCCCATAGTGGAACCGGTGTTTTCTGGATGTCAGCAAATTCAGATGTAGCGTAGGTGTTTTTCGCCCGATCCTGTGCCAGATCCGCCAGAAAAGGTGGAATGGTCACCTCGCCTTCATTTAGTACCAAATGATCGACCATCTCAAATTGCTCGTGTTCACTCGTAAAGAGCGGTCCTCCGGCAACGATCTTGACATCTGCTTTCTTGCAACGGGCAATGATCTGAGTCGCCGACGTTCTTTGGACAGTCATGCCACTAATGAACGCGCAATCAGCCCATGCCAGGTCTTTTTCGGTGAGCTTTCCTACGTTAGTATCGACCAAGCGCTTATCCCAACCCGACGGGAGCACCGCGGCAACAGTCAGCAGGCCCAGAGGAGGAGAAGAGGCCCTTTTGCGTATGAACTTGAGTGCGTGCTTGAAACTCCAAAAAGTATCCGGAAACTTAGGATAGATAAACAAAACGTTCATTGCACTTACCCCCTGTTGTCTTGTGCTAAAGGATTATAACATGAGGTAGAAGTATCATCAAAATTTATCCCGCAATCACTGCCATGTTTCTTGCTAAGAAAGGAAACTTGATTTGTGGGAGGACAGTGTGCAATACTGGTTAAGGTGTGCTAGTGTGGACGTGCGCGGAGGAAAGACTGCCGCGGGTGACGCATTTACCCGAGAGAAGGTGTGTGTGATGGATAATGTGTGGAGCATATTGATTGCTATTGGGCTGGTTGTAGCCCTTGTTGGAGTGATATTGCTGCTCGGTATCGCTGAGCCACCCCAACATGCAGTGATTGCAACCGAGCGGCTTGATGTTGCTGTGTTGGGATTTGCAAATAGCTCAGCTTGGCGGGGAGCAGCGGGGACGCTGCAGGCTCGGATCGAGACGGAGCTTGTCAATACTCCGGGGATTACAGTCTTCTCACGGTCACGATTGGATCAGCTCTTGACTGAGCAGATGCTGGGTGAAGTTGGCATTTGTGACCCAGCTACGGCAGCTCGGATCGGTTCCTTGACAGGGGTCAATAAGCTCATCACAGGGACGGTTTATGCTATAGACACAAGCAAGGAACCAACTACAGTCTGTGAAGAATGGAAGAACGGAGAGTGTGTATCTCTAGTTCCGGCCAATCGCTATAGGCTGCAACTTCTTGCGCAAATCCAAATCGTGGATACCCGGAGTGGCCAAATCGAACAGGCATGTGATTGCGAGGGAGAAGATACTGTTACCATCAAGGAAGGAAGTAGCTTTGGTGGTTACGAAGGCCTACTTGTAGCCGCTGCTACTGACATTGCTAGTGATGTGAGCTCACTTCTCATCTCTTCATATACACGTGAGTTGCACTACGGACTCTATCGATCGGTCACGCGCAAGCGAGAGGGGTATGTAGGAGAGGATGAAACTAGTCGATTCTCTCGATCAGACCTGAATGCGCTACTGATTGTTCATTTCAATAGGGTACGCAGCGGTGATTTGTTCGAGCTTTACTGGATCGATTCGAGTGGAAAGACTGTGGAAAGCGCAAGAGATACCGTAACCAATGGTCAGTGGTGTCTCTATACATTGAGTCTCACGGATCTTCAGATTGGGCGGTTTACTATGCAGGGGTATTTAGATGGAATCAAGGCATTCGAAAGAGCGTTTGTCATAAATCCCTAAGGCACATCGCCAAGCGCTGTAAGACGACTCCAAGTGTAGGGCTTGCAAGATCACATAATTCCTGCGCGCAGACGCAAATACCCGGATCGGACTCGAAAAGCTATTGATATGCATTGTTTCCAACACACACATATGTCTCCTTACAACTGAGGTCTATTGTTGCCAAACCAGCTTGATACTGCTAGAATAGATTAACATGTTGACCAAGGAGGTTGTTCTATGAAAAGGAGTATGGCAGTATGGGGGGTATTTGGGCTGCTTCTGGTGGCTCTGTCCGCGGCGGTAGTTGGTAGTGCATGCGACGTAGCTTTCTACCCAGCAGGCGAGGTAACCGTAGGACTGTTCACGAACAGAACGGGAGCAGCGGTGACCGGAATGCACATTGAGTTTGATAAGCAGGTGACAATTACAAACAAGATAGAAATCGGTGGGTACTTACCTGCTGTGAGTGAAGGAAGTGGAAGTGTATTCGATTTTGTTGGCGGAGAACTGGTTGCCGGTGGCACGATAGAGCTTGATTGGAGCCCATTGGAGGCAAGACCTGTTCTCATCCAGTGGATCTCGGAAACAGGCGCTACTGGGACCCCGTACTTCACCACAATCGCCGCTCTTGGACAGCTATTGGGAGAAGGAATTGTTGCAGTGCGTGAAGCAGACCAAGCGCTACTAATGACTACATTTGCAGCCTTCTTTGCCGGCAACGAGGAGTTCTTTGCTTCGCTTTCCGAATCTTTGGGTATGCCAATACAGGATTCGTTGATGCCAATTATTATGAGCGCTCCAGCAGAAGCGATTGCGAACTTCTTTAACACCTTGGTTGGGATGCTCGGCGTGACCACACTGGACGAAGTCTTACACGGTGATCTTGACTTCTCGACGCTGTTTGCTCTTCTTGGACTCTAAGGAGGATAACCATTAAGAGAAGCCCTAGGCGTTGGCGGATAGTACGTTTTCTTCTTGTTGGAATTGCTTTTGTTCTTCCCTCAGTCTGTTGTGTGGCCCAAGCAGAAACAATGCCTAAATCGACCCCAGAGTGGGGGGAGATTGCCGATGGAGCTCTCTCTTTTATCTACAGTTTGGCACACCTGATCGGCCAAGGAATTGTGCAACTGGTACATACAATCCTTCCATCAATGTCGGTTCCGACGGATCTGGTTGACCCAATTGGACTGCTTGCCATTTTGACGATCTTCCTCGCCATTGCCGCTATTGCCAAGAAGCTTGTGTGGATTGTAGTGATTGTCGGCTGGGTCCTTATTCTCACCCGGCTAGTGCTTATGATAGTGCAACATTACGTTTGACCTGTTCCGGAGAGAGAGGGTAGCTGGTAATTGTTGTGTTAATTGCGTGTGCGACTGCGCGAGAAATAGCAGCGTGTGCAGCCATTAACGGAACTTCTCCTAGCCCCTTTGCTCCGTATGGGCCCCTTAAGTAAAGAGCTTCGACAAAATCAACATGTGCGTGCGATGGCACGTCGCGAACCGTTGGGATGCGATAAGTCGTGAGACCTTTTACTGATAGTTCTCCGTTCCTTTCCTTGATCTCCTCCATTAGTGCGAAGCCCAGTCCTTGCGCGATGCCCCCTTCGATTTGGCCGGTCGCCAGCTGACGGTTGATGATCTTGCCTGAGTCATGTATTGCTACAAAGTCTTCCACCGAAACCTCGCCTGTTGTTACATCTACATCTACCTCGGCGATGTGGGTCGCATAGGAATAGACAAAATACGCATCCCCAAGACCAGTTTCTGGGTTCCAGCTGACTGGTGCTCCAGCTGCCCATCCTTCTACAGCAGGGTCAAGGTTGCGCATCCAAAATGCCTGCGCAATTTCATTAAGGCGGGCAGAGATTTCTTCCTCTGTGATATTTAGGCTACTAGCTACTTTAGCGATGCGCTTCCGCAGTTTCTTCGCCGCATCGATAACAGCAAGCCCACTCATCGTTGTTCCGCGTGAAGCGACCGTTGGTCCGGAATCAGGAACGCGAGAGCTATCTACAGGAGCGATATGAATCCGGTTCATGGGGATCTGCATTGCCTCTGAGGCGATTTGTGTAACTACGGTAGTGAATCCCTGCCCCATCTCTACATTGCCTACTGCAATCGTAAGTGAGCCGTCGGCTTCAAGCTTCATATATGCACCGGCTTTGTCCAGAAAAGGAGCCTTTCCTCCTAGGCCGACTCCGTACATTACAGTAGAAATTCCCAACCCACGCCGGTGATAAACTGATTTCTCGTTAAATGTATTCACTGACTTGAGGCGATCTTTCCATCGAATTCGTTTACCTGCCTCTTTGATTGTTTCCATTGCACCAGTGCTCTTCCCTAGCCGTTGATTAGTAGCTGTCCTATCGCCTGTTTTGAGAGCGTTGATACGGCGGATTTCCAATCGATCGATTCCCAATCCATCAGCCAGTCGGTCCAACTGTGATTCATGGGCGAAGATCACTTGTGGGCTACCAAAGCCGCGGAATGCACCGCATGGGACAGTGTTTGTCGCCACCGAGCGGCCGTCGATCTTCACGTGTGGGATCCGATAGGGCCCTGTTGCGTGTATGACACCTCGCCACAGCACAGCCGACGATAGAGTTTGATAGGCGCCAGCGTTATAGACAAAGTCAACTTCGACTGCGGTAAGCGTTCCATCAGACCGAGCTCCACTCTTGTAGTGGACAATGGATGGGTGTCGCTTGCTTGAGGTCAGGATGTCTTCCTCACGGCTAAGGATGAGCTTCACCGGACGGCGCGACTTCCACGCGAGAAGGGCTGCCAATGATGAAGTTACCGAGGGAATATCTTCCTTGCCACCGAATGCTCCACCAGTTGTCGTTTGTACTACTCGTACTTTAGAGAGGGGGAGGTCAAGAACTTTGGCTACCGCCGCCTGTACATAGAATGGGCACTGCATCGTTCCGTAGATCACCATGGCTCCGTTCTCTTCAGGGACAGCGATTGCTCCTTGTGTCTCTAAGTAAGCGTGTTCCTGGTAACCGGTGTGGTAAGTTTCCTCCACGATAATATCGGCTTCAGCAAAGCCTTGTTCGATATCTCCCTTGCGAATGTGCATTGCATTAAACAGATTCGGCCTTTGCTCAACCACCTTGGGAACGGCTACCACTGGTGCGTCTGGCTTAAGCGCCGCCACCGGATCAAAAACTGCTTCAATCTCCTTGTAGTCGATTATGGCAAGTCTTGCTGCTCTTTCAGCACTTCTCCGATCCTCTGCTGCCAAGAGGGCGATTGGCTCACCAATGTAACGAACAATGCCGTCGGCAAGGGCCGGTTGGTCGTCATATATAACATGAACGATATTCTCTCCTGGAACGTCATCAGCGGTAACGGTGCATACTACGCCAGCGTGCTTGCACACGCGTGACAAATCAAGGTTAGTGATTCGTGCATGGGGAACAGTACTCCTGATAACCTTGGCGTAAAGCATGCCAGCGAAGGAAAGATCATCGACAAACTTTGCCTCTCCACGGACTTTGTCTGCCGCATCAGGGCGAACGATGGAGGCCCCGATGATCGCCTGTCGTTCCCTGTTCTGTTGTCGGTTCACCCCTACACTCGACCTCCCATGCTGAGTGTAAGGATCGCCTTCTGAGTATGCAAGCGATTCTCCGCCCCAATCTGTTCCGGCTCCTCACGCTCCAGGCAAGATTTATCTCTCGCCCGTTCGTTGCACTCACTCAAGACGCAAAGATCGCGGAGGAAAGCATGTTCTTTGTATGCAGACAAAACCATAATATGATTGTAGAGAACAAGAAAAGAGGGTTTCCTCTGTACCCTTCGCGGTTAGATAGTATTCTATGGCCAAGGACACATACTTACTTCGTTTGTTTTCACCCTGTTTCTTGCTTTCCTTGGTGCTCTTTGCGGCTTTGCGAGAGGCTTATCTCGTGCGTCTTTCCCTGGGTAACCTTACCTTAACTGCGAGGGACCCTATTTATGAATGAAGTGTTAATGTTCCCACGGCCAAAATCTCTACCAGAGAATGACTAAAGCTGGCATCTACTACTTTTCCTGCTTTGATGTGGAGCCTTAGTGTTGTTACCTCAGGGCCGCCTATGCTAGAAACGTCACCGCCTGACTCAAAGGAGAGCTCTAGGGTACCGTCGGACAGCTCTACTTCCCCTCGTTCTACCATAGCAATGCCCACGGCAACTGTTCCGGTGCCACAAGCAGGTTCGATAGAGTCGGCGGAGATTCTGTGCGGGAAAATAACTCGGCCACTATTAGTGGTGTTTAAGGGATCCAAATCATAGAGTGCAAAATCAGCATTCCTCCGTTTCAGGTATCTGTGACTATCAAAGTCATCTTGCAGCTTCTCTAGAATTCTCAGCGTCTTGTCGTCCAGGTTCTCAAATCCGATTTCAGGATATCTTCGTTTAATGTCGTCTGCGTTTACAGCAAGAAACTTCCCTACCCTCATAGCCTTTACGCTATTGACTCTTATTGCTTGAATCCCTAGTTCATAGCACTCAACAATAAACGACTTCATATTGGTGTCTACTCTCTCAACCCTTCCGTTATTGCTTCTTACTTCTACTAGGACCGATCCTGCATCGGTTTCAAGCGCGACTTGTGTGACTGGCTCTGTAATTTCTACGTCTAGCTTCTCTGAAAGATGTGTTTCAATTAACGCTTTACCGAACACTTGAGTAAACCCACCGCATGCAGTGATAAAGCCCCTTGAAGCAGCATCAACGATTCTTACCTTCAGAGGAGCATTGCTTTCAGATTTGTAAAGTAAGCCAGCTTGGTGGCCCCTAATATTTGGAGCGTTCAGTGCAAATAATCCGGCTTCTAGCTCTCTACCTTTCCCTATCTGGTGCCCATCAAGTAGGAGTATTTCATTACCGCCCATATGGCCCTTTATGAAACCAAGTCTTTCTCTAGGCATTTAGTTCCTTACCTTCATTCTTATGCATCCTCGGACCTATCACACAAAATATCGCTGTTAAAGTAGCATTCCGTATTCGTGGGGCTTTCCAGGCGGACAAAATCCTCACAACACACTGCTTTGTGCAGCATCTTATTCCTCTTATCTCCAAATCAAGGATTCTAGCGTTCTCGCTCCAATTCAAATGAGAGGCAGTGGGGGCCTTCACCGGCTGCTGCAAAAGTCCTAATATCAGGATCAAGAACCTTCAACCCTCTGGCCTTAAGCATTTTGTTAAGGCTGTTCCCCTTGAATGAGAGTACCTTGTCATCCCCCAAAGCAAGCATGTTGATTTCGTTCCTGTAAGCATGTTCGGCCGGTACTTTGATCAGCTCCCAGCCAAGGGCATCAAGAAACCCCGTAAAATAGTCTGGCACCGCATCCTTGCAGACAATCGCCAGTTTATCCGCAACCGGCGAGAAGATGACATCCAGGTGGTTCCACTTCGAGAGGAACTCTACAACAAAAACGCGCTTGCCATACTCGGCCAGGATCTCCCTTGCATTCTCAAAGCCTGAGTATGTGCTACGGTTACCATTTCCTATGATGAGCGTGTTCTCGTCTAGACAGAAACAGTCTCCTCCCTCTACACACCCGCGAGTGATTTGCTTGGGCAAGACAGTTTCGCCCAGTTCTTCAAGGGTTTCCTTAACGACTCGCTCTTCGCCCTTACGTTCCTGATAGCGGAAGCGACCGACCAGTACCCCATCCGGTGTATTCACTCCAAAGTCCCGAGTGCTCGCCTGCCAAGGTAGTTCTGGAGACAGTTTTTCCACCCAGCTTATTTCAATCGCCAAGTCTCTAAATGCCCCCTCGAACTCTGCGTGCTCTTTTAACCATACCCTTTGATCTGGCTTGGCCCCTTTGTCGTAGAGATCGCGGGCTATATCGCTTAAGGGCATAATCTTGTAGTACGTTGGCGTGGCTAGCAATACGCGGTTCAGTTTCCCTGTTGAGTTGTAAACAATGGTACGCTTTTTCTCCATAGTTCTATCTCCAGTCACAAACGATTTACTCTTCCCAGTCTCGTGTTTTCTTCGATCGGCCTGTATCGAGTCTCATATCCGAAGCCCTGTGGTCCAAAGAGCGCAAGCCCCCTAGATGATCGCCATTGCTTTGGGGCAGGACAACCCGTGACCACTACATCCATACCCTTTTTACAGTTAGGATTTGTTATTGCCTCTCCTGTGTTTGGATCCAGGACACAGATGAGATCCGGTACTGTAACATCGGGCTGGTCATCGAACCAAGAGATGATATTCTCATTCTTGTACCATATCCGATAGCGATGATCTAAGTAATCTCCCTGACCCCTAATTGATAGGTCTCCGATAGTGAACCCTTCATCGATCTTCCAGCCTGCTTGCACTACCTTTCCTTTGAACAGGAGATAGCCCCTTTGCGCAGTAACGACTGCTTCTACTGGGTCTGTGCCAGAGGAGCGAGCCTGCCGGACCGCGGCGCCGATTGCCATAGCGTTGGATAGGGTCCTGGGGACGACCGACTCCCTGAGGATTCCCCCTCTAACTGGATGGTCCGCTACTCCTGCTCGGTTGGCGCTGGCCACGGCGATAGCACGGACGATCACCTCGGCCCGGAGATCGTCGGCCACCTCCTTAAGGATGATGATATCGCCCTTGGCGCTAGCTACGGCTAAGGGAGCTATCGGTACGTTTTTGACATAAAACGTAGTATGTTGCAGCTCAGGGACGGAGCGACCGGCGGGATCGGCATTGACCACCGGTATTTCCATCTTAGCGGCAACAGAGAGGGCTATGGCTGTGTTTTCACCGCCTATCTCCGTAGGAATCGCGGCAAAGAATCTCTTGCCCAGATATTTCTCCAAAGCCTTAAAGGCTTCTAAGCATTCTAGGGATTCCTTCTGTGTGCCAGCGGCATCTTCGGGGGAGATGCTCCCACACATATATGGTGAGGCTACCATCGCCTCATCAGGAATCTCCTCCAAGTTCGCGAGCCTAAACTCTCGACCCTCTCTCAGGTCAGCCCGGATCATAGCAAGTCCTTTCTGAGGGCTCCCCCCACCTCCGGTTCCCAGGATCGTACAGCCCAAGATCAGATCCTCTAATTCTTCTCCCGTCAAGACCTGCATAGTATCTGCCTCCTCTAATCTGGATACTTCTTGGGATCTAGAGACTCATTATTCTCTTTTCCTCGATGTTCCCACCCTCTCTGTCGCATATCCGAAATGCCCAGGTCGAAGAGAAACTCTAACCCCTTCTACTTCATGGGGCCCGTTACTTGCAGAATTCAATGATAGACCCCGGGCGTTCTACACTCGACCTCCCATGGTGAGTGTAAGGATCGCCTTCTGAGTGTGCAAGCGATTCTCCGCCTGATCGTAGATCCAGGAGAGATCGTTGTCACAAACCTCTGGATCGGCTTCGTAGCCACGGTCGACAGGCATGCACTGCAGCAGGTATCCAGGATCACAGAGCTTCTTCTGCCGTTCGGCAGTGTAGCACCAATCCATGTACTTCTGTGCGAGCTTGAGCTCCTCTTCCTTGCCGATGTCATAGCGATTGCCGGTGAACCAGTTGCGCGGGAAGACAACCGTTGCTCCGTCGAGTGCCTTGTCTATGTCGTGGACGATCTCAAAGGTTCCACCGCACTTGCTGGCAAGATCTTTGCACGTCTGGGTAACCTTTGGATCAAGGTCAAACCCTGGTGGGTTAGCAACAACAACGTCCATACCATACATCGCCGAGATGAGCGCCGTCCCCTGCACCGAGCAACGGCCACGAACCCATGGGGAATAGGCCCAGGTGATAACGATCTTCTTTCCCTTTACGCCACCAAGCTTCTCGTGCATGGTATAGATGTCAGTCAGCGATTGACAGGGATGGTTGATGTCCGATGCCATGTTGATGATTGGGACATCGCCGTGCTCGACGAACTTGCGCATAACCTCGTCGCCGTGGCCGTAGTGCTTGATCTCGTCATCGAGGAGGCGAATACCGATCCCATCACAGAAACGGGACATCGCCTTGGCTGTGTCCTTCACCGTTTCGCCAGCACCTGGCTTGTCCTCGAGCGACAGGCGCATCGTCTTGGGGTTTATGAACTGCGAGTGTCCCCCGAGTTGCGTCATCGCGGTCTCAAACGACATGCGCGTCCGGGTCGACCCGGCGAAGAAGAGCATGGCAAATGTCTTGTACTCCAGGTATGGATGCGGGCTGCGGCTGTAGTAGAGGCCTTTCATCTGATCGGTGAGCTTCATCGCGATGTCGTACTCCTCGCGTGTCCAGTCAAGCTCGCTGATCAGGCTGCGCCCCTTTAGATCGAACCAACTCATGCAATCCTCCTTTATAAATCAGCCCATGATCAGGGCCATCATCCCTTTCTGACCATGCAGGCGGTTCGCCGCTTCCTCGATGATGATCGAGTTCGGCCCGTCGATGACATCATCCGTGACCTCCATGTCACGGTCAGCGGGGAGGCAGTGCATATAGAAGGCGTCGTTGGTCAGATTCATCTTCTCCTGCGTTGTGATCCAGTCCTTGTTCGCCTCGAAGACCGCCTTCGCCTTCTTTGGATCCATCACTCCGGAATCGTCGGTTGGCTGAACGGTCCACGCCTTCGGGTAGACAATATCCGCGCCCTTGAACGCCTCGTCCATGTCATTGACGATCTTGAACGCCCCGCCGTACTTCTTGGCGAGGTCCTTGGTTGCGGAGAGCACGTTCGGATCGAGGTCGAGCCCCTTGGGGTGAGCGAGGGTGACGTCCATCCCCATCATCGCCGCGGAGATGATCGCACTCTGGGGGACAGCAAGCGGTTTCTCCACCGATCCAGAATAGGCCCAGCTCATGACGAACTTCTTCCCTTGGAGGTTGTGGCCGAGTTTCTCCTGCATTACCATCACGTCGGCGAGCGCCTGACAGGGATGGTACATGTCATCCTCCATATTGATCACGGGAACACGCGACCACTTGGCGAACTCGCGCACGATCAGGTGTCCCTTGCCATACTGCCACCCGGTGGGTTTCCCGTAGATGCGGATGGCGATGGCATCCCCCATCTCGGCGAGGACACGGGCGACATCCGAGATCCTCTCGGTGGAGTATGCCTTCTCTTCCCCCTTGAGTGCGGGGGTGTATACCGCGCCGGGCTGCAGGAAGTGGGCATGGCCGCCGAGCTGGGTCATCCCTGCCTCGAACGAATTGCGCGTGCGCAAGCTTGAGTTGTAGAACAGCATGTGGAGCGTGTAATCCGGCAGGACATGGTGCTGCTCCCGACGAATCTGCTTGCGCTTGAGCTCGTGTGCGGTGTCAAGCATTATTTCGATCTCA
>Ga0307431_1001162_pt1 | contig 15609 bp, 15 predicted proteins | sample SalMarWE160170MG_FD_202155 | JGI IMG/M metagenome (GOLD analysis project Ga0307431, IMG submission 202155) | Salt marsh sediment microbial communities from the Plum Island Ecosystem LTER, Massachusetts, United States - WE1603-170 | ecosystem: Environmental > Aquatic > Marine > Intertidal zone >...
AGCTCCGACTTCTTAGGGGACTACGAAGAATATGGGCGGCAACTGAGCATCGTTCTGCATGACGCTCAGGGGCGGAACCCCTACCCTGATGACATGCTTCACCTCGCCTATATCGGCGTGCCTCCGATCTTCGCCAAGGATCTGTACCATTTTGTAGAAACCCAGGGGGCAAGGATTGTATTCAACGAGATTCAGCGCCAGTTCGCCATGCCCAACAGCGTTAACACACTTACTGAACAGTACTCAGCCTATACCTATCCGTACTCCATTTTCGACAGGCTGAACGATATCATTCCCCAGCTAAGCCTTCGCCGGGTGGATGGGGTAATTCACTATGTTCAAGCCTTTTGCCACCGTGGCATCGGTGACATTATATTTCGCAAGCGAATCGAACTGCCTATTCTGACCCTGGAAGGAAACAACGATTATCTTCTCACCCAGCACCTGCAAACGAGGGTTGAGGCTTTTATTGACATGATTAAGCGCCGAAGTTCAAGAGAGGGTGATGGTCATTTACCTTTGTCAAGTGTAGTTGCTAGCAAGGTAAAACAGTCCCATCCTTGATCTTTAAGCTTGCTGGGTCGGTGATGCTTGTAGCGATGGATGCTGGACGGGATGCTAAGAGCAAACATTCATGGGCAATTGCCTATCAATGAATCATGAAAATAGGCTGTGCCAGATACCGTTCGTGGTGAGCCCTTCGACGGGCTCAGGACAGGCTTGTCGAACCATGAAGAGCCCTTCGACAAGTTCAGGGCAAACGGAATAAAGCTATTTTCGGAAAAGATAGGGACAAAAGAAAGGAGGATGAAAATGGCAACCAAGATTGGCATCAATGGCTTCGGCAGGATAGGGAGGCAAGTTCTTAAGGCGATTAATGAAAACTACCCAGGGAAACTCGAGGTGGTCGCGTTGAATGACCTCACCAACACCAAGACCAACGCCCATCTTCTAAGGTATGACACCAACTACGGTGTCAGCACGAGCAAGGTTGATTTCACCGAGGATAGCATTATCGTCGATGGTCGGGCGGTAAGGGTGCTCTCTGAGCGTGACCCAGCAAAGATCGCGTGGAGGGATTATGGGGCTGAGGTGGTGATGGAGTCCACCGGGCTTTTCACCGATGCCACCAAGGCCGCTGCCCATCTTGAGGGAGGTGCCAAGAAGATAATCATCTCAGCGCCGGCGAAGAATGAGGATGTCACCATTGTCCTCGGGGTTAATGAGAACCACTATGACCCCAAGAAGCATCGCATCATATCCAATGCCTCCTGCACTACCAACTGTATTGCCCCGGTGGTCAAGGTCCTTCATGATGCTTTCGGGGTTGAAAAGGGGTTAATGTCAACCATTCATGCCTATACCAACGACCAGAGGATACTTGACATGTATCATAATGACCTAAGAAGAGCACGGGCGGCGGCGATGAATATCATCCCCACCACTACTGGTGCCGCCAGGGCGGTAACCGTGGTGATACCAGAACTGGTGGGGAGGCTTCATGGCATGGCATACCGTGTACCGGTGTCTACGGTTTCTGTGGTGGACTTCGTCGCCGACCTGAAGCGAGAGGTCACTGTTGAACAGGTTAACGAAGCCTTCAGAAAGGCTGCTGCTGGTGCGATGAAGGGGATTCTCGACGTTTGCGAAGAGGAATTGGTGAGTATCGACTTCAAGGGGAATCCGACGAGCTCCATCGTCGATGCCCCAAGCACGATGGTTATAGGGGGCAATATGGTGAAGGTGCTCTCGTGGTATGATAATGAGTGGGCCTATAGCTGTCGTCTCGCTGACCTGGCAGCCTTTATTGCTGTAAAGGGGCTTTAGTTTTTTACCGAATCACAGTAATGAGTCTTTATAGATAGGGGCTATATCAACTGTCCTAGGGTTGACAACATCGATGCCTAATGCTATTGTCAGACAACTTGAGTTTATTGTGATTGAACAGGCGTGTTACGAGCTTGAAGGCATCTGGAGTCGTGAATGAAGACATGCTTGGCCTGTGAGCAGGCGGCGATTCCCCTTAACGGAACAGGTTCGCCGCGGAGTTAGTAATGTGAAGGGGGTGATGCTACCGGGTTAGAATAGAAAATGGTCAAGATTTAGGTGACTAAAGGAGGTTAAAGAGATGAAGAAGGTGATATTTGGGGCCACTATCCCGCTAGTTACCTGTCTGGTACTCTTGGTGACAAGTTGTGGCGGGGGTGCGGCGGGGAATGTGGTAAAGATAGGCGTAGTTGGACCGATGACCTTTATACAGGGCGAGCACCATTGGTATGGGGCTACGTTGGCAGCCGAGGAGATAAACGCTGCAGGCGGCATAATGATGGGGGGTGAGGCATACCAGATACAACTGGTACAAGTTGACTCTAATGAAATCCTCAGCCCTACAGATGCTGCCAGTGCAATGGAAAGGGTGCTAACCGTTGATAAGGTGGACTTTGTAGTTGGTGGCTTCAGGACTGAGGGCGTATTTCCGATGCAAGAGATTGCCATGGAAAACAAGACGATCTTCCTTGGCTGTGGTTCCGCCACCAAGGCGCTGTGTGACGGGGTAGCGGACGATTATGACAAGTATAAGTACTGGTTCAGAGTTACCCCGGTAAATGACGTTTACCTTTTCGGAGTCGATATGGAGCTTCTGAAAAGGGTGGCTGACGTACTGAGAACTGAATGCGGCATCGAGACGCCAAAGGTGGCCATATTAGCCGAGAAGTTGGAGTGGGCGGAAACTATAGTTACGTTTGCTAACACCTTGATACCCAGCGCGGGTATGGAGGTGGTTGGCACATGGCGGCCTTCCGATACCGCTACAGATGTGACGGCTGAGTTGACGGCCATAGAGGATGCTGGAGCACACATAATCTTTACCACAATATCTGGACCGATGGGGATTGTCTACGCCAAGCAATGGGGCGAGAAGCAAATCCCTGCGGCTTCGGTGGGGATTAATGTAGAAGCGCAGAAGCAGGGCTTCTGGGATGCAACGGATGGATATGGCGAGTATGAGACGGCTTTGAATACCTATGCCTCAGGTGTTAAAATCACCGACCAAACCATACCCTTTTTTAATACCTTTGTGGATAGGTTTGGGCAGTTTCCCACGTATAATGCCGGCACCTATGAAGCGCTGTTCATATTGAAAGACGCTATTGAGGCGGCAGGCACTGTGGATAGCGATGCCGTCGTTGTTGAACTTGAAAAGACCGATTACACCGGAACCGCTGGCAGAATGGTATTCGATGGCAACCATGATGTAATCTGGGGCCCTGGTTATGTGACCGCTCTCGGCGTCCAGTGGCGAGATGGGGAGATGCTGGCCGTTTGGCCTCCTGCCGATGGGTCGTGGGAGGGCGTAGCCTACGAAGGCGTTGTAGAGTATGAACTGCCATCGTGGGTAATAGAAGCACTGGGGCCGTAATGCTTTAGCCGTTGGCTAGATGGTTTCAATTTTATCCTTTGCCATGGATTGGGCTATGGCATTAACAGTAATAGGAGTATACCCCCTCTTCGGGGCATGTGCCTTTGCCGAGGGGGTATACACTATGTTTATTTGCGAGGATCAAATAAGGCATGATTGAAGGCATAATAATAAATGGAATAATAAGCAGTGGCGTGTACGCCCTATTGGCGATAGGTTTCTCTCTCATTTTTGGGGCAGCCCGCATCATCAACTTGACCCACACCGCATTTTACATGTTAGCCGCCTATTTGATATACACCTTCACCAGGTCCTTCGATCTAGATCCCGTTTTGTCTATCATCATCTCGATAGTAGCTGTAACAATCATCGGTGTATTGGTCTACAAGTTTGTCATCGAACGCGTACGGGCACATGAGGCCACGGTACTGATAGTGACTATAGCTCTGGCTATTATCATCCAGGAGGTAGTTCTCCTGGCGTTTGGTGGTCATTTTCGCGGGGTTTCCAGCCTGATTTCAGGATATGCAACGATACTGGGGGTCAAGGTTACCTATCAGTATTTACTAACATTTGGGGCGGTGTCCATCATTCTTTTCGGTACATGGGCTCTGCTGATGAAGACCAGGTTGGGGATCGCTATCAGGGCCACGGCTCAGGACAGAGCGATAGCAAATTTGATGGGCATAAACGTCGCCAGAATAGGAATGATAACCATGGCAATTGCGGTAGTGCTGGCGGCTATAGCCGGAGCACTTGTAGCTCCCCTATTCACTTTGACGCCCTATATGTGGATGCACCCGCTGATTATGGTTTTAGCCGTTGTTGTCCTCGGTGGGCTGGGGAGTATCAAAGGGAGTTTCGTCGGGGCCCTTATCCTGGGATTTACCGAGACGCTGGTTGTTTTCTTGGTGCCTATGGGTGCATTCTTGAAGGGAGCTGTGGCGCTGGCGATCATGTTGGTCATCATCTTGATAAGGCCTGAGGGCCTGTTTGGAGTATCCTTCGAGGAAGAGAGATGATTGGCATTTTAAGAGCTTACATTGGTAGGGTATATAAGGAGTTCAGGGGAGAGATACTGGTACTTCCCAGCAAAACAATAGTTTTGCTTTTCTGTTTGCTCCTTTTTCTAATGCCCCTCATAACGTCAGAGACATACATTCTTCGTATCTTGATACTGGCGAGCATATTTGCCATCTTCGCTGCTAGCTGGGACCTGTTATCTGGCTTCACTGGTCAGATAAATTTTGGCCATGCCCTTTTTTTCGGGGTCGCTGCCTACACATCTGCTCTTTTAAATCTGCACATCGGACTACCGCATTGGCTGACTATACCTATTGGAGCAGTTGCTGCGGTACTGGCTGGACTTGTTGTCGGTGTGCCCTGTCTTAGGTTGAGGGGTCCCTACCTGGCCCTTGCCACACTGGCATTTCCCTTAATCCTGACTGGAATAATCTATATTTTCCCAAATATAACAGGTGGTGAACTGGGTGTCTATGGCATAGACCCTCTTTCTGGCTCGCGACTGATCGATTACTATATCTGCATCCCCCTTATGATCGGCCTGGGGTTTATTATGTGGAAGATCACCGGTTCCAAGACTGGCATCATTTTTCACGCCATACGGGAGGATGAGGTTGCGGTCAGGGCGTCTGGAATAAACACAACCAAGTATAAATTGTTGGCCTTTTGTCTCAGCGGACTATTTGCCGGGATAGCTGGAGGGCTCTTTGTCCATTTCATGAGGATTGCTGGTCCAACATCAACGTTGGCGCTCATGGTATCATTTCAGGCCATCATATGGGCCATTTTTGGAGGAATCGCAACCATCTACGGGCCAATAGCCGGGGTCTTCATCCTTGTCCCGGTTACAGAATTGCTGCGTGCCATGCCTGAGATACGAATGTTGGTCTTTGCCATCATAGTACTGCTAGTCCTGTTGTTTATGCCTGAGGGAATCACCACCTGGGTGAGGGACAAGATAGAAAAAGAATGCCCCAGATGCAAGATACGGAACATAGCTACCCGCAAGACATGCCGAATATGTGGGGCGGATCTGGATTAGGAATTATAAAGCTATAAGCCTAAGTATGTCTTTCTGATGGCCTCGTCTTTGAGCAATTCCTCGCTCGTTCCTTCGGAGATCACTTTTCCATGAGACATAACGTAGTTTCTGCTGGCCAATTTAAATGCCATGTTGACATCCTGCTCAACCAGGAGCATAGCAATGCCCGAACTCTTAATCTCCTGTATGCGCTCAAACAATTCCTGTTTCAGCTTGGACGCAAGCCCGGTCGAAGGCTCATCGATACATAGTAGCTTAGGCTGGAGCATCAAAGCCCTTGCAATGGCGAGCATCTGTTGCTCTCCGCCGGATAGTTTACCCGATATCTGATTTCCCCTATCTTTCAGCACCGGGAATAGCTGATACACCATTTCTAGCCTTTTGTGAAACTCTTTTCTATCGCTGCACAGGTAACCGCCAGCCTTCAGGTTTTCAGCAACTGTCATCTCTCGAAAGGGCCTTCTTCTCTCTGGACAATGAACTAGGCCCCTCTTTACAATATCATGTGCTGCCAGCTTGTCTATCCTTTCCCCGGCAAAGTGGACGATGCCTTCAATGGTTATGTCACCACCCCGCGCTCCCTTCATCGTACTCTTTTCCCATCTCACCAGCCCGGTTATAGTACGCAGTAGCGTCGTCTTTCCAGCACCATTTGGGCCCACCAGACTTACCAACTCCCCTTCATCAACCTCCAAACTCAGGTCATTTAGCACCAGAGCGGTGTCGTAACGGACCGATATATTCTCAACTTGGAGAAGCAACTTAGATAACCTCCTTGCCGATGTAAGCCTCGATCACCTTCTCGTCCTTGACTACCTTTTCTGGAGCGCCGTCGGCAATCATCTCGCCGAAGTCGAGCACGATAACGCGGTCAACTATTTTCATCAACTCTGGCAACTTGTGTTCGATGATAATCATGGTCGGCCCTTCACTGTGCAATCTGCCGAACCTGCCCCCTTTGTGCAACCTCTTGATAGATTTTGCCAGCAAATCGGTCTCGGCGGGATTCAGTCCGCTGAATGGCTCATCTAGCATGAGCAATTCAGGGTCGGTGGCGATCGCCCGGGCTATCTCCAGGCGATTCAGGTCTCCGTGAGACAGGGTGGAAGCAGGCTCAAGGGCAAGGTCGGAAACGCCGACGAACTCCAATGCATCTAGCGCTCTGGACTCGACTGTCTTAACCCATTCCCCCCTCTTCGATGCTCTGGGGCACAGGCCAGCTACCATGACATTGGCAATGATGGGCAAACGGCGAAATGGCCTAGTAACCTGGAATGTCCCCACTATTCCGTGGTTAACGATGGTCCAAGGTTTGGATCCAGTGATATCCTTGCCTTTAAATCTCACCTTGCCGGAATCAGGCTTCAATATACCGGTTATAAGGCGCAGCAGCGTAGTCTTTCCCGCTCCATTTGGGCCTATGAGGCCAACGATCTCATCCTGGGCGATTTGGAAGCTGACACTGTTAACTGCGGTCAGGCCGCCGAATCGCTTGGTCAGGTTCTCAACTTGAAAAAAGGGAACGTTCAGCTCATTCCTCCTCGTACTCTTCCCTGAGTTCCCTGCGCGATACCTTTCCTACATCTGTCTTGGGTAACTCACCCCTGAATTCTAAAATCTTGGGAACTTTGTAGTGAGCAAGATTCTCTTCACAATAGTTGAGAAGTTCTTCCTCCGATATTTTCCCTCTTGCCTCAGCTTGGAGAACCACGATCGCCTTGATAATCTGTCCTACATCGGGGTTGGGAACGCCAAAAACCCCTGCCGTCTTAACCTGTGGGTGCTGGGTTAAGACCTCTTCTATCTCCCGGGCAAAGACAGAATAGCCCTTATACTTGATCAAGTCCTTCTGTCTATCATAGAAGTAGAAGTAGCCTTCCTCGTCCATGCTAACCAGGTCCCCCGTCCTGAGCCACGTTTTGCCATCCAGCTCAATCAAGGTCTCCCTTGTATCTTCTGGCCTTTTCCAGTAGCCCTGCATCACGTTCAACCCGTTTAGCAGCAGTTCGCCAACCTCGCCGGGAGGAACATACTCGGTAGTTTCAGGACGAACAACCGCTGCCATCATGCCGGGTATCGGAACACCGAATGAACCGGCCTTTGTCCTTCCCATTGGATTAGCGTGAGATACAGCGCTACACTCAGTTAGACCGTAACCTTCAAGGATCTTAGACCCTGTCCTCCTCTCCCAATCGGCGACGGTTGACTCATGAAGGGTGTCTGCACCACAGGTGATGATCTTGAGCCGCTTCCAATTTATCCTTGAGGTCTTATCGTAGTCCTTGAGAAATTGGTATGCGGTTGGAACGCTAAAGAACACCGTTGCTCTGTACCTCTCCATGGCAGATATAATCTCTTCAATGTCAGGTGTGGTGAAGAGAATCAGGGTTGATCCCTGAGTCAACCCGTTGATCATAGCCACTACCTGGCCATAGATATGGTAGAATGGCAGGAATGCCGGAATAACCTCTTTGCCTTCCTCGAGTATGGGCCAAAAAGCCTGGGTCTGCATCTGACAGGCGAGCAGATTATGGTGAGTTAACAATGCACCCTTGGGCAAGCCTGTAGTTCCGCCGGTGTATGGGAGTGCAGCTATGTCTTTCTTGGCGTTGATTTCGATTTTAGGGGGATTTGGCGGATATTGTTTTAGCATCTTTTGGAACTGGTGGAAGCCAGGCCTTTCAAGGATTTTGGGGCTGGGGACTCCCATCTGCCCGTATATCCTGCCAAGGACACTTTTCCCTGCAAGTTTCCTTGAGGCAGGCAAATACTCACCGATGCTGGTCAGAATGACGTTCTTAAGTTCCATTCCCGTCATTTCGACGTTATCGTACAGCAGATCCTGGCACACAATAGACTGGGCTTCACTATCTTCAAGCTGATGCTTTACCTCAATGCTAGTGTAAACAGGGCTTATTGGCGTTAGTGTTGCACCGACTTTGAGCGCGCCAAAATAGGCAATGACATATTGAGGGCTGTTCAGCAAGTAGAGGGCGAGTTTGTCTCCCTTCTGGATACCTAGCTCATGTAGGGCTGTTGCGAATCTATCGACATCCTCCCTTAAATTTCTGAAGCTTATGTTATTACCATAGAATATTATTGCAGTCTTTTTCGAATACTTAGTGGTTATCTCATCAAACACTTCGGACAAGGATCGCTCTGGAATTTCAACGCTTTCTGGAACCCCTTCAGGATAGAACTTTAGCCACGGTTTTTCGAAGTACTTATCCTTAGCCTCCATATATCTCCCTTCCCATTCACTTTCTATTGACCAAACAATACTGCAGGACAAGAAGTCCTGTCAAGCGTGACCCTTAGCAGAAGACAGGGACGCAATGTAGCATAATTGGTCTACTTCCGCATTCCTCTAGCACTTATTATAACGAGAAGGTCGTAAATGTGCCAAATCCAGTAGTGCTATGCCCCGACGGACTGCAATATAGCACGACATACATTAAAATAATAAAGCCGCTGCGGCGGTATTAAAAATCTACCTCTTTGCCTTCATAAATACATTCAAAAAGCTTTCTAAATTCTTCATTGCTGGCAGTCCTTTTAATAGTTACGGCTGTGGCATCTTGGCCAGCGTTTTCTGTCAGTTTATCTAGACTAGCTTCAAAATCTTCCTTACTGATTTCGAGTTCTTTTAAAGAGTGAGGAATATCGATCGCAGTCAATAGATTAAATATTTTCTTAACCAGTGCTGCTACATCTTCAATTCTAAGATAGTAAGCAAATTCGACGAGAAGATCCATAACCTCAGGCTCTTTAGCCTCGAATTGAAGAGAATAGGGAAGACTTATCCCACAAGCTTGGCCATGGGGTAGGTGAAAAACTGCTCCAAGGGAATGCCCCAGACTATGTGAAAGCCCGACCTGAGAATTTCCAAAAGCTAGGCCAGCGATGCTAGCTGCAATATGCATTTTTTCTTTGGCTTCTCGATCATTTCTGTCGTTGTAAGCTCGGGGCAGGTATTGAAAGATCGTTATAGCTGCTTTAATAGCTAAGCCATCAGCGAAATCACTCTTCCACTCAGAGATATATGCATCAATTGCATGGGAGAGGGCATCCATGCCGGTATTGGCTGCCACGTTAGGGGGAAGAGCTTCGGCCAAAGATGGATCGACAATGGCTATATCAGCTCCGGCCTTGATGTTTACGGTTGGGGTCTTCCTCTGTTCATCTTTTTTTGTTAGAACGATGGCTGTTGTTGCTTCTGACCCGGTGCCAGAAGTTGTCGGAATCAGGATTAAGGTTGTTTTTCCGATTTTAAGTGGAATAAACGGAGTAATATTTTCGATTTCTAGCTCTGGCATTTCATAGAGCACTCTAATGGTTTTAGCAGCATCCATTGGCGAACCACCACCAAGGCCAATGATCACATCACTTTCAGTTTTGGCAATCATCTCTTTGCCTTTTATAACCGTCTCATAAGATGGGTCGGGTTCTACTTCATCAAAAACGACAGATTCCATATCCAGAAGACTCTGAATTTTTTGAACATATCCCAGTTCCATCATAACTTTATCAGTGACAATAAAAGCCCGCTTTCCTGCTACTTCTCTCAGTTTTTCTAGGGCATCTTCACCGAAAAATATGTCTGGCGAAATAAAATACCACATTAGTCTACCTCCTTCTAATTTTCAAGGCGCTTACTCGTACGCCAAAGGGATTTCTTCTTCAGAAATTCTTCCCCCGTTGATCAAAGAATTCTAGCAGCCCGCATTTGCACTCCGTAGCGCATATGCCAAGTTGTGGCATATGAAGATTATATCAAATATATCAGTGTGGCAATTTTAATTAATTGAAGTTGCGGCAGAAACTTGGCTCGAAATGCGGTCTGCTGGAAGAGGAAAGGAGCTTCTCCGTTATATTCCAAATTCGGATCTCAGTTCTTTAAGTAGAGCTTTTAATGACTCGCGTCTCTCTGGGCTTAGTTCATCTGGACACACTAGGTCTACCTCTATTGATAGTTTTACTAATTTTATGGCGGCCGGAGCGGCTAAGAGAAGCTTTGCTACATCTCCTTTTGCCACCTTTATATAAGGATTTGAAGGTGTAGGTGTCATCATAGCCTTTACCACATCAAGCCTCTTTTTTGTTTCTGGGTTTTCCTTTATTACATTCTTCCATATTTTATATCCACCCTGAAGAATATAATCTGCCTTTTCACCTGCCTCTTGGGGGACGAGCCTAGCGAACTCGCACTCCCCATGCCAGAGAGACATAAAGGCATAGAGATCTTCTATTATCCCTGCTTCAGGATCAGCTGAAATAAGCAGGACAACTGAACCCTCCCATTTTGCAGCTAGTTGTTTGTATTCGTCGCTTTCCTGAATCTTTTTTTCAAATTCCGAAACCCACTCTGGCGTAAACAATATGTATGGCTTTGTTTCTGCTCTCTTTCTTTCTTCAACTAGCTTGGCATACGCTTCGTCCCATTCTTTTGTCCCATATTGATAAGTCATAGCCCCTCCCTTTTTTCAAGTTATTAAACTTTGAGTGCTACAGTATAACATACTATGATAATCCCTCTATAGATAGTATTAGCGCATCTCTGAAAAAAGCGGCGTTCACTTCATTCATGCTCTAATAGAGAAAAAGTAGGGCCCATCAGCCTTATGGGAAACTCTGGTAAGCTCAATCAAGAGCATCACATGTGGGGGAAAAGAGTATGAGTGATAAGATGTTAGCGGTTCTTTGACATATTACCTTTTTTGTGCTAAGCTACCGTTTGAGAAAGTTTAAGCTACCTCCCGGCAAATAAGGCGAGGGGCTTTTAGTTATAATCATAATTCATACAAAAATAGATTAGAAGCTCTCTTTAATTATTCCTCAGAATGCTCCTCTTTTGCTCGGGGGGTGGGGGAGGAGGAAGCAATGAGTTCCTCTGGTGGTTGGGGTCTTATGTGGCTCCGGAAAGTTCCTATACATGTTTTTGTTGCTATAATCGGGGGTTTGGTAATTGCCCTGTTGATTTCAGCGCTTATGGCATTTCCTCTTTCCATGCTTCCCGGGTTATGGGGAATGCTTGCCCCGATTGCAGTCGCTATCCTCCTGTGCTTGGTTATTACCTCCGTTACGGTAATGCGAGCAAGAGACCTGTTCCAGGTGTTTGGTATCTCTGTGTCTGAGCGGCTTGGCGGCAAGGGTAGGAGAATGCCTCACAACGGGCAGGTCGTTGTCGATACTAGCGTTCTTATTGATGGGCGCATCGCTGATATAAGTCGGACTGGATTTGTCCCTGGGTCATTGATTATCCCCAGATTTATTCTTAATGAATTGCAGCACGTCGCTGATTCTTATGATTCGGTACGGCGCGCACGGGGGCGCAGAGGTCTGGAGATGCTAACCAAATTACAGAAAGAGTCGGATATTCCCATGGATATCTCTGAGATTGACTTCGAGGATGTTCCAGATGTTGATGCTAAGTTGGTGAGACTGGCCAAGGTTCTCGGTTGCGCTATCATTACTAATGACTTCAATCTGAATCGGGTTGCTGAGCTCCAGGGGGTACAGGTGCTTAATATTAATGAATTGGCCAATGCTCTAAAACCAGTTGTCCTTCCTGGCGAGGAGATGGAAGTTCGTGTCATACAGGAGGGAAAGGAGTTTGGGCAGGGTATCGGCTTCCTCGACGATGGAACCATGGTTGTGGTAGAAGATGGGCGGCGTTACATTAACAGTAGCATTGAAGTGGTGGTTACGAGGGTTCTGCAAACGGCGGCGGGACGGATGATCTTCGCTCACACTAGAGCGGAGTGACGAATGGGTAAGGTTGGTGCCGTCATTGTTGCCGCTGGTAAAAGTAGGCGAATGAGAGGGGTAGATAAGGTCTTCGCCAAAATAGCCGGCAAGCCCCTCCTCGCTCATGCAGTTGATGTCTTTCAAAATTGTTCCTCTATTGATCAGGTGGTTATTGTATTAAGCGAGGATAATCTTACTGTGGGGAGGAGACTGGTGGAGGAGTATCACTGGTCTAAGGTGGGTGTAGTGTGCCGAGGCGGGGCTCGACGACAGGATTCGGTGAAAGAGGGGCTTAAGAACCTCTCTGGCTGCCAATGGGTGGTGATACATGACGGAGCTCGCCCTTGCATCAGTGTAGATTTAATTGAAGCAGGGATTAAGGAGGCTAGCCAGTGTGGCGCTGCTATTGCTGCTATACCGGTTGCTGATACTATCAAGGTTGTTTCTCCAGGCTCCTTCGTCGAGGAGACGCCACCTCGCCAGGGCCTTTGGGCTGCCCAGACTCCTCAGGTGTTTCGGGTTGACATAATAAATGAAGCCTATCAAAAAGCTCAGGGTTACGCCACAGACGATGCTACTCTGGTTGAAAATCTAAATTATCAGGTTAAGGTCTACCCAGGTTCTGATGCCAATATTAAGGTGACAACCCCGGATGACCTCTTGTTAGCAGAGGCTATCCTAAAAAGCAGGCAACGAGGCTAGGAAATCGATTTCTTGCTCCCTTTTTGCCTTGCGAATGGAAAGGGGCCTTTGGTGAATATGTAGCGGTGGGCATTCATGCGCAATTGCACAGTCAACAGGGACAAACACATTTAGGCGACCGCCAACAAACGAATCATGGCTGCAAAGCAGGTTGCAAATAGGTTATGCTAGATACCGTTAGTGGCGAGCCCTTCGACAAGATCAGGGAGGACGGAAGCGGATATATTTTTAAAGAAAAGTACGAAGAATGCGTATTGGAATTGGATATGATGTCCATGCTTTAGTTGAGGGGCGTCCCCTTGTTCTTGGGGGAGTGAAGGTACCCTTTGAGCGTGGTCTGTTGGGCCACAGCGATGCCGATGTATTAGTGCATGCCGTTATCGATGCCCTATTGGGCGCCGCCGCTTTGGAGGACATTGGCACCCACTTTCCCGATACTGATCCTCAGTATGAAGGTATCTCCAGCATATTGCTTCTAAAGCGTGTTCGAGATATGATTCATGTTCAGGGCTTTGTTGTAGGAAACATCGATGCCACGATTATTGCCGAAGAGCCTAAGCTGTCTGCCCACATCGATGAAATGCGGCGCAATATCAGCGATGCCCTAGACATCGCCAAAGAGCAGGTTTCGGTTAAGGCGACTACCTCGGCGACGCTTGGCTTTTTAGGCAGAGGAGAAGGCATCGCTGCCCATGCGGTAGCTTTGATCGAAAGGCGGTAGAATGAGAGTCTTCAACACCCTTTCGGGTCGAAAAGAGGAGTTTGTGCCTGAGGGCGACCCGATAAAGATGTACGTTTGCGGGGTTACGCCCTATAGTGAGTGTCACATTGGGCATGCCATGAGCTATATCGTTTTTGATGTCATCAGGCGCTATCTCGAGTTTCGTGGCTATAGGGTGAAGTATGTACAGAACTTCACCGATGTCGATGACAAGATTATAGCTCGCTCAAATCAACTGGGGGTTTCAGCCAGGGAGCTTGCCGAGGGATTCATCACCCAGTACTTTGTTGATATGGATGCGTTGAATGTAAAGAGGGCAGCCATTTATCCTAGGGCTACGGAGGAGGTCCCTAAAATTATCGAGGTAGTCGAAGGATTAATCGAAAAGGGGCATGCTTATCAGGCTGGAAGCGATGTTTATTTTCGAGTGGCAAGCTTTCCGCAGTATGGAAAACTCAGTGGACGGCCTGGCTCATGGCAAAAGTGCTACATTGATGCTGGCGACAGCGAGGAGCGGCGGGCAGGTGAAGAGGGTGAGAAACCACAGGAGGACAAAGAAAGTCTTTTGGACTTCACTCTGTGGAAGGGGGCTAAACCTGGTGAGCCTTCTTGGGAAAGCCCCTGGGGGCTGGGAAGACCTGGCTGGCATATTGAGTGTAGCGCTATGTGCTTGAAATACCTGGGCGATACCGTTGATATTCACGGTGGAGGGCAAGATCTCGTTTTCCCTCATCATGAGAACGAGATCGCTCAATCGGAGGCATTTACCGGCTCTGCTCCCTTTGCTAAGTACTGGCTGCATAATGGGCTGGTGCAGCTTGGCGAAGAGAAGATGAGCAAATCACTGGGCAATTTGATCACTGTTAAAGAGGCTCTTGAGCGCTGGAGTGCTGATGCTTTACGGCTTTTCGTGTTGAGCTCCCATTATCGAAGCCCTATCACCTATAGTGAGGAGGGGCTGGAAGCAGCGGGGAAAGGGTTGGAAAGGCTATGCCTTGCGGCGCATCGGGAGAGCCCTGACTCATCGGGGATGGCGGTTGAGGTTGCGCCATATCGTGAAAGGTTCATGGAGGCGATGGATGACGATTTCAATACTGCTCAGGCCATCGCCGCTCTCTTCGATCTGGCGAGGGAGATGAATCGAGCTGCCGAGGAGGGCTCAGCTATAGATGAGGCTCAGAGAATGCTCAACGAGCTCGCTAGTGTGCTGGGCTTGACCTTGCAGGAGGCAGAAGTCCATCTTGACGTTGAGCCTTTCACGCAGCTATTGAATGAAGTCCATGCCAAGTTGAGCAGTGTCGCTCCAGACTTGGCAGCGGAGGTCTTTGGGACCGGTGGGACTGTCGTTGAGCAGATGTCCCAGGCAGGCGCCGAAGCCATAATCTCATTGTTGGTGGAAACCAGAGAAAAACTGAGGGCTTGCAAAAAATTTGACTTTTCTGATAAAATTAGACAAAATCTTGCAGAACTTGGTATAATACTTGAGGATACCGATAAGGGGACTATCTGGAGGTACAGGAGGTAAGATTATGAAACTATGGCAATATGTATGCTGGATATTGATTGGAGTCGGTGTAGTGGTGCTTATAGGTTATGCGTTAAAGGCCTTTTTTCTTGACCGCCCCGATGTCTACATATGGTGGAAGGTATTGATGGGGCTTATTATTGTAGGCTTTGTCGGGCTCCTGGAATATGTTGTCATAGATCGCTTCCGGAGTAAGAAAAAGGAACCGAAACATATAAAGAAAGTCAAACATTGATCGTTGTAACTTCAGACCACATAGAGGGGAAGAAGCTTACTAAAACCCTGGGCATGGTGAAAGGCAGCACTATCAGGGCAAGACATTTAGGAAGAGATTTGACTGCCGGATTTCGCAGTATAGTCGGCGGGGAAATCAGTGAATACACCAAACTTTTGGCTGAGGCTAGGGAAGAGGCTATTCACCGGATGGT
>Ga0307431_1001163_pt1 | contig 15609 bp, 21 predicted proteins | sample SalMarWE160170MG_FD_202155 | JGI IMG/M metagenome (GOLD analysis project Ga0307431, IMG submission 202155) | Salt marsh sediment microbial communities from the Plum Island Ecosystem LTER, Massachusetts, United States - WE1603-170 | ecosystem: Environmental > Aquatic > Marine > Intertidal zone >...
GGTGTTCCCCAAACAGATATAGACGGCAGGGTTGTAGTTGGATTTGATAAACAAAAATTGGATGCTATTTTAGGAATAAGGGGTAGATAAAGCTTTGAAAATATTTAAATTAAAAAAAGGAGGAGTTATTTTATGAAAAAGATCCAGCCAATAAATAACTATGTTTTAATAAAGCTGGCTACAAAAACTGAAGAAAAAACAGCAGGGGGAATAGTTATACCTGACACTGCTGGAGAGAAACCTAAAGAAGGAGAAGTTGTTGGAATAGCTACAGGAGCTTCGGATGAAATAGCTATTGGTGACTATGTAATTTATAAAGAATTTTCTGGTACGGAGATAAAGCATGAAGGTCAGAAATACCTTTTAATTCCGGCTTCAGATATTTTTGCTAAATATGTAGAAGTAGATTCTATTTAAATAATGGAAATAGACTAAACTTTCTTATGTCTTATGATAGAGAATTTTATAGGATATAAGAAGAATGTTAGCAGGCAAACGATGCTTTATCTCGAGAAAGGTAAATATAATCCTTCACTTCTACTGGTCTACAAAGTGGCTAAAGCTCTCAAATCCAGTATAAATGAAGTTTTTATCATAGAAAATAATACTTAAGGCTTCATCATTAAGTGCTTGTGCGACTTGCTTCCTCAAATACCAGATCAATCGATAGCAGATGGTGGTCATAAATATTGGTACCAAAATAAATGTGATAAGAACCAATAGCTTTCTCGTTTTAATTCATAAGAATTTGTTTATACAGGCAACAAGAATATACCATTAATTTTTCTCATTTTCTCATTATAATCCCGGGAAATATTTTAAAATCTACCGGATAAAATCCCCGGCATTTATCATAATATGCCTATGAAAATATCCAAAGAAGATATGTCAAGTAAGAAACATGAAAAGATTATCAAAATATTTAAGATGCATAATGGGGCTACGCCAGATCTAAAGATACCCTGGCTAATAGTATCCATCCAGTGATATAAAAAGCATTCTGAATAAAGGAATAGCCGTCAAAATAAAAAAAATATTCTAAAATTATTTATAAGCACTCTGTCTGTGCTGGATTACATTTATAAAAATTACATTATCATTTTTGGAGTATTGATATATTGTTCTGTAAGGCCAGGCTTTTAGTGATCTGAAATTTTTTAATGGCCCTTTTAATTTTTTACCGGCATCAGGATCATTTTTAAGTTTTTCGATTTTTTTTAAAACTTCAATCTGCTTTATCCTGGTGAGTATTTTTAATTGTTTTAGAGAGGTTTTGGAATAATTGACATTCATTTATTTCAATTCTTTTTTAGAGATATTTAATTCTTTTATTATGCTATCCTCGCTTAGGTATTCGCCCTTTTTAATCTCTTCCTGGCTCTTGAGTAATTGTGCTATCAATTTATTGTCACTTAAGATATCAAGGGTTTCTTCCCATGCTTCCAATTCTTCAGGATTGATTACTACTGCCTGGGCCTCACCTCTTAAAGTAATTGTATAACTTTTTAGACCGTTTTTTACTTCATCAAGAATTTTATATAGATTAACCCTTGCTTTGCTTGCTGAAATTGTATTCATTTTACATCACCAAAATATATGGTACTAAATTTAGTACCATATGTCAAAAGAAGTTATTAGTTTTATTATTTATTTATTTACATAAATGCATAAATTAGCTATTATAATTTTTATTTAATATGAGAATTTATAGAGGAAGAAATTTTGAAGAATAATTGCAGGATGGAAACGGATTATTTACCCATAAACAGGTGGCCAGAAGATGAGCGGCCTAGAGAAAAACTTATAAAACACGGTAGCGAGTATCTAACCAATTCTGAGCTTCTTGCCATATTGTTAAGGACTGGAATAAAAAATAAAACCAGTAGCAGGTCGGCTCTGGACCTAGCTAAAGCAATAATGGCAAGATATAAGAACTTAAACGGATTGCGTAACGCTTCAGCTAGAGAACTTACCGATATCAAAGGTATTGGACTGGCAAAATCAGCCCAGATAATGGCTGCCCTGGAGCTTGGCAGGAGGGCAGTATCCGAGAAGAATGGAAATAATGTAAGCTTCAGGTGCAGCGAGGAAGTGGCTAATTACTATATCCCACTTCTTAAAGATTTAAAAAAGGAGCAGTTCAGGGTAATCCTTCTTGATATAAAGAACAAGGTAATAAAAGACGTTTTAATATCTCAGGGTTCCCTTACTTCTTCGATAGTCCGCCTAGTGACAAAATTTTTCGCTGGACGGGGGAAGGCTCTAGTTCACCTAGCGTAAACCTTAAGTTTAGAAAGAAAATCAAAGTTATTTGAATATGAAAAGCTTAGCATTATGCCGAGCTTTTTTATTTAGATAATATGGTTTGAAAGGCAACTGAATGATGGGTAAGGATAACTTAAGAGATGGCCGAACAAGAAACTGGTTTTACCTTGAAAATGATCTTCTGGACCGAGATGACTTAACAATCTATGAGAAAACTGTCTATATAGTTATAGCCAGATATGTAAATGGTGAAAATAAAGCATTCCCGAGTTATGAGACTATAGCAAAGAAGGGGAGTATGGCCAAGGTTCAGGCAAAGCGAGTAGTAAAGTCTTTAATTCAAAAAGGACTCTTAAAAAAAGAAGTTAGAAAAACCAAAGATAATAAAAGTTATACGTCAAATTTATATACTTTATTAAATCCGAAACCTAAAGATAAAAGTAATACTAATGAAAAGGGGGTGGTATCTGACAGATACCAGGGTGGTGTACCACAGATACCAGGGGTGGTATCTACCAGATACCCTAACAATACCAGTATTAAAAACACCAATTTAAATAACGTTAATAAGGCTGATAGCAAAAGTGATGTGGAAAACTCTAGAGAGGAGATCAAAGAAGAAATTGCAGAAGATGAAGAGGATATTAACGATATTAGGAGAAAAATAAAAGAATCCTTGGAAGGTGAGAGGAAGCATGACCTCACAAAGCCTGATGATTCTGGAAAAGAAAAGAAGCTGCCAGAAAATTGTACTTATCCAAAAGAAAAATATTCCGAAAACAGTGAGGTAAAAAATAATCCTGGATTAAAAAGATATATATCTAGAAAAAAGGAAGAACTGGCAAGAGAAATAGCAGAAGAGCTCGATGACAATCACAGCTTAGGAGCATTTCGAACTATAGTTGATAAGGTCCCGGAACAAAGGATAAGGATATTTTTAAGTGTAATCAAAGATACATATCTTAGTGGAAGGATTAGAAAGAATAGAGGTGCGATGTTCGTATCACTGGCTAAAGCTTATGCTGTAAAAAATGATGTAAATCTTAATTTTAGGTAATTCTAATACAAAATATAAATTTTAAAGAAAAGGGTTAAATATGATATTATTAGCTAAAAATGTTAACAAAACTGTAAACAAATTAAAGGATAGTAATCCAGGTATGGTTAATAGGAGACGGGAAAAAGACTATATTAGAAAAGTTATAAGAATAAGCCCAAGCTATATTGTTATATGTGACTTTTTAGATTTTTACGCTGGTTACAAGGGAAAAAGCAAGTTCGATTTTTATAACAATCTATTTAATTATTCACTAAAAAAAATATCCAGTGATATCAGTTATAAATTTAAAGAATCTTCTACATCTGAATATGGAATTACAAGATCATTTTTTTTAAATAAGAAAACTTATAATTTACTCCATTCTACATACAAAAAATCATTAGGATTATATAAAACCCTTTTTAATGATTATCTCTCTTTAGGAAATTTTACTGAATTAATTTTATATATCTATATCACTAATAATATTGAGAAAAAAATCCTTGGCGTATTTAAATTTGACTTTGGTATTAAGAAAATACCTTAAAAAGGAATCTGTAAATAATTTTTAACTAATTACTAGAGTGACTAACTTCATTTATATTTCACTTAAAAATTTCAAGGGAAGTATAATACAATCTCTTCACTTACTCCAATCTCTTCCAGTTTCGCTCATTTTTTATTCATTTATCTAATAAATCACTACAATTAAGACTTCAAGTTTAAGTTCTTTTAGTCCAAGCGTTTGAAGTTCACAATTTCTGGTAATATCCAAATTCGCAAGATACTACTAAGCCTCCAAAGGGACAGAGTAAGGTAAAGTAGAATGAGTTGCTATACTGTTATTTAAATAATCCTTTTGTACCTATACGTTGATTTAACCAATAAGCATTAAATATTTCATTGAACGTATCTTCCACAAGATTTATCATTTCTTTAGCTTCACCTGGTTCTATCTGATCTCCTGGAGAAGAAGGTTGATGATTGTTCTTTATTCCTACGTATAAAGATTGTACCCGTTTTTTCGTGAATTCCTTTATTTCATTAGTATTATAAATGAGTTCAGACGAGCCATTTTCATGAATTTGTATAAATCGCTGGTTATATGCACATTTTAAGTCGTGTGCTTTGAATGATTTTTCAAATTCTTCTTTCGAAACCAAATCATTAATATAATCAGCAGTAATTTGCGCTTTTCCTATTTCTTCGTACGCTGTTAAAGCAAGAAAAAATGATCGCTGATAATATTTATTACTGTAAAGTAACCTTGCCTCTTCAAAAAGATCATATGCATTATCCATGCAAGCGTTGTAAAGTGGGAATAGATTTCTTATAACATATTTTTTGGTGTCTTTTTGGTTTTTTCTTTTTTTTGTTTTCATTTTAAGTGTATCTTGTTTATATCCGAAATATTTCGCTTTTTGTTCCATTTTAAGATGATATCCATAGTATTTCCAAAATATTAACTTTATATCAAACTTTAATCAGTGCTAAATATTTTTAATTCTAACAAATTTCACTAAATGTATAAAACTTATTCCGAATCTGTAAAGAGCAGTCTTTAGCAGACTATTGTTGTTTAGACAACATTATGTTAATATTTACATACTTATTTTAATGATTAATAGAGGAGAAAAATAAGCAAGCTAAAGGATACTCATTTTAATGGAAGGATAAAAAAGTAAGTAAGATTTGTTCAATTCTATTGTGAAGCCAAGAAACAAAAAGAGTAATATAAATTTAAATTTCAAAAGGAAGTAGTAACTTGAAAAATGGCAAAAATTATATCAATAACTAACCAAAAGGGTGGGGTAGGGAAAACTACAACCACGCTAAATCTGGGAGCTGCTATAGCTGAAAAAGGGGGAAAGGTCTTACTGGTGGACTGCGACCCCCAGGCATCTCTTACTATAACCTGTGGTGTAGATATGAAAAATTTAGACAAATCCTTATATGAGGCAATAAATAGGGAGGGCAATGATAAGGATATAAGTACCAACGAAATTATAATTAAAACAAAAATTAAAAATTTAGACCTTATTCCTTCAAACATAGAACTTTCCAAAGCAGAGATTGAGCTTATGAATATGCTGGACAGGGAAAGGATATTAAAACACATCCTGAGTCCTCTTAAAAGCATATACGATTATATCTTGATTGACTGCCCGCCCAGCCTGGGGATTTTAACTATAAATGCACTTACAGCCTCAGATGAAGTTATTATTCCGGTTGAGACTGATTACCTTGCTTTAAGGGGAGCAGAGATCCTTATAAACCAGACTATAGAAAAGGTAAAGAGAAAGTTAAATAAAAATTTAACAGTTAAAGGCATACTTCCTACCATGCATAACGGAAGGACTATTCATGCCAGGGAAGTTCTTTCTACTTTGAAAAAATATTTTAAGGATTTGGTTTTTGATACCGTCATAAAGGAGACAGTAAAATTTAAAGAATCTTCTGTAGGAGGCTACTCGATACTGGAGTATGCTGGTGTTTCTGACGCAGCGGAAGCTTACCGCAAACTCGCCTTGGAGGTGGTGGATAGTGGCTAAAAAAAGGACGAGCGTAGAAGATACCATTTCTAATTTTTTTAAGGAGGAAAAGAAAGAACACCCCAGCGATCTTTTTGATGTTAATACTCCCATTGGCCTGGTAAATATTTCTTTATCACGCATTGCCCAGGATAGAAACCAGCCCAGGAAAACATTTGACGAGAGGACCATAAAGGAGCTTTCAGATTCGATAAAAGAGCAGGGGATTATAAATCCAATTACAGTCCGCCCATCTGGGGGAAAATACATAATAGTAGCAGGTGAGCGCAGGTTCTTAGCAGCAAAGAAGGCAGGACTTAAAAAAATACCGGCAGTAATAAGAAAGGTATCTAAAGATGATGTAATGCTTATATCCCTTATCGAAAATTTTCACAGGGAGGACCTTAACAGCATTGACCGGGCAGAGGGAATCAAGGCCCTGAAGGTAAACCTGGGTTTACCATGGACAGAAGTAGCTAGAAAGCTGGGGCTATCAAAACAAAGGTTACTTGATCTTGTAGGACTGCTTAATCTTCCTGACGAAATAAAGGAGGATATAAGAAACAGGAAGCTAACTGAGAAGCACGGCAGGGCTCTGCGGAAATTAAAAGGCGGTAAAAATGAGGCCCTTAAGGTTTCTAAAATTGTAAAAGATAAGAAACTATCCGGGGAGGAGACCCTAAAGCTTGCAAAAGAGGTTAAAAACAGGTTCGGCAGCCATAGTGTATATCCGAAGGAAGAAACTCTTAAGGTTAAGCCAGGACGAAATCCTGCCTGGAAAGTAGTAGAAGCTTGTGAAAACCTTCTCTCAGAGATTAAAAATGCAAGGGCCAGTTTCTCCTTCCATACAGAAATGACTACAGATGATAAAAAAGAGCTAAAAGAGACTCTCCTTGCCGTTACTGGAAAAATTGAAGATTTCATTAAAACTTATAACCTCTAGGAAAGGATATAAATGCCGTATATAGACACAATTGCTGAGATTTTAAATGAAGTTAAAGTCTGGATGTATTCCTTGATTGGTGTGGTTACCATAGTGGTTATAATAATACAGGCTTTTGTATATCAGGCCGGTGAGGCAGCTGAAAAGCATGAAGCAATTAAAAATATAAAAAGGACAATTATAATGAGCGGGGGAGTGTTTCTTCTTGCCTGGCTTGCAGATTATGTCATAGGTAAAATGGCTGCTGTTTGACCTTTTTACTTTTATTAAGGCTATTTATTTTATGCAGATGGTTGATTGGATAAAAGAAATCATATCTTCTCTTATATGGGAAGGAATTGTCGGTATTTCCGAGAATCTTTTTGATTTTTTTATTAAATTCATAAATACCCTGATTATACAGCCAACAGAGCCCGGTAAATACATTGCCAACTTTGACCAGTACCTAAAAGGGGTGCAATATTTTGCAGGGGGACTGCTTGTAATCTTTGTGATCTTAGCAGTTTTTAGGCAGATCTCAGGTATTATGTATCAGAGTGATAGATCTCTGGGTACTTATTTTATCCATGTTACATTGGCAGGGGGACTAATATTTATCCTTCCAAAATTAGTTACGCTAGTTTTTCTTCCACTAAACAATGCCCTAATAAATTTTATATCAAGTATTGGAGTTGACGCCTCCAGAATTGAAGAGTCCTTAAGCCCCAGTGGAGGGTGGGGAGCAGTGGCAAAGGAATCCTGGATGTTTTCAGTTATGTCTTTAATTCTAACCATAGCTTTACTTGCACTGTGTATTACCGGGGCCATTAGGTATATAGAGACTCTTATTGTCATACTGATTTCTCCCCTGGTAGCACTGTCGGTAATAAACACCAGCGACGGGCTCCAGATATGGATAAGGGAGACAATCGCAATAGTTTTTACCCAGGCAGTACATTTTCTAATACTACAGATACTTCTTTCAATAATGGTCGGGGTAGATAATATGGTTCTTGTACTAGTTCTATCCATAGGCACGATTGCAGTGGGACTGAGAGGCCCACAGATAATACGCCAGTACCTGTACAGGACGGGGACTTCTTCAACAATGGTTGCATCTGCCGGTTCTGTAGGAAGATTGGGCATGATGGCTATGATATTTAGAAACTAGTTTTGAAAAATGAGTGAGGAAGAAAGTAAAAAAAGAAAGCTTCCAAGGCATGTTGACGGAAGGATAATGATTGGGCCGGTACCCATAAGGAACTTCTTTATTATCCTGCCGGCTGTGGTAGCTGTAGTTGTAGCGGTAATAAAATACTTCAGTCCGGTGGTATTTTTTTCTGGCTTTATAACCCTGGGGATTCTTATAGGGCTTGCAAGCGAATTTCATCAGAAGGAGACCGGGTTTTTAATAATTAGAGATTTTGTTAAATATACAGTAGAAAGAGAAAAATACTTTGAAAGAAACAGTAAAGCCATTGGCTTTAATAAAAGATTTACTGCCAATAAAATCAAATGATAAAAAGGGCAGGAAAGGGGACTTTGGCCTTCCCATAAAAAGTATTGGAGACTTACTTGAGGGTAAAGACGGTACCTTTAAGATGATTTTAAAGATAAGCCCCATAAACGGGGAGCTACTATCAGAGGGCAGCCTGGAGATGGTAAGTAGTGCCATACAGGGGGCTCTTTCTACCTTTAGTGGAAGGATAGGAATATACATCCAGTCAGAAAGCGTAAATGTCGGTACCAATATTTCAAACATTGAAAAATTTAAAGCTGGTCTTAACTCCGAGGTCAGAGTGGTGCTCCTTGAAGAGCAAAAGAAACACATCCAGTCCATGGCAGGAAGAAGCAGAAATATCCTTAATTTTTACACGGTATTTGAAGTAAAGGAATCCGACTGCACCTCTGCGGGTGAGCTTTTGGGAGATACTTACCTTTCGTTTAAAAGCGAGCTTGAGTCCCAGGGAATGTATGTTGATAGGCTCACCGGAAGTGATATAAAAGAACTTTTATATAGACGGATGAATCCAGAGAGCTCGGGGGTGGAGCTCTTAAGGGAAGACTGGGAGATAGGAAATATCCTTCCTGAAAATGCCAGGATTTATAAAGACGGAAGACACCTAGAGATAGAAAATAGAGTTTACAGGTTTTATTCCATTGTAAAGTACCCGGCCACAGTTGAGAGGTACAGGTGGCTTAGGAGAGTCTTTAACATCAAGGGAGATATAAATATAGCAATAATACTTACTCCCAAAAACAAGGCTACGATAACAAAAGAGCTATCAAAAGCAGTAAGCGAGATTGGAGCTAAGGCTCTTGATTCCAGAAAGAACGAAGCACTTCGCCAGAAATATCAGGCCCAGAAGGAAAGTGCAGTGGAAATGATTGCCGAGCTTGGCAGTGATAATGTAAGCCTTTATGATACAAATATAACCATAGGGATATCCGCACCGGATATGGGGGAGCTAAATACCATATCTAACCTTCTTCGCTCAAAGATTTCAAGTGCTTATTGCCAGGCAACGGAGCTAAAGTATAAAGGATATGACCCATTTATTACCACCCTTCCCATACTTGCTGAAAATAACATCACCAAAAACTATGTATGGAACCTAACCACCAGGGATATAGCTTCAATAATACCGTTTGACTCCTCGGAGCTTATGGAGCCAAAGGGTATATTTATAGGGGAAAATGTACTGTCAGGAGGTCTTGTTATAATAGATACCTACAATAAGATTTATAACAACCCCCACGAATGCATAATAGCAGATTCCGGGTCCGGAAAGTCCTTCAGGATTAAAACAGATGCCATAAGGCATGTACCATACAGGGACTACATAATAATGTTTGACCTTGAGGGCGAGTTTTACTACCCCTGGGGAAAAAGGTATAAGTTCAGCCCCACTTCCGGAGTTATATCAAACCCGTTTCATATAAGAAATACAGTAGTTGACAGTGATGATAGAGGCAGTGATAAAAAAGACATAGGGACCTATCTATCTACCAAGGTTATGGACTGCATAATGTTCTTTAAATGGATTCTAAGGGATCTTACACCTTTTGAAGAGGCACTTCTGGAAGAGGATATAAGGGACAGCTACGAGAAGAAGGGAATCAGTTTTAATAGCACGGTACTCCCTGAGACTTTCCCCACCCTTGATACCCTAAAAGAAGTGATGAAAGCTAAAATAAAAGACAGTAAAGCCACTGCCAAAGCCAGGGAAGCAAGGGATAATATGCTCTCATCCATCCAGCCCTATATAAGCGGGGCATACAGCTATATGTTTAACGGCCAGACAAACTGGGATTATGGATTTTTTACCGTGTTTGACATTTCAGGACTTCCGGAAGCAGTTACCCAGCCGCTTTATGACATACTTTTAAAGGACACCTGGCAATTCTGCAAGGTGGACAGGCTGAAAACCAAAAGGGTATACGTTGATGAGGCACACCAGTTTGCAGATCCTTCCAATCCCCAGACGCTTAAGTTCCTCTCCAATTCAATCAAAAGGGGAAGAAAATACGGGATAAGTTTTGTTACAGCAACCCAGAACCTTCCTGACTTTCTCTCGATTGAGCGCTACGGTCAGGCAATAATAGATAACAGCTACTTCAAGCTTTTTTTCAGGATGGGGGAGACGGATATACCGGTAATAAAAAAGCTTTACAGCTTCAGTGAAAAGGAGCTTGCGATACTAAAAGGGAGCAGTTCGAAGCGAAGCGGGGCAAAGGGAAAGGGAATTTTTATAGCGGGATCCCAGAGGGTGGTTATCCAGGTAAGGGCCTCAAAATATGAGCTTGAAATAGTTGATCCGGTCCAGTTTGAGGAAGTTTACGACAGAAAATCAAGATTTGCCCCAAAGTAAGTAATGGCCGAACCTATAACAATAGCAAAAGTATCAGCCTGTAGTGCCGGTTTTATTAAAAGATACTGGCATGTAATCCTGATACTTCTATTTATTGTTACAGCTATCCCATTTCTTATGTTTTCAATTGCACTTAATATCTTATTTCCCCAGGTGGACAGGGAAGGATTTACTTTATATAAGTCTTTAACTGAGCAGTCAGAAATTAACTGGACCTCTTTTATGGCATATGATGTGGTAAGGCTTGATAATTATCTAAGAGAAAACAGGCCAAATGAGAGTGTCTTTGACCTGCTGAAGGTCAATTTTACTGAATATGAGATAATTGAGAAAGAGGAAGAAGTAACCAGAATAGTAGACGGCAGGCCAGTTACAGAAGTTGTTATCCATAAGGAATATAAAGTGGTTAGGGAACTTGAATTGCAGGGTTACTCTTCCATTAAAGAACTTCTGGGATCATTAGATTACGATACTTCAGAAGAAAATATAACAGTTAATAGTGTTACCAAGTTTTTGGATGATCTAAATGAAGAAGAAGAATATGAAATTGAAACTGCCATACTGTCGGATGAAGAAATATCGGAGGATTTTGATGAAAAACATAAAGAGTGGTTTTTTGCATTAGTTGAGATTCTTCCCCTTATTGATCCATCGTCTGAGTTTGATCTTGATAAGTTTATAATACCTGAAATCATAGATAATCCTGATATACCATCAATATGGCCGGCCAGTGGGGTAGTTACATCTGAATTTGGAGAAGTAAGACTAACTCATATCCACCAGGGAATAGATATTGCTAATAATACAGGTACTCCAATAAGGGCTGCGGCCAACGGTACAGTAATTGCAGTAGGAACCAGCGGAAACTTCGGAAAAAGAATTATGATATACCATGGAACGGATGATGAGGGTAATACATATGTAACTGTATATGCTCACCTAAGTGAGTTTAAGGTAGAAGTAGGGGAAAGAGTAACCCAGGAAGGTATAATTGGTCTTATGGGAAATACAGGTGTAAGCACAGGTACGCATCTTCATTATGAGGTTAGAGTAAATGGGATACCGGTAAATCCAAGGATGTTTTTACCTTAAGCATAAAAACAATATAAATCTACTAATAGCCCTTATTGAATAGAAAAGGCGAGGCACAGTTTACCAATGCTTATCCAGAAATATATTTAACTTCCAGACAAAAAACTATAAAATAAATGTAGTAATATTTATTAAAGATGAATGTTTAAATATTCGAGTAGTCAATAATGGAAAATATATCAAATTGGGAAATATTTATAAACTATTTAAATAGTAATCAGGGATTAATAGTTTTTATCAATTTACTAGCTACTATATTTATATTCGGGGGAATACTTTTTTTAACTAAAAAATATGCTAATTCAACAGAAAAGTTAGCCAACAAAACCAGTGAATCTTTGGGGCTGACGAGAAAAAAAGAAAAAAGAGATAGAACTCTAGATTTTTTAGAAAAATTTAATGTAGAAAGATATTATAAATTAAGACGCTTGAAGTTTGAAGACTTCCCAATGAAGCTCTTAGATCTCCGTACAGAAATCGAGAAAATGGAACGAGAACCAAGCTTTAATGCTAAAACTAACAAACGTCATAAGATATTAATAAATAAATTAAATAACTTTGACTTTCTTGAAAAATTTCCTAACGCAAGGTTTGATATTAATTATTTTTTAAATTTTTTTGACATTATTTCTATCTTTTATAATAAGAACAACTTAGATAAAGATATTTTCTTTTCCAAAATAAGTAGGTTGTTTATAGATTTCTTTTTAAATTTCAGTGACGAGATTATCCAAATAACTAAGTCGCCTATAAATTTTGAAGATTTATATGAGAGCTACAACAATTATTTATATGTTATTGAAATAATTGCCAATAAGCCTGAATACTCTAAAGCAAAGAGTAAATTATTAGATACTGTAAAAAATATAAGAAATAAAAAATAATTTATATAAGCTCAAAATGGGTACAGATACAATAATTATTACTATTTCAAGTGTTATCATTAGTGCAGTTATTGCATGGATTATTGCACGATTCTACTATTTAAGAAGTAGAAACGTAAGGGCAATTACTCCATATGTAAATTATATTTTAAAAGTTTTTTCAGATATAGATCCAGAATTAAAGAAAGATTTAAAAATTAAGTACAAAGGTACTAAAGTTGATAATTTTTACCAAGTTCAATTTACTATTATTAATACAGGGAACAGACCACTTAATAATTTTATTAGACCACTTTCTTTAATTATTCCTAACAATGGAGAGATATTAGATGTAAAAATTCTCCATATACACCCGAAGGGAAGAGAAATTACCTTTGATATAAGACCCGGTAAAAATTTTATAAGTTATAATATTCCATTACTAAATAGTGGGGAATATTTTGTTACTAAGCTATTGATAAAAGGTGACGTAGAGTCAGATAAAGATTTTATTTTTAAAGTTTCAGCAGAAGACTTACCGCCAGAAATTTTATCTGTTAATCCACTGATATTATTAACAAAAAAAGGTAAAGTTGAAACTATTATTACTATGGTAATTATGGTTATAATTTTTATAAGTATTATTATAAGTTTATCATTTTTAAAAAATTTTGGCCTTCTTAATATATTTTTAATAATTATAGCTTGTATCATAGTTTTATTTATTGTATTTATTATTTCAATTTTAATTTTTTCAAGGTCAAAAGATAAATATAGTGAAATTCTTAAAAAATTCTCTAGATAATTATCCTAAAATTATACACTAACACAAAAAGGTAAACCCAGGTTTACCTTTTTGTGTTATCCATATAATTAGACTCTCTTTGTATACAACCCTTTTATCAGCTATAGAAGTAATATATGAAGCTACGAATTTCAGATGACTTTCCATATTTAACTTCCGATATGACATATAGAAGAACCTGTCTTTTGTAAATGTAGTATTTTACTTTGTGAGCATAAACCGCTAAAGCTATTTATCCCTCTCAATTCTTACAGACAAAAACCGTAAAATCTCCACATTGACTAAAAGCCAGAACCTTCTTTGGAGCTACCCCCAGGAAGTCAAATATTATTTTAGTTTAAGGGGGAGAGATGGCAAAGAGAAAGAGGTTATTTAGCTTTGTTCCGCAGGTGGAGCTGTCAATGGTCAGGGAGATAAAAGCGGCCAGTAATAGTTATAGAAGTAGTGAGGAAGTGGCAAAATCAGAATTTGCAGAAAATCTTTTAAAGTCTGACAGAGAAAAATTTATATGCCTTCACTTAAATGTTAAAAATCAGATTATAAGTTTTGAGGTAGTTTCGACCGGGAGCTTAACGAGTTCAATTGTTCATCCGAGGGAAGTATATAAAGGTGCCATACTGTCAAATGCCGCAAGTGTAATATTTATGCACAACCATCCTTCAGGAGACCCAAAACCATCAATTGATGATATAGAAATAACAACGAGGCTCGAAAAGGCAGGGAATATATTAGGTGTAGATGTACTTGATCATATAATAGTTTCCTCGGGCGGTTTTTATAGCTTCAGGCAAAATAACCTTATTGGAAGCAGGGAATAGAAAGGAAAGCCAAGATGTGGATATATGACTACAGGACAAAGAGGGAGTACTTTGCAAGCTCCCCAAGGTATAAATTCTACAATTACATAAGTAAGGTAGTTGAACCTCTTCCGGGAAAACCCTGTACGATTCTAATAAGAAAAGAAATGGAAGAGGGAAGAAAACCGGAAAAGATATTTGAGCAGCTTGATATATTTACAGATCTTCCTGCTTCCTCCGGCACTTAATTTAAATATAAAAATATTAAAAGATGAGAAAGGGGTAAAAATTGAAAAAAGATAAGTGGATTAAAAGATTTAAAGTTAAAAGTTCTTCCGGTAATGGTTATTATATAGTTGCTATTGATAAAGAAGGCAATTATGGCTGTAGTTGTCCAGTCTGGAAGTTCAGAAGGCAGGAATGTCATCATATAAGACAAATAAAACTATTCGGCGGCAGTGAAGAAGAAACCATAAAAAAGCCCGAGTATGTGCTTGCAAAAGTACTTGAACCAAAGCTAATAGACGGTAAAATTCTATGTCCGTTAATACCAATAGGTGATACACATATGGAAGCTACTATTGATGCATTTTTAATGAAATATGGCTATTCATTTTCAGAAGTAAAAGAAATAAGGCACTTACCAAATTCATGGACAAAAAAAGCTATTCTAGATTATATTGAAAGATATGGAATGAAAAAATATAAGAAGGTTTAAATAAATTTTTTATTGCTTTTAGAAGCAAATTCCCTATGCCCATACCACCTTTTTTAAAATTTGCATAAGGCTCATTTTAAAAAGCTGCAATTACAAAAGCCCTGGGGGCTTACTATATTTAACTTCCTTTAAGGACCGGTAATTATAGAAGAACCTGTATTTTGTAAATGTAGTATTTTACTTTGCGAGCATAAACCGCTAAGGCTATTTATCCCTCTCAATTCTCCTTTCAGGAGAACCGTAAAATCTCCACATTGACTAAAAGCCAGAACCTTCTTTAAAGCTTCACCCAGGAAGTCAAATATTATTTTTTAAGAAGGGAGAAGAAGATGAAACTTATGACTAAAGAGTTAGAAGCAAGGTTTGAAGAGATTGGCTCTCAGGAAGAAGTAAAAGACCCACTAATAATTGCCAAATACTTTAACCCATCTGGAGCTGGAACGTGGTATGCCACAGAATATAACCCAAAAGGAAGACTGTTTTTCGGGTATGTTTCAATCTTTGGCGATTTAAACGATGAATGGGGATATTTTAGCCTTGGAGAGCTTGAAAGCGTTAAAGGTCCATTTGGTCTGGGGATTGAAAGAGACCTTTATTTTGGAGAAAAAAGAGCAAGTGAAATAATAAATAAGTAAGAAAGGGAATTAATATGAGTAGAAACGCATACAGAGTTAAAAAAATATTAACTTACAAATATCCAAGCTT